>Ga0316603_10001699_pt1 | contig 11862 bp, 5 predicted proteins | sample OWC_soil_day10_n_FD_207649 | JGI IMG/M metagenome (GOLD analysis project Ga0316603, IMG submission 207649) | Wetland soil microbial communities from Old Woman Creek delta, Ohio, United States - OWC_soil_day10_noCT | ecosystem: Environmental > Terrestrial > Soil > Wetlands | place: USA: Ohio...
CCATTCGACGCCCGAGATGCCCGAGACCGACAGCTCGTCCACCTGGGTCAGCAGGTGATGCAGGCCGTGGCCGAATTCGTGGAACAGGGTGATCAGGTCGTCGTGCGAAAGCAGTGCCGGGCGCGCCTGGCCATGCTGCAGCACCGGCGGGGCGAAGTTGCATACCAGGATGGCCACCGGCAGCTGCATGCCCCGCCCGTCGGGGCGCTGCCAGCGTTGCTGGGCGTTGTCCATCCAGGCGCCCGAATGTTTGCCCGGCCGCGCGTGCAGATCCAGGTAGAACTGGCCGATCGGCACGCCGCCGCGCTCGATGCGGAAGCAGCGCACGCTGTCGTGCCAGACGGGCGCGCGGGTGGGGAGGATCTCGATCTCGAACAGCGTTTCGGCGATGCCGAAAAGGCCCTGAAGCACGCGCGGCTCGGTAAAGTACTGGCGCAGTTCGGTGCTGCTGAAAGCATAACGCGACTGCTTCAGCTGCTCGGCGGCGAAGGCCATGTCCCAGGGCTGCAGATCGGCAATCGCGAGTTCGCGCGCAGCGAAGTCGCGCAACGCGGCGAGGTCGCGCTCGGCGAAGGGGCGGGCGCGCTGCGCCAGGTCGGCCAGGAAGTCATGCACCTGGTTGGCCGATTCGGCCATCTTCGGCACCAGCGACAGTTCGGCATAACTGGGATAGCCGAGCAGCTGCGCCTGCTCCTGGCGCAGCGCGAGCAGCTCGCGCATCAGCGCGGTGTTGTCCAGGTCGCGGTCGCCAAGCTCGCTGGCGCGCGTGACGTGGGCCCGGTAAAGGCGCTGGCGCAGGTTACGGTCCCGCGCATGCTCCATCAACGGCAGGAAACACGGGTCGTGCAGCGTCAGCCGGTAGCGCGGCCCGGCGTCGCCGGGCGCGCCTTCGATGCGCGTGGCCAGGCGCACGTCCTGCGGCACGCCGGCCATCTCGGCCTCGCCGGCGATGAAGGTGTAGCGCTCGGTGGCGTCGAGCACGTTCTCGCCATAGCGCTGCTGCAGCTCGGCGGCACGTTCCTGGATCTGCGCAAAACGCTCGCGTGCCGCGCCTTGCAGGTCGGCCCCGCCGAGCACGAACTCGCGCAGCGTGTGCTGCAGCGCCTGGCGCTGCGCCGGCTTCAAGCCGTCGGAGGTTGCGGCGATCGCGCGGTATCTCGCATACAGCGCCGCGTCTGCGCCCAGCCGGGTATAGAAGTCGGTGATGCGCGGCAGCGCGTCATGGTAGGCCTCGCGCAGTTCGGGCGTGTCGGCCACCTCGGCCAGGTGCGTCACCGCACTCCAGGCCCGGCCGAGGCGTTCGATCGGCACGTCCAGCAGCAGTGCCAGCGCTTCGTAGTCGGCCGCGACCTCGGGGCCGGTGGACCGGGCCAGGGCCAGGTCGGCGGCGGCCAGCAGCGCGTCGACGGCCGGCGCGACGTGGGCGGCCTCGATGCGGTCGTAGGCCGGCAGGCCCAGCGCCTGCATCAGCGGATTGGCCGCGTCGGCGCCCTCGTGTAAGGCGCTCACACCGGCTTCAGGCCACGGCACGCTCGGCCGCCTCGAGCGTGTTGACCAGCAGCATGGTGATCGTCATCGGCCCGACGCCGCCGGGCACCGGCGTGATCCAGCCGGCCACCTGGCGCACCGCGTCGAAGTCGACATCGCCGCACAGCTTGCCGTCGTCGTTGCGGTTCATGCCCACGTCGATGACCACCGCGCCCGGCTTGACCATGTCGGCGCGCAGCACATTGCGGCGGCCGACCGCGGCAACGACGATGTCGGCCTGGCGCGTGTGATGCGCCAGGTCCGGCGTCGCGCTGTGGCAGACGGTGACGGTGGCATTGGCCTGAAGCAGCAGAAGCGCCATTGGCTTGCCCACGGTGTTGCTGCGGCCGATGACGACCGCATGCTTGCCGCGCACGTCGACGCCGGTGCTGTGCAGCAGCTTCATGCAGCCATAGGGCGTGGCCGGGCGCAGGCCCGGCAGGCCGGCGACCAGCGATCCGGCCGAATGCACGGAAAAGCCGTCGACATCCTTGTCCGTGGCGATCGCGGCGATGACCTTCTGCGGGTCGATGTGGCGCGGCAGCGGCAGCTGCACCAGGATGCCGTGCACGCCAGCATCGGCATTGAGCGCGCCGATGCGTGCCAGCAGTTCGGGTTCGGTCAGGTTGGCGTCGTAGCGCTCGAAGATCGAACGCACGCCGCATTCGTCGCAGGCCTTGATCTTGTTGCGCACGTAGACCTGGCTGGCCGGGTCGTCGCCGACGAGGATCACGGCCAGACCGACGGGGACGCCGCGCTCGCGCAGCGCGGCGGCGCGGGTGGCGACTTCGGCGCGCAGCGTGCGGGACAGGGCGACGCCGTCGATCAACTGGGCAGTCATGGACTACAGCGCGATGGGCTCGCGTTCGGTGTCGGGCCTTGCGCCCGGGTCAGGCCTTGCTTTGCGCGCCGAGCGCGATCTTCAGCAGGTCGGCCACGGTGTTGGCGTTGAGCTTTTCCATGATGTTGGCGCGGTGCGCTTCCACCGTCTTGATGCTGATGCCCAGGTCGTCGGCGATCTGCTTGTTCAGCCGCCCGGCGACGATGCGCTCGAGCACCTGCGCCTCGCGCGTCGTCAGCCGGCTGAGCAGCGCGTCGCGGCTGGCCTGTTCCTGGTGCTGGCTGAAGGCGCTGCGCGCCTGCTCGAGCATGCGCTCGACGAGGCCCAGCAGTTCTTCTTCCTTGAACGGCTTCTCGATGAAATCCATCGCGCCCTTCTTCATCGTGGTGACGGCCATCGGCACGTCGCCATGGCCGGTGATGAAGACCACCGGCAGCGGGCTCTTGCGCTCGAGCAGCCGGTCCTGCAGCTCCAGGCCACTCATGCCGTCCATGCGGATGTCGGCAATCAGGCAAGCCACCTCGCGCGGGTCGAAACGCGACAGGAAGGATTCGGACGAATCGAAGCACTTGACGCGGTAGTCCTTGCCTTCGAGCAGCCATTGCAGCGAATCACGCACGGCCTCGTCGTCGTCGACGACGTAGACGGTGCCCTTCTTGGGAATCAAGCTCATTCAGGAAACCACGGTGGTGTTCGGGTTGGGATCGCGTTGCGGCTCGGTCAAGGGCATCGCGGCCTCGCCGCGGACGGGGACTTCGACCGGCAGAGTGAAGGCAAAACGACACCCGCAAACGGTGTCGCCATTGTAGAGGTTCTGTGCCCGCATCCGGCCGCGATGTGACTCGATGATGCTTCGGCACAGGCTCAGGCCGATGCCCAGGCCTTCGGCCTTGGTGGAGAAGAAGGCTTCGTACAGCCGGCCGATGACCTCGTCCTTCAAACCCGGGCCGCTGTCGGTGACGCTGAACTCGATGACGCCGCCTTCTTCCGGCGTGTGCCGCGGTACGACGCGCAGTTCGATATCGCGTCGCGAAGCCGTCAACTGGGCGCTGTCGATGGCCTCGGCCGCGTTCTTCAGCAGGTTCATCAGCACCTGCTCGATCAGGATCGGGTCCACCTCCAGTGGCGGCAGGCGCTGCGCCACATAGGTGCGGATCGCGACGTTGCGGCGGCGCAGTTCGATGCCGGCCAGCTCGACCGCGTCCTCGACGATCTGACGCGCTTGCGCGCTCTGGCGTTGCGGCTCGCTTTTCTTCACGAAGGCGCGGATGCGGCGGATGATCTGCCCGGCGCGTTCGGCCTGGCGCGCGGTCTTGCGCAGCGCGGCCAGGAGGTCGGGCTTGTCGATGGAATCGGCGTCGACGCGCGAGACCATGCCGTTGCAGTAGTTGGTGATGGCCGTCAGCGGCTGGTTCAGTTCGTGCGCCACCGACGAGGCCATCTCACCCATCGTCACCAGCCGGCTGGTGACCTGCGCCCGGTCGGCCTGCTGGGCGGCCTGTTCCTCGGCCCGCAACCGCGCCGTGATGTCGGTTGCGATCAGCATCTGCGCCAGCCGGCCGTCGGTCCACTGCAGGTAGCGCGAGCGTACGTCGAACCACTTCTGCAGCGGCGCGACGAAGACCTCGCGCGGGTTCGAGCCGCTTTCGGTGAGCTGCTGCGTCGGCAGGCCCGAAAGGCCGTCGGCCATGTCTTCGGCGTCGGCCTCGAAGGCCGCGTGTTCCAGGTTGCCGGCGAGCAGTGCATGGCCGCCTGCATCGGCGCCGAACCACAACCGGTACGAACGGTTGGCGAACAGCAGTTCGCCCTGGGGCACCGACAGCACCGACACCGATGCGTCCAGCCCTTCGAGCACGGTGGTGAAGCGCTCGTGCGAGGCCGACAGCTGGTCGCGGATGCGCTTGGCCTCGGTGATGTTGGTCATGCTGGTCATCCAGCCGGTCTGCTGGCCGCGCGGGTCGATCAATGGCGACACGTACATGCGCGCATCGAACAGCGAGCCGTCCTTGCGCATCACCCGCACCTCGATGCCGCCGGCCGGGCTGCGTCCGCTGAGCTCCTGCTGCAGCAGCCGGCTCATCTCGTCGATGCGGTCCTGCGGCCAGTAAGGGAAGGGCGGGGCGCGGCCGATCAGCGCCGCCTCGGAGAAGCCTGTCATCGCGCAGAACGCCGCGTTGACGTAGGTGATGCGGCCTTCCAGGTCCATCGCGCGCATGCCGGTCAGCATGGAGTTCTCCATCGCGCGGCGGAAGTTGGTCTCCTGTACCAATGCCGACTGGATCTGCGCGCGCCGGCGCAGATGGCGCCAGCTGCCCAGCAACATCCACACCGTCAGCACCGACAGTGCCACGACCATCCAGAACAGGGTGTTGCTGATTAGGCCGACCGAGGTGCGGTAGCCCTGGCCGCGCAGCAGCAGGCCGTCGACGGTCGGTGCCAGCGGCAGTTCGTAGACGATCGGCCTGTTTGCGCTGGGCAGCTGGCCCGGCATCGGCGTGACGGTGCCGGCGAGCACGCGCAACTGGTCGTCGAGCACGACCATCGTGTGCCGGCTGGCAATGTCTGGAGGCACGAAGTGCCGCAACAGCGCCTCGACCGAGTACTCGACCATCAGGTTGCCGGCGAAGGTGTTGCGCGTGACCAGCGGCACGTGCATCTGGAACACCGGTGCGCCCATACCGTCGACGAAGGCGCGCGAATACACCGGCTGGCGCATGTCGCGCGCCTGCGTGAAGGCCAGCTCGGGCGGGTTCTGCAACACGGCGTTGGGCAGTGACGGGTCGGTGGCGTCGTTGCCGGGCGAGTTGTCTTCTCGGTAGGGCATGGCCCAGCGCCCGGCTTTGCGCTTGCGGTGGTTGTCCAGCCAGGCCAGTTGGGTGACCGCCGGGCGCTCGCGCACGAAGCCCTGCGCCTGGCCGACGAAATCGTCGACGTCGGTCTCGCGCTTGACCAGTTCGCTGGCCATGCGCACCACCTGCTCCTGGCTTTCGATCAGGTGCAGACGCAGCTGCTGCTGCACGATCTCGGTGTCGCGCTTCAGCGATTCGGTTTCGCGCTCGACTTCCTCGTTGCGCAGGTACCAGAAAGCGGAAATGATGGCCGCCAGGAACAGCAGCACCGACACCAGCGGCGCCAGGGTGACGAAGCGGTCCTGCCGCGCTGCCGGTTGGTGCACCCACCATTGCCCGAGCCAGCGACGGACACGGTGCCACGCCGTCGACAGCGCGGGAGTTTTGGCGGGCGTCAATGCCATGCGGCCGATTATCGGAGGCGGCGGCTTGGTCTGGTACCGATGTCTCACGTCGTTTTAAATGTCATATTATGAAATCAATAGGCACTATTTGAAATTAGACTTCGTATGTGCGACACTGGTCGCACTGCAAGAATCTTCGTTCGACACAAAACAGGAGACATCATGTCCGCATTGCCCGAGACCGGCCGCGCCGCCACCACCAACGACGCCGACGCCCAGGAAACCCGAGAATGGCTGGACGCGTTGGCCGCGGTCATCCAGTCCGAAGGACCCGATCGCGCGCATTTCCTGCTCGAGCGGCTGATCGATGAGGCGCGCCAGACCGGCATCGACATGCCGTTCTCTGCCACCACCGGATATGTGAACAGCATCGAGCCCGAGGACGAGGAACGCAGCCCAGGCAACCTCGAACTCGAAGGACGGCTGCGAGCCTACATGCGCTGGAACGCCATGGCGCTGGTGGTCAAGGCCAACCGGCTCGACCCGGCCGATGGTGGCGACCTGGGCGGCCACATCAGCAGCTTCGCATCGGTGGCGCACATGTTCGCCGCCGGCTTCAACCATTTCTGGCACGCCGAGAGCGAAGGCCACGGCGGCGACTTGCTCTACATCCAGGGCCACAGCGCGCCGGGCATCTATGCGCGCGCCTTCATGGAAGGTCGTCTGAGCGAAGAACAGTTGCTCAACTTCCGCCAGGAGGTCGACGGCAAGGGCTTGTCCAGCTATCCGCACCCGAAGCTGATGCCCGAGTTCTGGCAGTTCCCCACGGTGTCGATGGGCCTTGGCCCGCTGATGGCGATTTACCAGGCGCGCTTCCTCAAGTACCTGCATGCGCGCGGCATCGCCGACACCGCTAACCGCAAGGTCTGGGTGTTCTGCGGCGACGGCGAGATGGACGAACCCGAAAGCCTGGGTGCGATCGGGCTGGCGGCGCGCGAGAAGCTCGACAACCTGATCTTCGTCATCAACTGCAACCTGCAGCGGCTGGACGGCCCGGTGCGCGGCAACGGCAAGATCGTGCAGGAACTGGAAGGCGAGTTCCGCGGCTCCGGCTGGAACGTCATCAAGCTGCTGTGGGGCAGCAACTGGGACCCGCTGCTGGCGCGCGACAAGGAAGGGGCATTGCGCAAGCTGATGATGGACACGCTGGACGGCGACTACCAGGCCTTCAAGGCCAACGACGGTGCCTTCGTGCGCAAGCATTTCTTCGGCCGCGACCCGCGCACGCTGGAGATGGTGGCGAAGATGAGCGATGCCGACATCTGGGCGCTGCGTCGCGGCGGCCACGATGCCGGCAAGGTGTACGCCGCTTTTCATCGCGCCAACAGCCACACCGGGCAGCCGACCGTGCTGCTGGTGAAGACCGTGAAGGGCTGGGGCATGGGCGGTGCCGGCGAAGGCAAGAACACCGCGCACCAGACCAAGAAGTTGAGCGACGACGACATCCGCTACATCCGCGACCGCTTCAACATCCCGATCAGCGACGCCGACCTCCCGAAGATCCCGTTCTACAAGCCGGCCGACGACACGCCGGAGATGAAGTACCTGCAAGAGCGCCGCCAGGCTCTGGGCGGCTACCTGCCCAAGCGCCGCACGCAGGCCGAAGAGCAGTTCACCGTGCCGTCGCTCGACACCTTCAAGCCGGTGCTCGAAGCCACGGCCGAGGGTCGCGAGATCAGTACCACGCAGGCCTACGTGCGCTTCCTGAGCCTGCTGCTGCGCGACAAGGCACTGGGCCCGCGGATCGTGCCGATCCTGGTGGACGAGGCGCGCACCTTCGGCATGGAGGGCATGTTCCGGCAGATCGGCATCTACAACCCCGAGGGCCAGAAGTACACGCCGGTCGACAAGGACCAGGTGATGTACTACCGCGAGGACAAGGCCGGGCAGATCCTGCAGGAAGGCATCAACGAGGCCGGCGGCATGAGCAGCTGGATCGCCGCGGCCACCAGCTACAGCACCAACAACCGCATCATGGTGCCGTTCTTCGTCTACTACTCGATGTTCGGCTTCCAGCGCATCGGTGACCTGGCCTGGGCGGCTGGCGACATGCAGGCGCGCGGCTTCCTGCTGGGCGGCACCAGCGGCCGCACCACGCTGAACGGCGAGGGCCTGCAGCACGAGGACGGCCACAGCCACATCCTGGCCGGCACCATCCCCAACTGCGTGAGTTACGACCCGAGCTTCGCGCACGAGGTGGCAGTGATCCTGCACCACGGCCTGAAGCGCATGGTCGAGAAGCAGGACAACGTCTTCTATTACCTGACGCTGCTCAACGAGAACTATCCGATGCCGGGGCTGGTGGCCGGCACCGAAGAGCAGATCATCAAGGGCATGTACTTGCTTGAAAAGGGTGCCGAGCCGGCGGCCAAGGGCGCCAAGGCGCTGAACGTCAACCTGCTGGGCAGCGGCACGATCCTGCGCGAGTCGATCGCCGCACGACAGCTGCTGGCCAGCGACTGGGGTGTCTCGGCCAACGTCTGGAGCTGCCCGAGCTTCAACGAGCTGGGCCGCGACGGCCAGGATTGCGAGCGCTGGAACCTGCTTCATCCGGCCGAGAAGGCGCGCGTGCCCTTCGTGACGCAGCAGCTCGAGCCGCATGGCGGCCCGGTGGTCGCCTCCACCGACTACATGAAGAACTACGCCGACCAGATCAGGGCCTTCGTTCCCAGGGGCCGCAGCTACCGCGTGCTGGGCACCGACGGCTTCGGCCGCAGCGACTTCCGCAGCAAGCTGCGCGAGCATTTCGAGGTCAACCGGCATTACATCGTGGTCGCCGCACTCAAGGCGCTGGCCGATGACGGAGCGTTGCCCGCAGCCAAGGTGGCCGACGCGATCAAGAAGTACCGCATCGACACCGAGTGCGTCAACCCGCTGGTCGCCTGACCCACAACCACAAGGAGACGAACATGGCCCTGGTGGAAGTCAAGGTACCTGACATCGGCGATTTCAAGGACGTCGAGGTCATCGAGCTGCTGGTCAAGGTCGGCGACACAGTGAAGGTGGAGCAGTCGCTGGCCACCGTCGAGAGCGACAAGGCTTCGATGGAGATTCCGTCCTCGCATGCCGGCGTGGTCAAGGAGATGAAGATCAAGCTCGGCGACAAGGTCGGCGAGGGCAGCTTGCTGCTGGTGCTGGAGGCCGATGCGTCGGCCCCGGCCGCGGTCCCTGTCGCAGCCACCGTGGCCAGCGCGGCGCCTGTCGCGACGGCAGTGGCAGCCACCGCCCCGGCTGTCGGCGGTGGGCTGGTGGACATTGTCGTGCCCGACATCGGCGACTTCGACGAAGTGGCGGTGATCGAACTGCTGGCCCAGCCCGGCGATGCCATCAAGCTGGAGCAGAGCCTGATCACCGTGGAGTCGGACAAGGCCTCGATGGAGATCCCCTCGTCGCACGCCGGGGTGCTGAAGGAGCTGAAGGTCAAGATCGGCGACAAGGTGGCCAAGGGCACGCTGATCGCCGTGGTGCAGGCCTCGGGCACGGCTGCGACCGCGCCGGTTGCCGCTGCTGCTCCGGTGACCGCGGCGCCCAAGGCCGTGCCGCCAGCCGCGGCGGCGCCGGCCCAGGTGGCTGCGGCCGCACACCAGCCGACGGTGCCCAGCGCCACGCTGCCGCACGCCTCGCCGTCGGTGCGCCGCTTTGCGCGCGAACTCGGCGTGCCGCTGGAACAGGTCAAGGGCAGCGGGCCCAAGGGGCGAATCACGCAGCAGGACGTGCAGGGCTTCGTCAAGGGGGTCATCGCCCAGGCCGCTGCGCCGAAGGCGGCCGCACCGGCAGCGGCCGGTGGTGGCATCCCCGGGCTGCTGCCCTGGCCGCAGGTGGACTTCGCCAAGTTCGGCCCGGTCGAGCGCAAGGACCTCAGCCGCATCAAGAAGATCAGCGGCGCCAACCTGCACCGCAACTGGGTGCTGATTCCGCACGTCACGAACAACGACGAAGCCGACATCACCGAGCTTGAAGCCTTGCGCGTGCAGTTGAACAAGGAGAACGAGAAGTCCGGCGTCAAGCTGACGATGCTGGCCTTCGTCATCAAGGCCGTGGTCGCGGCGCTGAAGAAGTTCCCGGACTTCAATGCCAGCCTGGACGGCGACGCGCTGGTCTACAAGCAGTACTTCCACATCGGCTTTGCCGCCGACACGCCGAACGGCCTGGTGGTGCCGGTGCTGAAGGATGCGGACAAGAAGGGCCTGCTGCAGATCGCCTCCGAGATGGCCGAGCTGTCGAAGAAGGCGCGTGACGGCAAGATGGGCCCTGCCGACATGAGCGGCGGCTGCTTCAGCATCAGCAGCCTGGGCGGCATCGGCGGCACGCACTTCACGCCGATCATCAACGCGCCGGAGGTCGCGATCCTGGGCCTGTCCAAGGGCTTCCAGAAGCCGGTGTGGGACGGCAGGGCCTTCCAGCCCAGGCTGACGCTGCCGCTTTCGCTGTCCTACGACCACCGCGTCATCGACGGGGCCTCGGCGGCGCGCTTCAACGCCTACCTGGGTTCGGTCCTGGCGGACTTCCGCCGCGTACTGCTCTAAGGAGAACGGAACATGGCACTCATCGAAGTGAAGGTTCCGGACATCGGCGACTTCAAGGACGTCGCGGTCATCGAGCTGCTGGTCAAGCCCGGCGACAGCGTGCAGCTGGAGCAGAGCCTGGTCACGGTGGAAAGCGACAAGGCCTCGATGGAGATTCCGTCATCAGCGGCCGGCGTGGTCAAGGAGCTGAAGGTCAAGATCGGCGACACGGTCAACCAAGGTTCGCTGCTGTTGCTGCTGGACGGCGAGGGCGCTGCTGCCGCTGCCGCCGCGCCGAAGGCGGCCCCCGCGGGGCCACCGGCTGCAGCACCGGCCATGGCCGCGGCACCGGCGGCCAGCTACGCTGGCGGCGCCGACCTGGAATGCGACCTGCTCGTGCTCGGCGCCGGGCCGGGCGGCTATTCGGCCGCCTTCCGGGCCGCCGACCTGGGCCTGAAGGTGGTGCTGGTCGAACGCTATGCGTCGCTCGGCGGCGTCTGCCTGAACGTCGGCTGCATCCCCAGCAAGGCGCTGCTGCATGTGGCCGCGGTGATGGACGAGGTCAAACATTTCGCTGACCTGGGCGTCAGCTTCGCCGCACCGGTGGTCGACAGTGCCAAGCTGCTGGCGCACAAGAACAAGGTGGTGGGCAAGCTCACCGGCGGCCTGGGTGCCATGGCCAAGATGCGCAAGGTGACGGTGGTGCGCGGCTACGGCAGCTTCATCGACCCGCAGCATGTGCAGGTGGAGGAAACCATCGGCACGGCGCAGGACAAGACCGGCAAGACGCAGACCATCCGCTTCAAGCAATCCATCATCGCCGCCGGTTCCCAGGCCATGCGATTGCCCTTCCTGCCGGACGACCCGCGCATCGTCGATTCCACCGGGGCGCTGGAACTGCGCGCCAGCCCGAAGCGCATGCTCATCGTCGGTGGCGGCATCATCGGACTGGAAATGGGCACGGTGTATTCCACGCTCGGCGCCCGGCTCGACGTGGTCGAGATGCTCGACGGCCTGATGCAGGGCGCCGACCGCGACCTGGTCAAGGTCTGGCAGAAGATGAACGCGCCGCGCTTCGACCACATCATGCTCAAGACCAAGACCGTGGGCGCCGAGGCCACGGCCGACGGCATCCTGGTGCGCTTCGAAGGCGAGGGCGCGCCCAAGGAAGCACAGCTGTACGACCTGGTGCTGCAGGCCGTGGGCCGCAGCCCCAACGGCCGGAAGATCGGCGCCGACAAGGCCGGCGTGGCCGTCAGCGACCGCGGCTTCATCCCGGTGGACGCGCAGATGCGCACCAACGTGCCGCACATCTTTGCCATCGGCGACATCGTCGGCCAGCCGATGCTGGCCCACAAGGCGGTGCACGAAGCGCATGTGGCGGCCGAAGTGGCGGCCGGCGACGGCAAGACGATGTTCGACGCGCGCGTCATTCCCAGCGTGGCCTACACCGACCCCGAGGTCGCCTGGGTCGGCCTGACCGAGGACGAAGCCAAGGCCAGGGGCATCAAGCTGAAGAAGGGCCTGTTCCCGTGGACGGCCTCGGGCCGGGCCATCGCCAACGGCCGCGACGAAGGCTTCACCAAGCTGCTCTTCGATGCCGAGACGCACCGTGTGCTCGGTGGCGGCATCGTCGGCACCCATGCCGGCGACATGATCGGCGAGGTGGCGCTGGCCATCGAGATGGGTGCCGACGAGGTGGACATCGGCAAGACCATCCACCCGCACCCGACGCA
>Ga0316603_10001700_pt1 | contig 11861 bp, 10 predicted proteins | sample OWC_soil_day10_n_FD_207649 | JGI IMG/M metagenome (GOLD analysis project Ga0316603, IMG submission 207649) | Wetland soil microbial communities from Old Woman Creek delta, Ohio, United States - OWC_soil_day10_noCT | ecosystem: Environmental > Terrestrial > Soil > Wetlands | place: USA: Ohio...
CCGGGTGAGCGGGTAGAGATGGATTGGCGGGGGTTTCCGGAGAGGTCCTTCTGCTTGGCTGGATAATAAGTATAATTAGTCAACCACGTCCCCCAGGTACGCCTGGTCTGGGATGCTGCTGCCAAACGGTTCCATGTACACTACGTTCCTGTGGTTGCAGCGTGAGTGAGGCGTTCGCCTCGGCAGGTACGCCCAGCGGCGTCGGAGACAAGTGTCCTCGCGTCGCCCGGGGATGCCTTCGTGCCCGGTTTCGCGGGCGGCACGGCAGGGGTCGGGAGTGAGCTACAGGTGGCTGCAACTCATCGTGCTCGCGCTGACGGCAGCCTGTGCGGCGTGCAGCGGAGCGGTTCCCCGCCAGGCGATTCCGGATTACTCGCGCTTTTCCCACGTGTGGAAGGCGCCACACATCACGTTGTACTGGGACTGCACGGAGGGCGAGTCCGGTTCCCTGCGGATTGAGGGTGTGGGAGTGAACGAGTGGGAGCCTGTTCCGCCCGAATTCCTGGATTTGAATCTCTTCGGGCTTGATGCGCAGGGTCGAGTGCTGTCGCAGGTGCGAGGGTCGGCACAGGGGGCGGAGCTGATCAAGAATTTTCCGGAGCCTTTCCGGTTGGAACTGAGAGAGCAGGGCGGCGAAGTCAGGGTTGATCTCGCCTACCGGTACCAGTATCGGGACGATAGTTTTGATCGGCCCTTCAGGCGGATGCCCGCCTACGTCACGGGCCGGGTTCCGGATGCATGCGGCCACGGCGGGCGGAGTTCGCACAAATGACCAAATCCCAAATGGCCAATGGCCAATGACAGACGCAGCGACCTGTCGAGACTGCCACGGTATGGGTCGTGTTTCCGTCTCGCTTGGTCATTGGTCATTCGGTCCGGATTAGTCGCCTGACATGCCATCCTGGAAACGCACCCTCGCGATCATGGTGGCGGTGCAGTTCAACTCCGCCATGGGGTTCTCGGTCATCTTTCCGTTCCTTCCCCTCTATGTGAAACACCTTGGCTCGACGACCGGCTTGAGCATCGAAGTCGTGTCGGGCCTGGTCTTCTCTGTCCAGGCCTTCACCATGGCGATCGCATCTCCGTTCTGGGGTGTCGTGGCGGATCGGTTTGGCAGAAAGTTGATGGTGATGCGGGCATCGCTCGGCGGCTCCGTGGTGATCTTGCTCATGGGCTTCGTTGCCAACGCCGAACAGCTCGTGGCCCTGCGGGCCGTCCAGGGTCTCCTCACCGGCGTCATCGCAGCGGCCAACGCGCTCATCGCGTCGGTCGTGCCGCGCGAGCGGACCGGTTACGCCATGGGGTTGTTGCAGGTTGGGTTGTGGAGCGGGGTGTCATTCGGACCGCTCGTAGGCGGCATCCTGTCGGATGTCTTCGGCTTCCGGGTGACCTTCGCCATCACCTCGGTGATCTTGCTGCTCTCGGGCTTGGCCGTCTGGATCTGGGTCCACGATCCCTTCGTTAGGGCGGATCACGCGCCGGCGGGAGGTCTGCATTTTGTCCACGATTGGGGGAGGGTGCTCTCGAACGCAAGGCTGACCTGGACGCTCGGATTGCGGTTACTGGTCGCCATGGGTCGGGCCACGTTGGAGCCGCTTCTGCCACTCTTTGTGGCGCTGCTGGCGGCGGAGTCGACTAAAGTCGGGACGCTCACCGGGCTGATCGTGGGGGCATCCTCGGCGGCCAGTGTCGCAACCTCCGTGTCTCTGGGGCGGCTGGGTGACCGGATCGGCCACAGCCGCGTGGTCGTCTGGTGCGCCGTGGCGGCCACAGTGGCTTACCTTCCCCAAAGCCTCGTGACAGGCGTCTGGCAACTCCTCAGCCTCCAGGCGTTGGCCGGCGCCTCCGTCGGGGGCCTCATCCCGTCGCTCGCCGCGCTCCTTGCCCGCCATTCCCAGCGGGGGGATGAGGGCTGCGTGTACGGAATCGACAATTCAGTGCAATCCATCGGCCGCGCTGTGGCGCCCCTGCTGGGCGCCGCCTGTGCCGTCTGGCTCTCGCTGCGGGGGGCGTTCGTGGTCACGAGCGTCATCTTTGCCGCCGTTGCGATCATGGCATCACTCACCCTCCCACGTGCGGCGGCGCAGGACCTACGCTGAGGAATCCAGGAGATGCCCGGCCCCGAATCGTGAGCCACGGTGGTTGGCTCAGACCGCCCCTTGGCAATCTCGCCACTCACCCCGACTCTGGTCTACGCTCGAATCGTGTCATGCCATCGTGGCATCGCTGCTCACGCTGCGGGCAGAGGTCCTGGTTGGCCAACGGCGGTTGCATTCCTTGTCTTGTCAGGACAAAATCCCGCATGGCGACGAATGAGGCGCTGGCGAGGCGTGTGGATCTCCTCGTGCAGAGCAAAATGCAATTCCTCCGGTTTCTCGAACATCGGATGGGGGGCCGTGCTGACGCCGAAGATTTGCTGCAAACGGCTTTTCTCAGGCTTGTCGCGCAGAAAGACTCTCTGCGCGACGAAGAGAAGCTCGTTCCGTGGTTCTATCAGTTGCTGCGGAACCTGATGGTCGATCACTATCGCCATCGGGACGCACTCTCTCGTCTGGAATCATCCGTGGCTGCCGAGGCCGAGGCAATGACCGCAAGCGCTGACGAGACGCTCTTCAACGCCGTCTGCACCTGTGTGAATGCGATGATCCCCGCATTGAAACCGGAACACGCAGAACTCGTGCGACGGGTTGAATTGGGCGGGGAACCGCTCAGCCAGGTGGCCGGGGACCTGGGAATTACACCCAACAATGCCTCGGTCCGCCTCCATCGCGCGCGCCGGGCCTTGCGTGAGGCGCTCCAAGACACCTGCGGCGCATGCGCGGATCATGGATGTCTGGAGTGCGGATGCCGAGACACGGCACGGTCGTAGTCCGCATCTTTTCATGGCCCTAGGCCCAATCCGAAAGAATATGGACACCACAAAGACACCAAGGCACCAAAAAAACACGACAGTTGCCCATTCACGGGGCAAAACCCACCGACCCCCGAAGGGGCACCCGTTGTTCGCGGTTCCTGGTTCCCCCTTAGTCTATCCCCCTTTGGTGTCTTGGTGCCTTGGTGATAGAAAGTTTTTGGATAAGGGCTAGTTCACCCTCTGGGCACGCCTGGCAGAAATCAATCCCCCTCCTGTAAGACTCTGCCGGATCATCCGTCTTCTACAATGAAGTCGCCAAAAGAGGTCCCGAGCATCACTTGGGCGAGAACAACAAACTCCGGACCGTTCACTGCGGGGCGCGTCCGGGGGATTCCATCCGCAGAAAAGGAGGGGGAAGCGATGACAAAGGATCCGGTGTGCGGGATGCAGGTAGATCCGACGAAAGCGGCCGGCACGAGCGAGTACCAGGGGAAGACCTACGCCTTCTGCTCGGCCGCATGCAAGCGCAAGTTCGACAGCAACCCACAACAGTACTCGGGCAAATAGAGGCCAAGTTCACGACCGAGGTCCGGAGCGATTCCGCCTGTGAGGCAGAGGGCCGAGTCGCTCCGGGCCTCCGGAGGATATAGAAATGAAACATGCACACCCGTCATCGTTGTCTGTGGTAGACGACATCCGCTCGGCCGAGGTTGTTGATCCTGTGTGTGGGATGCGGATTGCGCCAGGGGATGCTGTGGGAAGCCACACGCACGAGGGCACGACGTACTACTTCTGCAGCGCGAAGTGCCTGGAGGATTTCCGGGCCAACCCGACGCAGTTCACGCAGCCCGCCGAAGTACCCAGAGCGCCACGCTCCACATCTTCGGAGCAGGGCACCACCGAGTACACCTGCCCCATGCATCCGGAGATCGTGCAGCGCGAGCCGGGGTCGTGCCCCATCTGCGGGATGGCCCTGGAGCCTCGCTTGATAACCCGGGAGGCCCAGGCGAACCCGGAACTGGCTGACATGACCCGCCGCTTCTGGGTCGGCCTCGCGCTCGCGCTCCCGGTGGTTGTCCTCGAGATGGGCGGCCACCTGGCGGGCCTCCACAGGTTCATTCCACCACAGGTGTCCGGCTGGCTGCAGTTTGTACTGGCCACGCCCGTCGTGCTGTGGGCGGGCTGGCCCTTCTTCGTCCGTGGGTGGGCCTCCGTCGTGGCGCGGAGCCTGAATATGTTCACCTTGATCGCCATGGGGACCGGCGTTGCCTGGGCCTACAGCGTCGTCGCGACATTCGCGCCCGGCCTCTTTCCGGCTGCGTTTCGCGGCATGGGCGGAGCGGTGGCGGTCTATTTCGAAGCCGCGGCGGTGATCACCGTATTGGTACTGCTCGGGCAGGTCCTGGAACTCCGCGCCCGCGAGCGGACGGGTGGCGCCATCCGCGCACTCCTTGACCTCGCGCCGAAGACGACCCTGCGCGTGAGCGAGGGAGGTGAGGACCAAGAGGTGGCATTGGACGTGGTCGTCGTGGGTGACCGGCTGCGCGTGCGGCCGGGCGATAAGGTGCCGGTGGACGGGGAGATCGTCGAGGGGAAAAGCAGCGTCGACGAGTCGATGGTAACCGGCGAATCTATGCCGGTGGCCAAGGAACCAGGTGCCAAGGTGATCGGCGGCACCGTCAACCAGACCGGCAGTTTCGTGATGCGTGCCGAGAAGGTCGGTCGAGATACGATGCTGGCCCAGATCGTCCAGATGGTGGCGGACGCCCAACGGAGTCGGGCGCCCATCCAGCGGCTGGCTGACGTGGTGGCGGCCTGGTTCGTGCCCGCAGTCATCGGTATTGCCGTTCTGGCCTTCATCGGATGGCTGCTCTGGGGTCCGGATCCGGCCCTAAGCTATGGCCTGGTCGCCGCAGTGGCGGTGCTCATCATCGCCTGCCCTTGCGCGCTCGGACTGGCCACGCCGATGTCGATCATGGTGGGGGTCGGTCGTGGTGCCGGCGCCGGCGTCCTGATCAAGAACGCCGAGGCACTTGAACGCTTCGAAAAGGTGGACACCCTTGTGGTCGACAAGACCGGAACGCTGACGGAAGGGAAGCCCCGCGTCACCGCCGTGATTTCGGCGGATGGTATTGAGAAAGACGAACTCCTTCGCCTGGCGGCCAGCTTGGAGCGGGGGAGCGAGCATCCCCTCGCCGGCGCCATTCTGGCGGCCGCACAGGAGAAAAGGCTCACGCTCGGCGAGGTACAGGATTTCAACGCGCCGACCGGCAAGGGCGTTACCGGTAACGTAGATGGCAAGCGCGTGGTCCTCGGCAACGCGACGCTGCTCGCAGACCTCGGGATCGACGTGGGGGCGCTGACGCAACGGGCCGAGGCGTTTCGGGCAGAGGGCGCGACGGTCATTCTCGCTGCCGTGGACGGCCGCGCCGCCGGGTTGCTCGCCATCGCCGACCCGATCAAGCCAAGCACCCCGGATGCGATTCGTGCCCTGAAGGAGGACGGGATCCGAGTCGTCATGCTGACCGGCGACAACCGGACCACCGCCCAGGCTGTTGCCGCAAAGCTCGGGATCGCTGACGTCGAGGCCGAGGTCCTGCCAGAAAACAAGGGGCGGGTCGTAAAGCACCTGCGGGACATGGGCCGCGTGGTTGCCATGGCGGGGGATGGTGTCAACGATGCGCCGGCGCTCGCGGCCGCCGATGTCGGGATCGCCATGGGGACCGGCACGGACGTGGCCATGGAGAGTGCGGGCGTGACCTTGCTCAAGGGCGACCTTCGGGGTATCGTCCGCGCGCGACGGCTGTCGGAGGCGACGATGCGGAACATCCGGCAGAACCTGTTCTTCGCGTTTGTGTACAACGTGGCAGGCGTTCCCGTGGCCGCTGGGGTCCTCTATCCCATGTTCGGAATCCTGCTGAGCCCCATTATCGCGGCGGCGGCAATGTCTTTAAGCTCCGTCTCGGTTGTCAGCAACGCGCTGCGTCTTCGCAGGGTCGAGCTGTAAACGTGTAGCACGGGCGCCCATGCAGTGAGGCGTTTCCGTTCCAGGAGCGTGCGCGGCAGATGCGGCTGGCTTGAATCTCCGCCGGTGTCCCGATATGATGCCGTCGGATCGCACGGACTTCCTCCGCCGCGGATCGCGAGAAGGCGAGCATGCGAAACGCAACGTTCTGGGTCACCGAGGAATCAAGCTTCGTCGTTCTCCGCGCGCTCGCGATGCTGGGGGGGATGGTGGCCATACTCCTCGTCCCGCATCCCCCCGAGCATCAACCCTACCTTGGAACCCTAGCCTGGAGCTTTGTCGCCTACAAGGTCGGTCTCTTCCTCGCGATCTGGATGTGGCCGACGAAGCTCCGGGCGGTCCTGTTGGCCAGCGTGTGCCTCGACTTGGCGTTCGTCTCGCTCTTCGTGTGGTTCGGCGGGGGCATCGGGAGTCATTTCTACCTCCTCTTCTACTTGTTGGTGGCGTTGGTGGCCGTCCAGTTCGAGCCCTGGGTTGGGCTCGCCACGGCCGGGGCCGCGGGGGGACTGTACGCGTTGGCGACCATGGCACACGGCGCCGAAAGCGACTGGCACCATCTGGCCGCGCGCGTGGCCACGTTCTTCCTTTTGGCCGGATCGCTCGGGTACCTGAGCCAGCGCGAACGGCTGGCGCGGGCCCAAGCCGAGGAGCTCAATCGAAGCCTCCAGGAAAATCAGGACCGGCTGGAGCGGGCCTACCATGAGCTGCAGGCGGCGCAAAATCGGCTCCTGCAGTCGGAACGGCTGGCGACGATAGGAAAGATGTCGGCGAAAGTCGCGCACGAGGTGCGAAATCCGCTGAGCTCGGTCAGCCTGAACGCGGAGCTCCTGGAAGACGAGCTGTCCCTGCTGCCCGACGGGCGCCGCACGGAAGCCGGGCAATTGTTGCGGGCGATCCGCTCCCAGATCGACGTTCTGAGCACGGTCACCGAGGGGTACCTTCGGTTTGCACGCTTGCCGAAGGCCCAGCTTGACCTCGGCGTAGTGGAGCCCATCATCAGAGACCTCGCGGAGTTCGTGCGTGAGGAACTGCGCGCACGAAAGGTGCAACTCGTCGTGGACGTGGAGCGGGCACTGCCCACACTCCGTGTGGACGCCGGTCAGATCCGGCAGGCGCTCCTGAACCTGATTCGGAACGCCGCCGACGCGATGCCTGACGGCGGCACCGTACGCATCGCGGCGCGGGCACTCGCCGCGGACAGCACCGGCGCAGAGGCGCAGAGGCGCGGAGGAGCGGAAACACAGACAGGCGGCAGTGCGGGCGTCGTTGCGCCCCTGCGCCCCTGCGCCCCTGCGCCCCTGCGGTCTGTCGAGGTCACCGTCACCGATACGGGCATGGGGATTCCATCGGATGATCTGGAGCGGATCTTCGAGCCATTCTTCACGCGCAAGGAAGGCGGAACCGGCCTGGGTCTCGCCATCTCGCGCGAGATCGCCCTGGGGCACGGTGGAACGCTGACCTGTGAGACTGCGCCGGGACAAGGGACCAGGTTTTGCTTGACTCTACCTGTACCGGAGACGGAGGGCGCGCGATGACCACCGACGAGATTCGACTGCGCGTGCTCGTGGTGGACGATGACCAAGCCATTCGGGAAGCCCTCTCCCGGACGCTGGAGAAGTTCGGGTACGAGGTGGTGTTGGCCGAAGATGGCCAAGCCGGCCTGGACCGGCTGCGCGAGGGTGAGATCCACATTCTGCTTGCCGACCTCCAGATGCCAAAGCTCAGCGGCCAGGAGCTGCTCAAGGCGGCCAAGACCATCGCCCCGGACGTCGAGGTAATCGTCATCACCGGCCACGGAACGGTGGAGGACGCGGTCGAGGCCATGAAAGACGGTGCGTACGACTTCATCACCAAGCCCTTCAAGCGTGTGCAGCTCGAGCGTACCATACGACGTGCCGCCGAGAAGCAGGCGCTGGCCCTGCAGAACCGCCGGCTGCAAGCCCGCCTTGACGAGCTGCAAGGGGCTGGGAGCATCGTCGGCACCAGCCCCGTGATGCTCAGGACGCTTGAGCTGGTGCGACAGGTTGCGCCGAGCACGGCAACGGTCCTGATCCAGGGAGAGAGCGGCACCGGAAAGGAACTGATCGCGGACGCCATCCATCATGGCAGCCCGAGGCGGGAACAGGCATTCGTCAAGGTGAATTGCGCGGCGCTGCCCGAACACCTACTGGAGTCGGAGCTATTTGGTCACGAGCGGGGGGCCTTCACCGGCGCGGTGGCGCGGAAAGAGGGCCGGTTCGAGCTGGCGCATGGCGGCACGCTTTTCATGGACGAGATCGGCGATATCAGCGTCGCCATGCAGGCCAAGCTGCTCCGCGTCCTGCAGTCGGGGGAATTCGAGCGGGTGGGCGGCACGCGGACGCTCAAGGTGGATGTCCGGCTGGTCGCCGCCACGAATACGGACCTCGCCGGCCTCGTCCGGGAGAAGCGGTTTCGCGAGGACCTCTACTACCGGCTGAACGTGATCACCATTCAACTACCCACCCTTCGCGAACGGCGCGAGGACATCCCGCTCTTGGCCCATCATTTCCTCCGACAGTACGCAGCCAAGAATGCGAAACCCCTCGGAGGATTCACGGAAGAGGCTATGGATCTCCTCCAAACGTATAATTGGCCCGGCAACGTGCGTGAGCTGGAAAACGCCATCGAACGCGCTGTGGTCCTGACGCGGTCCGATCTGATCACACCTGTCGATCTTCCCGAGACGCTGGTCCGCAGCGACCAGGCAGCCCGGCACCTGGTCATCTCCGTCGGAACGCCCCTCGAGGAGGTGGAAGACCGTCTGATCGACGAGACGCTTCGGTACACGAAGGGGGACAAGACGCTTGCCGCCAAACTCCTCGGCATCGCGACCCGAACGATTTACCGCCGGATAAAAGGAGAGACAGAGCCGCCGGCCACCGCGTAATTCTCAGTGCCCCGGGCGCAGGGCGTGTATCCCCGTCGCTAGTCCCAGACCAGGCATGACGCCACAAGCCGAAGGGGACGCCCACGTGATCCGGAACGCCGGTGGGCGTGCAAGTAATGATACCATACGTTCGCTGGTGATTTCGTACAAGCTCCTTGGCACGCGAGAATGGTTCGTCATCCATCACACGAACTGTGGGATGGAGCTATTCACGGATGACGTCATGCGGCGTCTGTTGTCGAGCAGCTTGAAGACCGCCAGGCTGGACCAAAATGGATGGCGCGACTCCGGGCAGGGGTCGGGGTCGGCAGAGGGCCATTACATCAACTGGTTGAGCTTCTCCGACAATACGAAGAGCGTTGTCGAAGACGTGACGCGCATCCGGAACCATCCGTTGGTTCCCCGGGACATTCCCATCTATGGCTACATCTACGATGTGAAATCCGGGAAGCTTTCAGAGGTTCCGGAGGCCACAAAAGCGGGCGCGTCGAGGTAATCGAGCAACCTGTCCGCTGCTGACGCTAGCGCCCACCTGCGAGCGGACGCACGCGCGTGGGGCGCGGAATTGGAGCCGGATACAGCTCCAGTTCTGCGTCTCCTCCTCCTACAGGGAAGCTGTCCGAAAGAGCCGTCCGTCCTCGGGATGTTGCCGCCAGTCTTTCCATCGCCGCCTGGTAAAGATCGACTTGCGACTTTTGACAAAAAGTCCCACAGGCCCTGCCCGAACTCCGAGGTTTTGACGCCGTGGCAATCGTTGGATTAGGCTGACGACCGCTTGGCCCCCGCGCCGGAATATCCTACCGCGTAACCTATCGATTTGCTTGACCTTACGTCCCAAGCAGACTAGCAGCGATGCTGGCACGTGTGTCGCACTCTCCGTAAGGTGACCTTCCGTACTACCTGTCGCGACATTGAAGCCCTCCCGCACGCAGCAAGGTCGGACTAGGAATGGCTATCGTGATTGAGTTGGTATGGGGCTATGGATTGTGGCTTGTCCTCGCTGCTGTGTTCCTAACCATGCACTGGTTCGGAAAGAAGAGCTGTTGTCGTGCTGAGCATGGGCACACAACGCCAAGCGTCCGTCCACGGGCGTCCGAAGATGAGCCGGATAGCCGCGGTATGGTCAAGAAGGTCAAGGAATAGGCATAGGGTGTTGAGAACCTTGGGCTCCTGGTTGCGTAAACCGAAACGAGGCGACGCCTCGACCAACCGCTTCCCTGGAGTCTGTGTTGCCTGTCTGTGTCTCGCAGTGATCTCTGATTTGGGTTCCACGGCTCATGCCGGGGTACAACCTCGGCGGAGTCAAGCGGCGATCCCAGGGATCGTAGCCCGCGCTCTACCCGCGGTTGTCAGCATCACCACGCGTCGGATCGAACGGGAGCAATTTAATAAGTCCCGCCCAAAGGCAGGCGTTGGGTCGGGGATCATCTTGGACAGACAGGGTCACATCTTGACGAACCACCACGTGGTGGAGGGCTTTGAAGAGTTCAAGATCACGTTACCGGATGGGCGTACGTTCCGGGGAGCCCTCGTCGGCGGGGATTTCTTCACCGATCTCGCCGTGTTGAAGATTGAGGGGAAAGGCCTGAAAGCCTTGCCATTTGGCGACTCATCCACGTTGGCAATCGGCGAGACGGTGATCGCGATCGGGAGCCCGCTCTGGATTGAAGGCGGGCCCACGGTGACGGTGGGGGTAGTCAGCGGGAAGCGCCGCTCCATGGAGGAGGCGGACGAGCCGGACCAGCCCATGCTCCACGATCTGCTGCAGACCGACGCGGCCATCAATCCGGGGAACTCCGGTGGACCACTCCTGAACCTCAAAGGGGAAGTGGTCGGCATCAACACGGCCATCATGCCCTCGGCGCACGGGATCGGGTTTGCCATTCCCATCAATAATGCCAAGCCGGTGGTGAAGACGCTCCTCGCGCACGGCCGCCTCGTGCGGCCATCCATGGGCGTGACCGCGGTGAGCATGACCCCGCAACTGGCCTTCACGAACGATCTCCAGGTGGAGCGCGGGGCCCTGGTGGTGCGGGTGGAGGAGGGCGGGCCAGCCGCGGCCGTCGGAATGCAGCCCGATGACATCATTCTCGCGGTCGGCAGCGACGTCGTCGAAGATCTGCACCGTTTCCATGAGTTGCTGTTCCGTCGCCAGCCGGGGGAGACAGTGCAGGTCACGGTGTGGCGGAACGGAGAGACGCTACGCCTGTTGCCGGTCTTGGTCCGGGATCGGTGAGAAAGGGGGGTTGCCATGCGACTCGTCATGCTGCTGACGTGGGCCATGGCAACCACGGTCATGGTCCTGTCCGGCAATGCTGTTGCGGGAGAAATCATCGCCGGCGAAATCCTGATTGACGCGAAGGCACTCCATCCCGCGGTGTTGATGACGGAGCCGGAGCACCGGGTGTTGTTCACGAATCGGTCGGGTCACACGGTTCACATCCAGTTCTCCATGAGGAACCCGAACGGCGAACAGCACCACCTTGTCCAGGTCCCGGAGCAAATCTGGGCCATTTTCCATCGAATGGGGCGCCATCCGTTCGTGGTGCATTTCCTGGATCGCGCCGTCCCCGACCTGTACGGAGCGGTGGAGGTCGTGGGCGATCCATACGGGCGACCGGACCCCCTGGTGTGCAGCGGGATCACGGTCATGGGAGCGTGCCTTGAGCGATAACACGAGCCATGCGCATGTAGACACGACAAAGGCGACCCGGGGGCAGGGCAACATCAGTCGCTGGTCCATCGAGCACCCCTATATCGTCATCGCCTTCTACCTCGGGATCGCGATCCTGTCGGTGCTGGTCATCTGGAAACAGATGCCGCGCCGGATGATGCCGTACGTCGAGAGCCCGATGGTCGGCATCGTGTCCATGATGCCGGGGCTGTCGGCAGAAGAGATGGAGATCTATTTCTCCAAGCCCATCGAAGAGCGAATGGTGGACCTGAAGGACGTCCACTTCGTCCGCTCGACATCGCAGGAGGGCTTCTCCATCGTCTCGGTCGAGTTCTGGTACGGCACGGACATGAAGAAGGCGCTGTTCGACGTCCAGTCGCTCATGAACGTCGTGCAGGCC
>Ga0316603_10001703_pt1 | contig 11856 bp, 14 predicted proteins | sample OWC_soil_day10_n_FD_207649 | JGI IMG/M metagenome (GOLD analysis project Ga0316603, IMG submission 207649) | Wetland soil microbial communities from Old Woman Creek delta, Ohio, United States - OWC_soil_day10_noCT | ecosystem: Environmental > Terrestrial > Soil > Wetlands | place: USA: Ohio...
GCTGAGTTCAAGCGACCCGAATCTCCAGAACATTCCCACCCGGGGTGCGGAGGGCCAACGGATCCGCGCCGCCTTCATTGGCGGCCCGGGTTCGTTTATTCTGGCCGCGGACTATTCGCAGATCGAGCTGCGCATCCTCGCCCATCTGTCTGACGACCCCGTGCTGGTGACTGCGTTTCGCAACGGCGACGACATTCACGCGCGCACGGCGACAGAGATTTTTGGCGTTCCGGGTGATGCTATCACGGCAGACATGCGCCGGACCGCAAAAGTTATCAATTTCGGCATTATCTACGGCATGGGTCCGCAGCGGCTGGCGCGGGAACTGGGCGTCCCCCAGGAACAAGCGGAACATTACATTGCCAGCTACTTCGCACGTTATGCCGGCGTCCGCCGCTACCTGGATAAGGTGCGCACAACCGCACAGCGGCAGGGGTACGTGGTGACCCTGTTGGGGCGTCGGCGCACGCTCCCCGATATCACGAGTCCGCACCGGGGCGTCGCCCAAGCAGCCGAACGCACCGCCATCAACACGCCAATTCAAGGGTCCGCTGCGGATCTGATCAAGGTGGCGATGGTAGCGATTCATCGGCGGCTCCAGCGTGAACAGTTGCGCACTGCCATGTTACTGCAGGTGCACGACGAGCTGGTCTTCCAAGTCCCGGAAGCCGAGCGCGATGCCGCAATGGCAATTGCGCGCGAAGAAATGGAAGGCGCCTTTCCCCTCACGGTCCCACTGCGCGTCGACCTTGGGTGGGGCCGCAATTGGGCGGAGGCGCACTGACCATGCCGCCGGTTTGCCAGGCGCACTTCACAGAGCGAGAATACGTCGAAGGCCATGGACCGCTCGGCATCCGCAAGCACCGGGGCAGGCATCACGGATTTCCTATGAATAACGACGGTGGCGGCCCGTCTATAGGGTGTTGCCGTGGAGCGTAGCGACCAAGAGCTGGTTCGCGCCAGCCGCCACGGCAGCAAGGATGCGTTTCGGGAGCTGGTGGAGCGGTACCAGCGCAAGGTGGTGTCGGTGGCACTGGGGATGGTACACAATCGGGACGATGCGGTGGAAATAGCGCAGGAGACATTCGTCAAAGCGTTTGAGAACCTCGACAAGTTTAAGGGCGAGTCCAGTTTCTACACTTGGCTGTACCGCATCGTGGTGAATCGTGCGATCGACTTCCAACGCCGTGAGCGTCGGCACCCCACCATCGCACTGGAGGACTGGGCCGGCGAGGGCGAAGGATACGAGGAGATCTTGCGGGACGAGCACCCGCAAGACCCATACGAGGAAACGCAATCGCGCGAGGTAGGGGCGCGCGTCACCGAAGCGATCAACGAGTTGACCCCTGATCACAAAGCCGTCATACTGCTGCGTGAAGTCGAAGGCCTCTCGTATGAAGAGATCAGCCGCGTGATGCAGTGTTCCAAAGGCACGGTGATGAGCCGGCTGCATTATGCCCGCAAGAAATTGCAGAAGCGACTTAAGGATTTTGTCTAGCTCCTTTTATGAGGGCACGATGTGCGCGCGAGGGGATTCATGAATTCTGCTGGAGGGCATAAACACTGAAATGACGTGCCGTGACGCAGCGAATCTCTTACCGCTCTTCTTCGACGGAGAGCTGGACCCGCATCAGATGCGTGCGGTTGCCTTACACAGCACCCGGTGCACGACCTGCGAAGAGGATCTCCGGCACTTGGAGCGGATGCAGGACCTGATCAATCAGAACGTCAACCGTGCCGTGGATGCGATCGACTTCGACACCTTCTGGTTGGCGATCGAGCGCCGCCTGCCGGCGGTGCAAATGCCATGGAGTGCACGGCTACGGGAGTGGTGGAACCGCGGTAGCGACCATCCCTGGGTGCTCCGCTTCCCGGCAATCGCCGCAGCGATGGCCGTTGCGGTGTTCGCCCTGTACCTGCTTACCCATGGCATCCAACCCACAACGCAGCCCGTCGCGCCACAGTTGGCGGCAGCTGACAGCACCTCGACTATCGAGTCCCTCGAAACTGACGTCGATTCGGTGGCCGTACTCAACGATCCCGAGACCCGGACAATGGTGTTGTGGGTGAATGACGTGCAGAATGGAGACCTGCCGTGATCGCTGCCGCCCGGAGCGGGCTGGTCTGCTTGCTGGTCCTGTGCGGCCTCACTGGCGCGGCGGCGGCGCAGGAGAGCTTGGCCACAGAGACCAGCGAACCCCGCACACGCGGCGTGGAAATACACATTGGTGCGGTCTTGGCCAGCAACTCGGGGCAAGAGTTCGACCAACGCCTCGCATCCATGCAGCGCCAGTTCAACGCCCTGTTCGCCTATTCGTCGTACCGCTTGGTAAAGGAGCAACGCCAGCAGGTGGCGTGGGGCGAGAGGGTGGCCTTCGACATCCCCGGCGGCCGCTACATGGTCGTCATTCCGAAGGAGTTCAAGAACGACCGCGTCTTGATGAAAGTAATGTTGATCGAGGGCACGCGTCCGATTATTGATACGGCTCTGTCGCTGCGGGACCACGCAACCTTTCTGGTGGGCGGACCGCGCGAACGCAATGGGGTGCTGATCTTGTCGATCGGCGCCACGGCAATCCGCTGATGATGCGCGACCTGCTCCAGCTCTTCGAACGGACGGTGACCGTGGTGAGCACGGCGCGGCGCGTCGCTGCGTTTTGGGGTCCGGTCACTGATGGATCGGCCCTGGTGGCGCCGCTGCTCGCGCTGGCATCGGTCGTTGCGCTCGCGCTGCTCACCGGACTCGCGGCGGCTTCGGTTGCGCTGTTGATCGTCGCCCTTGTCGCCCTCTATCTGTTGCTCACCGAGGTTTTGGGCATCTCCGTAGAGATCGCCCACTGAACAATACCCAGGCGGGGCGCGCCATCGCGCCCCGCCTGGGTAGGTGAACGGCGGTTTCTACGACTTCGCGCTCTTCTCGCGATAATACCCGATCAGAATATCGGCAATCTCAGGACGCAGGATGCGTGCGTCGGGCCGCTCACCCTTGGTGAGGAGTTCGCGGACTTTCGAGCCGGAAATCGTCATCGGGCGTTCCTCCGGGTGGGTGTCGGTCAGATCCACACGACCGACGCTGTCGAAATACGCCGCGAAGCCGATGTTGCAGGGCCGGATGCGCAGGTCGCCTTTCAGGTTATTGAAGATCTCCTGCGCATCAAAGTCGCCCCAGATCGGTTTGCCGTCATCGTACGGCGCGTCGGCATGCTTGCGGCCGATGACGATGTCGGTGAAGCCCAGATTCTGGCGGTAGATCCCATGCATGATCGCTTCCCTGGGTCCGCCGTACAGCATCTTGATATCAAGGCCAACCAACTCGAATACCTCGGTCAGATCATAGCCGCGAGACTGCCAGAGCGCCTCATCCTTGTCCCCTTTTCCGAGCAGCTTCTGCTCGTGCAAGGTGCGGTAACAGCGCATCCGCACCCGGGCCGGCACATCGTCGCCTTTGAGCTCGCCGATCAACGGGTTGAGCACCACGCCCGCAAAATGGCCATCCCGCGTTAGCCGCTCGACGCCGGCCACGAGGGCGTACTCGTGCGCCCGATGTAACGGATTGCGCGTCTGAAACGCCAACGCGCGCTCCCAGCGCCGCTCGGCGATGAGCGTGCGAGTCTGGCGCGGTGACAGGACGAACTCCCCGTACTCGGCGTCGACCTGCTGCGGTAGCGCCCAGAGATCGCCGCCCACCAGACGGGTGCGGGTATCCTGCATGACCATGTGCGCACCCGGATGATCGGTCCGCGCCGTACCATAGAACTTTTCGACGTGCTTGGGTTTGTCCCAGTCAAAGATGCTCGACACCCGAAGAATGGCAACGACCTCCCCCTCGAACACCAGTGCGGCGGCGTGCCCGACCTTAAGTCGGCGGCTCTCGTCATCGGTTACCGGAAACGAAATGGGCGCCGTCCAAGCGTAATGGCGAAAACCGAAGTCGATCGCCTCGTGATCGAGCACATAGTGCCACGTGTCTTCGTCCATCGGACCGGTGAGCGGAGACAACGTCCCATCGGCGATCCGATACACCGTTGAGAGATCCGCGCGGTTCACCTCGATTCGCGGTAGCATGGCGGCCTCGGCGAGAAACTGCTTGCGGCGGGATAACGGTACAGTCCGTGAGACCGGGGTTTCCAGACCTCCATGGACCGGAATTAGATCAGGCATGCTGCATTTTCCTCCTCTTCCTATTATCTGATTATCTGAACGAGAGGTTCTTCGGATTACGTGCGAATATCTTCCGTCACGCTGGCACTCTAATGCCACGTGCGCCGTGCTGCGCGCAACTCAGGCGCAACCCGACCCAACAGGGCCCGATTGCGACTGGCGAGGGGCAGCGAGCCGCAGCAGGGCGTGACGGAGGAGTCCATGAAGGCCACAATCCCCCTCTCGCCGTCCCCATCACGGGGCGTCCGCTCCGGTTCCCGTCCCACCGATCTCACGCGAGCCACACACGGGACAGTTCGGCATTGGCATAATGTCGTCTACGGACATCCAGCCGCTGAGGGCACCGTACGTGAGCCGCCGGCCTGCGAGCGTGGAATTGAGATTGAGCGTCAGCTTGATTACTTCCGTGGCAATAATGGTGCCGATGAATCCACCAATCACCCCCGACAACACAACATCAATGGCCGTCTCAGCGTTGTGAGCGCGCGGTGCGTCCGCCCCTTCAGCCCGAATGGCTGCGATAGTCTGCGAGAAGCACTCAAAGCAGGGCCCCTCGCGTTGTCCGCCGCCGACCAGCGCGACCTCGCCGACCGCGCCGGTCACGCGGCCAATGAGCACAGGTCGCTCCACGGCCAGACACCGCGTACCCAACCTCGCGACTGTGGCGGGACTGGCGTCGGCACAGACGACCGCACTTGACTGTCTGACAATCTCGTCGACCGCCTCATCGGTAAGCGGCCACCCAACACCCCTGACGTGGGAATCGGGGTTTAGCGTTTCGAGATCATTGCAGACCGCGCGATCCTCTCCGATCAGGAACAATTGGCCGACACCCGCAGCCGCCAGGTACACTGCCGCGACGCGCGCCATCTCCGGGCGGCCCGCAACTGCCACCGCCGCGGACAACAGTTGCTGTTGACCACGCCCGCCAACGCTCGGCAGGATGATCTGCCGGCTATAGCGGGCAATCTGCAGATCGGTCAGCACCGTTATCCCGTCCGCGCCCGTGCACCCCCGCGTGCGGCATTCCGTTCCCTCCAATCCCGCCATCCGAACCAGAATGTCGTACTCAGGTAGCGCTCACCAAAATCGGGGAAGATAGCGACCACGACACCCTCGTCGATCTCACGTGCCACCTGCAAGGCCGCCAGCAGCGCGGCACCGGAAGACTGCCCGACCACCAACCCCTCCTCGCTACCCAGCTGGTAGACCATCTCGTAAGCAGCGTCGGTCGCCACACTGATCTTCCGGTCGAGTTCGTTTTCATGATAGATCCCGGGCACGATTGAACTCGCCATATGTTTTAATCCTTCGAGCCCGTGCCAGGGATCGTCCGGTTCCACGGCTATCACCTGCACCCCGGCGTTCCGCTCCTTCAGATACCGCCCTGTGCCCATCACCGTACCGCCGGTACCGATGCCGGCAACAAAGTGGGTCACTGTCCCCTCGGTGGCTGTCCAGACCTCCGGCCCCGTGCTCTCGTAATGCGCCTGTGGATTGACGGGATTGAAATACTGATCCGGCTTGAAATAGCGCGACGGGTTCTCCGACAGACGTTCGCGGCACAAGCGGATGGCGCCATCAGACCCCTCCAACGGGTCGCTGAAGACGACCGTGGCCCCGTACGCCCGCACGATACGTTTCCGTTCCAAGCTCACATTGGCTGGCATGACCAGTTCAACCGGATAGCCCAGCGCGGCCCCGGCCATCGCCAATGCGATACCGGTGTTCCCCGAGGTGGAATCGATGATGGTCTTGCCGGGTCGCAACGCGCCGCTGCGCAGACCATCGCGCAGCATCCAGACCGCGGGCCGGTCTTTGACCGAACCTCCGGGATTGAATCCCTCCAGCTTGGCCAGCACGCGCACGCGCGGAGCGATGCCACGCGTCAAGCGGGGCAACTCGATCAGCGGTGTGCGCCCGACCAGATCAAGCATGGTCGTGTAGCAATCGCACCGCTGACTGCCCGAGGCGGCCGTGCCATGCACGGGCGGCTGGTCCGGCGCCATTGCCCGATCATCCTCCCGCAATAGCTGGAACGATCGACACTTCGTCTCCGTCCTTGACGGAGGTCTCCAGGCTGTTGAGGAAGCGGATATCGTCGCCGTTAATATAGATATTGACGAAGCGGCGGACCCGGCCCTGCTCATCGCATAACCGCTCCTTCAAGCCAGGAAACTTGCGCTCCAATTCCTCCACAACCGCACCGATGGTTGCTGCATTCACACCCACCTCCTCCGCATTTGCCGTAAACCGGCGCAATGGAGTTGGGATACGCACACGTACGCTCATACTTCACATCCTCCTCGACTCGCTATTGGCTTCACTCTACAGCATCTCATTCCCTGAAGCTGCCCGCCTTCAAGTCCATCTCCGATACCTTCCTACAGCACTCGACCGTTCGCGTGCCGGGTGACGCGGCTCGGGCCGCTTTTCATCCGCACGGCTCGTCTGCGGAATCCGCCGACACAAGCTGGCGAATCGTCGGTTGGTCGCCGCACAGCGGACAGCGGCGGTTGCGCGATACCCGTACCGTCCGCCAGCCGGTCGCCAGTGCATCGTAGATCAGCAAACGGTCGGTCAAAAGCTCGCCGGCGCCTAGCAGATACTTCAGTGCCTCGACCGCCTGCAGCAGTCCGATGCTGCCCGCCAGCGCGCCGATGATTCCGGCCTCCTGACATGTCGGGACCTCGCCTGCCGGGGGCGGCGTGGGGAACAGACAGCGGACGCACGCGCTCTGGCCGGGGAACACGGTCATCGTCTGTCCCTGGAAGCCCATGATACCCGCGTGCGAAAAGGGCACCCCACACAGTACCGCCCCATCGTTGACCAGATATTTCGAGGCCACACGATCGGTGCCGTCGATGATGAAATCAAACTCCGGAAAGATCTTGGGAACGTTCTGTGTCGACAGCCGTTCCGCAAAACACTTCAACGAAACTCCGGGGTACAGCGCGGTCAGTCGTTCCGCCGCCACTCTCACCTTTGGACGCCCGAGGTCCGGCGTGCGATAGAGGATCTGTCGGTGCAGATTTGAGATCTCAACATCGTCGAACTCGACCAACCCGAGCGTTCCCACGCCCGCGGCTGCCAGGTGGAGCGCTGCAGGGGCACCAAGCCCGCCGAGGCCGACAATCAAAATGCGGGCGCGCTGCACTCGGTCGTGCTCACGGGTGCCTGCCTTCTGGCAGGTCAAACTACTGAATTCCTTCATCTCCTCGACCATGGTCTGGAAATGCAACCGCTCGCATCGCGGGTTCGCACACGCGGCCCATGCACACGTCGCGCGGGTCGCCCCGCGAGGCGTGGCCAGCTACGGCCGACACCTGGATTTCGACCGACGGCGAGACCGCCCCTAAGACAGGGCCGCTGCAGGCCGGCGGCCTCTCCGGCTCAAACATTTTGTACCGAAGGGCCGACGCTAGTGAACGAATTTTCCTCTGTCAATACGGGCGGCCCCGGCCGAACGGGTCATAGGCGGCGCCGCGCCCCGGCATCGCGCCCCCACCGCCGGGTCGGCGCGCCGACTGTGCCGGCTCGAGCCCGGGTACCTGCACGAACTCAGTACTGCCGCCACCGCGCTGCCGACCGTTCGCCGCCAGCAACAATTCGAGAGGGTCGCCCCCGTTCTCCGGTGGCTCCCCCGACGCGGCGAGCTGCTCGATAGCGCTGCGCGCCATCCCTGCCTGCACACTGCCCGGACGCTGTTGCTCGATCACCAGGTAGGCCAACATGGCGTCATCGTTTCGCTTGTCCCGTCGATACATGCTCGCCAAACGCAACAAACCGTCGGCCGCCGCGTCTGTATCGCCGTACCGGGACGCCAACGTCAGCAACCGAATTTCTGCCGCGCGATTGTTCTTCCGTTTGGCGTAATAGCGAGCGATGTAGAGTTCATGTTCGGCAAGCTTCCTCCGGCACCGGGCCAACTCCTCGCGGGAAAGGTCGGCAAAAGGACTGTCAGGGTACTGCTGGATGACCGTGAGAAAGACGTTTTGAGCGTTCTGTGCGGCGCCCTGGTCACGATCAATCGCGTCCATTTGTTTGGCGTAACACATACCCAGATAGTATCCGACAAACGCCAGATTTGGGCTTGTCGGGTGGCGTCGCTGGAAATCCGTAAAGGCAACGATCGCCTCGGTGTAGTTACCGGACAGGTAATTCGCGTGTGCGATTTTCAACTCAGCTTCTTCGTTGAATTGGCTGAACGGAAACTGATCAATGAGATCCCGAAACTGCTCCAACGCAATGTAGTAGGTACCGTCGCGGAAATTGCGATTTGCCTCATGAAAGTACTGCTCCGCCGTATAGGTCTTCTTGTGGCTACATCCCAAAAGGCCCACCGCACAGGCAATGGCCGCACACCAACGTCGCTTCATGCTCATGGATTATGCCTGACTCCTACGCCGAGGACAAAGTGAATCGCACGCGAGCTATAGCAGGATCAGCCACGCCCGCCCAGACTTCCAGATCCGCTCGTGCACGTCCGGCCAGCCGCTGAAGAGCCTATCCCCGAGCACCTTGCGGGGCGTTTCCACGCCATAGGCGATGCAGACGCCACAGTCATAGCGCCAACCCCGCGAAGGGTCACCCCCTGTCGCTGCCTCCATCGTGACCTGGTAGATACCACGTTCCAGATCACTGAGCGAAGCGGCAAATTTGACCTCGCCTGCGGCTCCGAACGGGAGCGGGTGCTGCAGCCGGAAAGCGGGGGCGATCGTCGCGGTGGGTGCCTTCAGGACGCTGGCACTGCAGTTCCGCACCTCCGGCACGGACTCAGCCAGGCGTTCGAAGGCGCGGCGAACGAACGGCAACGAGGGACCGATGGCCGTTTCATGCTGAGTTGGGCCGCGCTCGGGCCCCGCAAAGCGGAACACGCTGTACGGGTCGGTCCGTATCTCGCGGGCGCGGCACCACGCCGCGATGGCATCATCGATCCGCCCGTACAGCAACTTCTGGCGAAAGCACTCCTCCGCATCGAACCGTTTCCGGGATCGCGCTGCATGTTCGACCTGAGCCTTGTCGATCAGGCGTCGGACGCATTGCCTGTCGGACAGGACCTCATCGCTCCGTAGCTGGCGCTCGAGAAAGGTGAAAAACGCGCGGGCCGCCTCGCGCCGGGCATCGACAACACTGGCCATGGCACTCTTTGGGCGGAACGCGTCAATTCTTTCGGCGCGCCACCTTCCACCGTAGGGCCCAGCCTAGGGGCGCCGCGGCTTCGCCAACCCGGCCGCGGCAACCTCCTGGGGTCGAGCCGCAAGCGCGGCTTCGATGCGTTCGGACATCAGCCGGAATGCAGGCTCGCCTTGGAGGACGAGGTCGTCGTAGAGATCTTCGAGGTCGGCCTGCTCCAGCGCCACGGCCACCGCCAACGCCTCATCGAGCGTTCGCGCATTTGCCGCCCGCTGCTCCAACTGACGCAACTGGGCATCAATTTGGCTCAGCCGGTCGGCGTACTCCGGAAGAAACGATCCCGACTGGTCTTGCTCCTGGAAGGATTTCAATTCCCGGCGGAGGATATCCGCGTGGGTCTCTTCCGCCAACGCCAGTTCCCGCCACAGCCGCACCCGCTCCTCTTCGCCCTGTGACTGCTCTGCCAGCCGACGATACACGCGCGCCGTACGCGCCGCCATTTCACTGCAATGTTCGAGAATCTCAGAAACGTACACTGCTTTCTCCCGACCAAGGAAACGGGGTTCGACCCCGACAACTAACGGTTGCACATTGACGTACTTCGGCGCGTGCTTCAAGCGTTTCCATGCACGATCTGCGGCTAATTTATCTGTGGCGGGCGGCCTTTCCCTCTGCTTGCCAGCTCAGGTTAGCCAAAGCCCAAGCGTGCAGGAACCGACCGGCACCGGACCTCGCTGGCAGGCTGCACCACAAAAAACAGGCCCTGGTGAACCACCAAGGCCTGTCCTGAAAGCGGGTGACCGGGGTCGAACCGGCGACCTTATGCTTGGCAAGCATACGCTCTAGCCAACTGAGCTACACCCGCATAGTACCCGCACTGTAGCCAACTCGCCGAAAGCTGTCAAAACATCCTGCCCCCCTCGAATATCGCGATGGCCAAAAGCGTCGAAGCATTCATGGATAGAGTACGAAAACATCTTCTGCCCAAGCGGCGTGTTGCTGATCGCCTACGCCACATGGGGCTCACTGTTCGCGCGGTGTCGCCCGTGAAGGGTTTCGACCTTTTGGTGAATGACCGCGTCCGGGTCGCGTTGCGAGTCGCGTTTCCGCGACTGCGCCGGCATCACGTCACCGTTCGAGACCGCCGCTACACCTACCAATACCGGTCATGGCACTTCAATTTCCATCATCATGGAAAGCTCGGCAGGCGTTACGCTGACGTGTTTGTCTGCCTGGCGATGGAGCCACGTCAACCATCACGTGAGGAAGCATTCGTGATTCCCTGGGACGCCATCTCCGGAAAAACGTTTTCGCTGCATGCGGCGCGAAAGCGGTACGCTGGTCAGTACGCCAAATACCTCAACCGCTGGCGACTGGTGGCCAGTACGGTTGCCGAGACACCACTGCGAAAAGTGGCCTGAAGGCGTCACGGCGACACAGCCGTGACGCCCCACAGCGCATCGTCCGCGTTCAACAAGAAACGCGCCCTCCAACGGTTCGGTGGCACAAGGTGCCACGCGGGCGTCGAGAACTCAGTGCGCGAGGACGTGTGCGGTGGTGTCTCGGACGCCGAAGGCGTTGCGGGCATCTGTCGAGCGGTCAATCCGCCTCGTCGGGTGCATCGACTTGGATTGGCACGTCGCGTTGCACCGTCCGCCCGTGACCGTCGGTGACCGTCACGGTGGCGGTAAACGTTCCTGGCCCTAGGTAGGTGTGGCTGGTGGGATTCCCGGTAGCGACCGCGCTGTCGCCGAAATCCCAGTGGACAGAGTGCGGCCCGGGGAGGTCGTCAGCTACTACGACGCGGAATTTCACCCGCAGTGGGGGCAGACCGATGTCAGGATCTGCCTCTATCTCGCAAGCGAAGTCTCTAACCGAGACGCTGATGGGCAGAGATGTCGACTGGCTGGCGCCGTCTCCGCTTACGCTGAGGGTCGCGGCGTACTCACCCGCATAGACGTACGTGTGGCGCGCACTCCGGTGGTAAACGGCAGCACTCCCATCGCCAAATTCCCAACGATAACGCAGGTCTTCCGCTCCCTCCAAACCCTCGCCATAGAAGTCGACGGTAAGCGGGGCTTCCCCCCGCAGGGGGACGGCTCTGGCAGAAATCGAAAGGGCCGCACTCGGGGTGGGCGTTGACGCAGCAGGTGTGAAGGGAGCCGCCGTAGGAATCTCCGTGGCCGCCAGCGAAGGCATTGGTGGAACTGCGTCCGACGAAGTGCGCACAACCTGAGTGCTACCGGAGGTGGGCCGGGTATCATCGGGAGCTTGGCACGCCGCCATGGTGCACAGGATCGCAACACTCGTTACACCGGTACCAATGCGGCACCGCACACTCTCCCGCCCTGTCCGCCCAGGTCCGGCTCCGGTTCCAGAAAGAGAGTTCCCAAAATTCCAAGTCGCTTTCAGCCGCCGGAGAAACTTCCTGAATACCCCACCTTGCATTCTCTCACCGAATCACGGTAGGTTTCACATCTACAGGCCCACGGGCGGTAGCGTTCGGAGTGAACATAATACCGCCCGGGTTCATGTGGTGCTGGTGATCAGCGGTGGCGG
>Ga0316603_10001705_pt1 | contig 11845 bp, 8 predicted proteins | sample OWC_soil_day10_n_FD_207649 | JGI IMG/M metagenome (GOLD analysis project Ga0316603, IMG submission 207649) | Wetland soil microbial communities from Old Woman Creek delta, Ohio, United States - OWC_soil_day10_noCT | ecosystem: Environmental > Terrestrial > Soil > Wetlands | place: USA: Ohio...
TATGGCCGCCAGCAGACCACCTGAAGTCTGCGGTTCCACGAGCAGATCATATTGCTGGTCCGAAAGATCAGGACTGCGCCGCACGAATGGCTGCACGTACTGACGTGGCTCCGAAATCCTTGGAGCGGCAAAACGTGCCATCAACTCGTAGACACCGCTCAACGACGGAACGGCATCCGCGAAGAACCTCAGTGTTACACCGGCATTCCGCGCAATCGCCAGAGCATGGCCGAGCAGCCCGAAACCGGTAACGTCCGTCATGGCGCTCACGCTATAACCGCCCAGGACCCCGGATGCATAAAGGTTGAGCCGCTCCATGCTTACAACCCACTCTCCGTACTGCGCGGCCGTCAGGCCATCCTTCGCAAAGGCATCGCTGTACACGCCAACACCGAGCGGCTTTGTCAGAATGAGATGATGACCGACTTCCGCACGTGCATTGGTCAGGATTTTTTCCGGATGGACAGTCCCTGTTACACTCAGTCCGAAGAACAACTCCTGCTGATCCATCGTATGGCCGCCCACGAGGGCAACGCCGGCCTCCTGGAGTTTCTCCGAAGCCCCGATGAGGAGTTGCTCGACCGCTTCCGCCGGAAGCCTGCGCGAAGGATAGGCCAGAACATTCATCGCCGTCAGCGCTTTCCCGCCCATGGCCCAGACGTCCGACAGACTGTTCGCGGCAACAATACGCCCGAACGTCCTTGGATCGTTGACGATCGGCGGGAAGAAGTCAACTGTTTGGACAAGTGCCAGGTCCGGTGAAAGACGGAATACTCCGGCGTCGTCCATGGTGTCCATGTCGACCAGCAGGTCAGGCGTGATGACGCGCGGAAGCTTCTGCAGAATGCCGGCCAGCCTGGCCGGACTCACTTTCCCCGCTCAGCCAGCACAGGCAGCGTACGCGAGGAGGCGGATCTCCTTCCCCGACGTTGCCTTCTGTCGAGCATCAAATTCCTGAAACCCTTCCATGGATCCTTTCTTCTGAGTGGATATGCGTTTATGCCGCCCGTGCGGCAAGGAGTGCGGCCCCGAGAGCACCGGTAAACTCCGGTTCGTCCGGCACGTGCATCACGTGACCTGTAACACGTTCGAGCGCCTGTACGACACCTGCATTGCGGGCGACGCCGCCGGTGAAGACAACCGGGTCGACCAATCCAATCCTCCCGGCCATTCCGATGACCCGGCGTGCCACCGCGTCAAAGACACCCCGGAGGACCTCTTCCACCGGCACACCCTGATGGAGCAAGCCGATGATTTCGGTTTCCGCGAACACCGCGCACATTGATGAAATGGCACAGGCCTGTCGTGCACGCAAACCCGCTGACCCGGTTTCTTCCACGTCCATATTCAGACATCGGGCGACCGTTTCGACAAAGCGGCCTGTCCCGGCGGCACACCGATCGTTCATCACAAAATCCCGGACTCGTCCTTCCCTGTCTACACTGAACATTTTCGAGTCCTGTCCGCCGATTTCAATGACGGTGCGCGCTTCCGGGAAGACCGTAAGTACTCCCGCAGCGTGGCACGCGATCTCCGACACGACCCTGTCCACACCCTGAAAATAGTTCCGGCCGAAGCCTGTAGCGACGACTCTTCTGACATCCTTTCGCTTGAGTCCGGAGGATTCAAGCAGAAGGGAGAGCATGCGCTCCGCGTTCTGCGACGGCGCATATCCACACCGCACCATCGCCGCCCCCAAGCGGGATTGCCCCTCCAGCAGAACGACCTCAATCGTCGTCGATCCTATGTCGATGCCGCAGGTGACCATGTCACGATCAAGCAGTCTTTGTGCGACGGATCAATGGACTAAGTCGTCACATTCAACAGCCCCTCTGAAATATTTCCGGCATCAAGGTGGCGCTGGGTCATATTTGATGTCACTGTACCCTCTCCCGGGCGGACACTCGTGGTATCATCGCGTTCGGGTTCTGTTGGACACAGGTGGTCATTCCGCCCTGGCACTCGCTCCGGTCTTTGCCTGAAGAATCTCCCGGAACGGCTCGAGACGCACCCGAAGCTGTTCCAGATCTTCAAACGAATAGTCAGTCACCACCTTCAACATCGGTATGTCACGCTTCTGCAGCGCCTGTTCGACGACCTTGGCTTCGACATTGTATCCGTGGCAGAAGGAGAGGATGTTCTGCACCACACCGTCCACGTGATAGAGCTCTGCCATATCCAACAGATGCTCTATTCGCTCATGGTTCGGAGAAAAGCAGGAGCAGTCAATCCGGAAATACCTGTCTGCCACAGCATCCAGCAATCCCTCAAGAGTTACAGGTGTTTCGTCCACCAGATCCCGGTAGTACCGCGATCCTGTGCACGACTCATCGGCGACAATCCGCATTCCCGAAGATTCGACAGCATAGTGCACTTTGGCATTGCCCAGAGGCGAAGGGGTTCCTGCCATGAGTACGCGCGGACCCGGCGTTTCGTACGCCGATATGTCATCCTCAATACGTTCGCGCAGTTCCCCCAGAAGCTCAGCTGCCGCACGGATGAACGCATCCACATCCATCGCCAGAGCAACCTGCGACACCAGGAGCGCGTCGAGTCCTGAAATCGGCGGTTCTGTTGCCGTACGCAGAGCATTGATCTCCTGAAGCAGCATTCGCTTGCGGTTTTGCCGGCGGACTTCGAGGCGCAGGGAGTCGAGCGTCAGCCGCTTCCCGCTCAGCTGTTCCACCATTTCACGGAACGCACGCACTTCGGCGCGCCACAGGTCGCGGTCTCGCTCGTTCTTCTTCTGGGGCACTTCCATAACATTGAACCCCAGCAAATCCCAGGCCTTTTTCTTGGCATCGCATGTCGTTTCGCCCACAGCAGCATCTTTGAGCTTCTTGTACGGGCACGTATTGCTGAATGCCATGCCGAATGTTGAGCGGACCAGAGGGCAGATCTCCCTTGGAAACATCTTGTCGGCATAGTCCACCGGCCAGTGCGAACCGCCACAGAGCGGAATCGGAAGCACTCCAGCAGCAAGCGCAATTTCATCAGGAACGAAAATGCAGAATGTGCCTATGGATTTTCCACCGTTGCGCCTGTACTCCACAATTTCTGCTACCCGATTGCCGTGCGAGGCATGGAACGCCTCATCGAACAGCCCCATTGCTTTCGGACGACAGGTCTGTGCCACATGTGTACGCTCATGCAGCTTGGTGTTGTGGGCGATCAGCTGATCGTGCAGATCGAGATTGACCCCCAGGCTCTGCAGTAGTTCCCGATGATTCCCACTCACGGTAAACCCCTCCTTCCTTTATGGATGTGCCGGCACATGCTTCAACCGGCGAACATCACCGTCCCGCTCGGTGACACCGTTGTGATCAAAGTGCACAAGGAGTGGTACTGCATATTTCCGGCTTATCCCGAGATGCTGGCGGATTTCGCTCAGTGTCCCCGCGGGCTGATGTGCGAAGTACTCCTGGACACGCGTGCGGGCCTGGGCAATTGCATCCCGGTGCATAAGGATGCCATCCTCCAGCAGCACCACCTCGCCGGTTTCGATCATGAGAGTCAATACTTTCTCACCGTCTTTTCCCATTTTCGCAAGAAGCTCCTCGCGTCCGGGCGGCATGAGGGGGTTGATGAGCAACAGACGCTTTATTGCCTGTGCAGCACTCTGTTGCTCAGGTGACAGTACAGGTTGATAGTCCTTTACCGCCAGCCTCTCATTCTTACGAGTCACTTCACCGTCCTGCACGAGAGCGACACAAGCCGTGTCAAACAGCTTCCGGTCGAGGGCGGGCTTGATGTGTGAGTGCAACTCCGAGGGGAGCATTCCCGTCCGGAGAGGTTGTTCGTGGTGGAACCTGGTGAGCGTCTCCAGAATATGCTGGCGCGTGGCGCGCATGGTAGATGCAGCACACCAGAGGTCTGTGCCAAATCGGAGCGCAGACCCTCGCCGTAACAGCTCTTCAAGATGCACAAGACACGCTCTGACTGGAATACTTGTCTGTCTCGCCATATCCACAGTCGTCGCCAGACCGGACGTGTGGCGCGCAAGCTGCTCCAGAACCGGTTGAGCAGGATCTCCATGCATGAGGCGGTTCAGACGCTGTCCGACATCATCCTGGAAACGCCGGTGCTTCTCGGGATGCGCATCCAGCACACATCCCCCGCCAATGGTATGGACGGGAGAGTAGCTCCGCACCACGTACCGATCTCCGGCATCAGCAACCACCGGCTGTTCAAAATGGAGCTGCACAAGACCCTCGGAACCAGGGGCAAGTGTCTCCTGATCCAGCAGAACCAGGCGGGCAACGACTTCGCTTGTGCCGCAATGGACGTGCACACGACTCCGGTTGGCCAGTGGCTTCGAGGCACTCGGCAGATACAGCATGTGCGCATCCAGCATGGATGTCGGTCTGAAGAAACCAGGCGCGCAAAGGACGTTGCCCCTTTCAACCATCTCCTTTTCAACGCCCTGCAGGTTCAACGCCGTACGCTGCCCCGTGCGACTCTCCCCGACAGCATGATCATGCACCTGGATACCCCGGATGCGCACAGAAACCCCCTGAGGGAGGAGTTCGAGCGTGTCATCAACCTTGACGCTTCCCGAGAGGACTGTACCGGCAACAATTGTTCCGAAACCCTTGATGGTGAAGACGCGGTCAATCGGAAGCCTGAAGACGCCTTTGTCCTCCCGTTCCCTGACGAATTGCGAATGCTGGTGAATCGTCTCGCCCAGCAGCGATATGCCCTCCCCGGTGACGGTACTCACCGGGACGACCGGCGACTTCTCGAGAAACGTCCCTGCAACCACGGTTCGAATGTCAGCAGTCACCAGATCCAGCCAATCCCGTTCAACCAGATCGATCTTGTTCAGGGCTATAAGTCCAGCTGGAATATTCAATAGCCGTAGGATTTCCAGATGTTCACGGGTCTGGGGCATCACCCCGTCGTCGGCGGCGACAACGAGGACTGCAATATCGATGGTGTTGACGCCGGCGACCATCGTACGGACGAACTTCTCATGGCCGGGGACGTCGATAATGGTCATGTCGTCACCGAAGAACGCAAATCCCAGATCGGTCGTCATCCCCCGCTCTTTCTCTTCCTTCAGCCGATCGGTATCAACACCCGTCAATGCCCGCACGATGGCAGTCTTGCCATGATCAATGTGGCCTGCCATCCCGATCACAATATGTCTGGGCGAAGTGGACTGCATCTCACATTGTCCGGAGAATGGACGCAACAGCCTTCACAATACAGGGGATCTCGCCGTCAGATATGGTGCGGCAATCGAGTGTGATCGCATCGTCGCTGATCCGCGCTATCACCGGCACCTCCTCTTGCCGGAGCCGGCGGCCCACCGTTTCGGCGGTGACACCATGGATGATCACTCGTACCACCCATGTCCGCAGCGCAAAACCGGCAAGCGATCCGCTTCCTGCTTCCGACGTATCTCTTTCGACCGCGAGCGTCCCGTGTGCTGTCAGCATTGGCTCCAGCTTCCCGGAAAGCTGCCGGGCGCGCGCCTCAATCTCTCCTTCAGGCATCGTGAGCATGCGCAGCACGCGATGCCGGGCGAGCAACGTATCTTCATCAAGAAACAACCGTAGTGTTGCAGCCAACACAGCATAGGTCATCTTGTCGCACCGGAGGGCTCTGGTGAGTTGATTCCGCTTGAGCCGGTCAATCAGATCCTTCTTCCCGACCACGATGCCGCACTGCGGTCCCCCGATGAGCTTGTCACCGCTGAAACACACCAGATCAGCCCCTGCCGCGACGGATTCACGGACCACCGGTTCTTTGGGCAGATGCCAGCGACTGAGATCCACAATCGCTCCGCTCCCGACATCGTCGACTGCCACAAGATTGCGTTCGTGGGCAAGGGTCGCAAGTTCTCCGATTGGCACTTCACTCGTGAAACCGATGATCCGGTAATTGCTCTGGTGAACCTTCATAAGCACGCCGGTCCGCTCGGTAATAGCACCTGCATAATCCCGCAAGTGCGTTCTGTTGGTCGTTCCCACTTCCACAAGAGAGGCCCCGCTTCTCCGCAAGACATCCGGGATGCGGAACGATCCGCCTATCTCTACGAGTTCTCCCCGTGAGATCACCACTTCGCGTCCTTCGGCAAGCGTATTCAGGATGAGAAGGGTGGCTGCAGCATTGTTGTTCACGACGATGGCTGATTCGGCGCCGGTAAGGTATTTGAGCAGCTCCTCAACGTGAGCATGCCGGTCTCCGCGCTTGCCGCTTTCGAGGTTGACCTGCAGCGTGGAGTATCCAAGCACAGCTTCCTGGAGAGCGGTCTGCGCTTCCTCTGCAAAGGGAGCTCTCCCGAGGGCGGTGTGCAGGACAATACCAGCAGCATTGACACACCGGCGGAGAGTCGGCAAAAGTGTGTACTCCGCCTCACGAACGAAGTCCTCAACGAGGGCATCGTACGGCGGGCAGTCGGTTGCAGGCTGTTCGAGGAGAGTATGGCGTAACCGGTCAAGATACCGGCGGAGTTCGTCCACCACGAGAGTCCTCCCGTGCCGCTCCAGTAGCAGCTTCACGCGAGGGTCTTCAATGACCCTGTCGACTTTTGGCAGAGACTGTAGGGACAGCCGTGGCTCGGATGTCATCGACATAACTCCATTGAACCGACACATGTTTGCAGACCGTGCACTTCAGACACCGGATGCAATCAGGAGAATTCGGGTCATCGGAAATACGAATGTCCACCGGACAGACATCGACGCACATCTGGCATTCCGCACACGGTCCCTCAACATGAAGACGCATGAGGCTGATGCGATTGAACAACGCGTATGTGGCGCCGAGAGGACAGAGCGTCCGGCAGAACGGGCGCTTCGTGAGCACAAACAGAACCAGGAATATCACAAGGACTGAGATCTTCAGAACATACAACCATCCAAGCATCTCGGGTTCGATCACGGGAGCACCCAGTTCCGGATCTTCCGGATTCCACGCCACCCACGGGATGCCTGCAATCAGTGTTCCCCACGGACAGATGCGGGAGAACCAGTGGGCTTCCGTGAAGAACGGCAAAGCGATTGCCAGCACGGCGAGCGAAACGTATTTCCCTTTCGTCAACCACCGGGGGATTCCGAATTTCCTGCTCTTGATCTTGTGCATTTGGTCCTGCAGCCATCCAAACGGACAGAGCCATCCGCAGGCCGCTCTGCCAAAAAGCATCCCGACAGCGGTAAGAAAGCCTATAAGGAATGTCGGGAATTGCCGGATCGCTGAGAAATGCTGCAATACGCCTATCGGACAGGCCATGTAGGCAGTCGGGCAGGCATGACAGTTGAGGAACGGGACGCAGGCCTGTTTGAGCGGCCCCTCGTAGATCTGCTTAGTGGCAATGACCTGGAAAAAGCTGTTTGGGAGAATGAGGCCGAAGAGTGCAACAAAGGGAGAGCGGATTTTGCGGAGGAATGTGTAGCTGGATCTCGATTCGTGTCGGTCCATGGCGGTCAGACGGGATCACCCGATCCCGATGCAGTCCAGTCAGAGCGTAGCGCTCTCGATGCGAATCAGTGAGGTGTCGCCAGCGATGAGTCCGAATGCCAGAAGCGTCAGTGCGGCAAGTAGTACAGCGATCCGGAGGTAAGGGATCGAACTACGCGTGAGCGTTGCGTCCATGGTTCACCCCTTGGGTTCACGTTCCTTCCTGCGCCTATTGTATTAAAGGGAATGTGGAAAAGCAAGGCACGCTCTAAGGTCGTCTTTTGAGGGCCCTTTTTGCATTGTTTTGGAGATTTGCGGATGCAGGCATCAATCCCCGTGGCTTGGTAAGGTGGATTGGCGAAGTTCCCAAAAGCATTGACATGCTCCGTCTGCACGCGTATCTTTGGGCATTCTGTTCGCGCCAGACTCTCCTCTTCCCGAGGCATACAGCAACTGCACGCACCACAGGATCCGCCGCTCTGCTCTGTGGAGGGGACAAGGAAATCATGCAGCCTAAACTCTGTCCGAAGATCATCCTGGAAGGCACGCGACTCACCCACAAAACGGAGATCGCGTTCGCACTCAACGAGCACAACCGCATCGTGGGCCCGCGCAAATACCGGTACCACTCCCCGCTCATCTCCGCAGAATGGTGCGCGTTCACCAACTTCCCCTGGGGCCGCGGACTGATCAACTTTGAGCCGCAGGAAGAGGCGCTCGCCATGGAGACCTATCACACGTGGGCCAGACTCTTTGAACTTCAGCAGTACTATTCCTGGATCATCGATCGCTTCCATCTCTCTACGCAGATGTATCAGCTCCGCACATACGGCAAGCACATCGACTTCATCTGGCTGGAGGATCGGCTTCTTCCTCTGGGTTTTCGTCTGATTTTCTGCACCCGGTCTGCAGATTCATTTGAAGCCGCCAGGGCGGAACGGTTGAAGGTGTCCGGCAAACCGGCGCAGTACGATGATTTGAAAGTCTTTCTGGATGAACAGGCCGTGATGAAAGAACTGGTTGCGGCATCGCACCTGCCCAAACTCACGGTCGACATTTCAGACAGCAGCGTGACGCGGGTTGTCGAGGAGATTGCCGACTGGCTGGAACAGACGGGCGGCCTCTATATTGCTGAGAAGAGAGCCGCCCTGTGGTAGGCACCTTGGGTTCGCGGCATTTCCGTACACCCCTTGCGCTCCGTGATCCAGTCAGGGGAGATGCCTGACCGGTGTCTCTTCACGCGAGACGTGTGAAAGCCTGTCGTCGTCCGATCCTACCGTGTGAGAACCATGATCCGCGAAGCGACATTTCCGCCCGAGGTCAGCCTATAGACATAACTCCCTGACGCCACAGGTTTCCCGTGATCATCGGTGCCATCCCAGACCGCGACGTAGGATCCGGCAGACTTCCATTCAGCCACCAGCGTCCTGACGCGGCGGCCCAGCATGTCATAGACGTACAACGTAACGTGCCCCTGCGTGGACCCGCTGATGGTGTACCGTATCGTCGTTGATGGATTGAACGGATTCGGGTAGTTCTGGTCGAGCGAGAAAGCCACGGGCTTTTCAGCGGGTGCTTCTACATCGGTCGATGACCCCGTCGACGGTTCCACGACGAGAAACGCCGTGTAGGGGGTTAACACGCTGTACGTGATGCTCAGCGCAATCACCTGATCCACCAACTCTTTCAGTTCACCCATCTGTCCGATCAGCTCGAGGATGCTCTCAATCTTGCGCGCGCCCCAGTACCGGGAAACAGCGCGCAATGCATGGTCGGTGTCAGCAAACACGACTTGCTCCTCGAACGCCCGGGGTGTTCCGCCGGCCGTGCCTGTCATGCGGACAGTAGCAGTCCCGCCCGTCGCAAACCGGCCCGTCGTAAGGATCTGATCACCCGCATAGACGTCCGGAAACGGCGAAGGATGAACATCATATGCTCCGATGGCGCCATAGTCGAATGACACATACCGCAGTTTCGGCAGGAACAACAGCCTGTAGAGGTCTTTCATTTCGGCATGAATGCTGTCGTCGGCGGTGATCTTGGTCAGGAACCCGCCGCTGCGCTTCCCCAGGTTCGTGAGGAGTGTATAGTCATTTTCTTCGCCGATGCCGACCGGATAGATATGCGTGTGGCTGAGGTTCAGGCGTGCGGCCAGTGCCAGCAATGAATCCGGATTTGTCTGTCCCCAGCTCGGGAGGCCGTCGGTGAGAAACACTACCGCCGAATGAATGGAATCCGAAAAGGACTGGCCAAGCGACTGGCGAAGGGCTTCTTCGAAGTTTGTCAACCCGAGCGCCGTCAGCTGTGCAATGAACGCCCGTGCCGAATCCTTTGCTGCAGCGGTCGCGGGGACCAGATTGGTGCGGAACCGGAGCGCGCCCGTGCTGAACGCGATGATGTTGAACTTGTCCTTTTCATTCATGAAATCCACAAAGCTCTGGAGCGCCTCCTTCACCTGCTCCACCCTCACTCCTTCCATGCTCGAAGACACATCGGCCACAAACGTCAGCTCCCTGGTTGTGATCGAATCCGAGTACAGAGTATCAGGAACCGCGCTCCAGAGGATGAAGTAGGGTGCTGTCGTCGTGGCTGTATCCCGCCAGGTCCGGGCGAGCATCTTCGACCCGCTGCGCTCCACATTGCATCGTACGGAGAAGTCCTTCGCAAACGTCACATTCTCGAGGCCGTATTCTATCTTGTAGCGCTTGTCGCTCAGCTTTGTCGTCACGACCGCCGTCGGACTCTGATCGGCAGACGTGGTCACGGAGGTAATCGGCAATTGGGACTGCAGATCCACCACTATGCTGGTCTGCTCGATCGCCGCTGACGTGTAGTCGGTCATGTCCAGCGGAAACACATACCGGATGCTGCCCCGTTCGTATGCAAGGGGCTGTGAATACTGGATCTCTATCCGGCGTGACCCCCGGGACTCAAACGGAAAGATCCGGAGCTTGAAAAGGTTCGATCCCAACTGCTCGAGGATCGCCGGATCTGCAATGCGGCTGACAATCTCCTGGTACTTGACCACCGCTTCTTCCCGCTTCTTGACGACGTAGGACACCCTCTGTCCGTTGATCCAGAGATACATCTCGTGAACCTGCGCACCCTCCGGAAGCGTGAAGACGTAGAAGCCTTCGAGACGTGAATAGGTGTCGTTGGTAAATTCCTGATCGACGTGCGTTATCGCGAGCTGATCGTAGATCGCCACTGTCGCATGCATCGTTTTGATCCGGAGGTTGTATATCGGACTGGTTGTGCTGTTGGGAAGCCGCGCATAGACACGTCCGATGGCCCCCGCATCCTGTGCACCCAGCGCCAGAAGAGCCAGCAGCCAGAACAACCCGATTCTGTTCATCGCAGTTCCTTTCCTGTCATCGTCTATAGGCCCAATGGTCCCTATCGCAGAAGGACCATTGTGCGAGCCGATACCGTGGCGCCGGCAATCAGCCGGCATATATACATGCCCGCAGCAACATCGAATCCGTTGCCGTTACGTCCGTCCCAGTTCGCGCGGTAGGTGCCCTGCGTTTGTGACTCATCAATGAGTGTCCGCACCTCGCGCCCGAGGGCATCATACACCACAATCCTCACCGGAATGCGACCCGGTCCTGCAATCTGATACCCGATGGATGTGGACGGGTTAAAAGGGTTCGGATAATTCTGCAGCAGTTCCGTACGTACTGGAACGGCATCCCCCGCTGCCGATACGGGATCCGACAGAATCCGCTCCCCGGCGACGGTCACGATCTCCAGTCTGTACCAGCTGTTCCGCCTGCCATCCGGGTCAAGAAATGCCGCGGTCCCCAGGGGTTCATGGTTGATGCGCCGGTACGCTCCGTCCACGCGGTCCGCACGATACACATGAATTTCGCGCACACCCCTGACGTTCCGGATGTCCCAGGAAAGAGCAATCCCGTTTCCCGTCGCCGCTGCAGTAAACGAAGCCAGGGACACGGCTGTCTCTTCCACCGCTGTCATGGGCTGACTCTTGTCTGCCACATAGGCCGTGTACATGCAGCGGATACCGTACGACAGACTGATATTGATCAGCAACTGCTTGAGCGAGTCTGTGGCACCTGACAGAGCAATCTGCCGTTCGAGATTGTCGATCTTCTCTTTCGCCCAGAGGCTCTCCACAAAATTCGACGATGTCGAGTCGGCAGGAAATGTGAGCATGGCGGAATAGACCGTCGGACCGCTGGCCGACTGGCCTCCAATAGTCAGTCCCGTTGTACCGGAGACAGAGTACCGGCCCGTCAGGTAGAAACGGGATCCAGCATAGACCGTGCGCAATTGACGGGGGTACAGATCGAACGCGTTGGGACCCATTTCCATACGCGTGTCTTTGATCAACGGAGAACTGACCTGGTCAAAGAGCCATCGCACTTCCGAAATAACCGGATCGGTAGGCAAAAGGATCATCGGAAATCCGAAGTTTTCA
>Ga0316603_10001707_pt1 | contig 11843 bp, 9 predicted proteins | sample OWC_soil_day10_n_FD_207649 | JGI IMG/M metagenome (GOLD analysis project Ga0316603, IMG submission 207649) | Wetland soil microbial communities from Old Woman Creek delta, Ohio, United States - OWC_soil_day10_noCT | ecosystem: Environmental > Terrestrial > Soil > Wetlands | place: USA: Ohio...
TGAGTATCTTATCCCAAGGATATGGGTGGTGTTGAGACGCTGGAAACAATGAATCAGGCAGAGGAACAAGGGACGGTGGCAGAGGAACTCACAGTAAATCAAGAAATTATTGCTAATGAGGATTTCAAAGCAGATGAGGAAATGGATATTCTGCGGCAGACGGAGCAGAAGGAACAGAAGATCGAAGAGGAGAAGCCTGTTGAAGAAGTTGCTGATTCGCAGGTGGTGAGAAAGATCTTTGAGAAATATCCGAGGATCTATCCTTTTGAAGATAATGAGGTTCTGGTATGTGCCAAGATAGAACCAAAGGACATCGGTTTACTACCAAAAGAGCTATGGGCATTAAGCAATAACAGCTTCCTGGTCCATGGTTATTATTGTTATCATCATCTGATCTTCGCGAAGCTGAAGGATCGTTATGGCTGCCGATATATTCTAGGTATACCCGGGATCTACCATAATCGGGAGAAGTTCATGGCGAAGATGTTTGGCTTCGATGGCTTCAAGCCGATTCGAAAAAGGGAATTAAGACAAGGCGATTTCGGATATTGGTATATGACGGTCAGCTTCTAAAGATCGACTAATCCGAGGGTGGAATCAGCGGAATTAATCAAGGCATAATGTTTGTGATCTGTCCAGGTACCGTTGATTCTTGCGAACGCTTTACAGGTACCTTCATACTTGAAATCAAGCCGTTCGATAAGATGTTGCGATGCGATATTATCGGACATAATATAAGCATCAACCCGATGTATAAAATGATCATAAAATACTGCTTCGAGGCATTTTTGGATGCTTTCTGTCGCGTAGCCTTGGTGCAAATACCTGTGGTTGAATTTGTATCCAAGGCTGCAGCTATGATACGGCTCCTTTAATATGTTCTGAAAGCAGACTGTACCGACTATTTCCTCCGGACAGTCTTTCAGAAAGACCCAGTAGCGGATGAGTTTACCATCTGCGATTTGATTATGCTCTGCAGTCAAAAAGGCCTTCTGATAGGACAAGGTATAAAAGTTAAGGCTGCGTCTTGGTTCCCAGGGCTCGAATAGTTCTTTGTTCTCCTCGTAGAAGCTGAGTACCATAGGGGCTGCCTCCTTGGTAAGAGCTTTAAGCTGTAGGCGATTTGTTTCAATCGATCTTGTCATGGAAGTAACCTCACTTTCTTTAATCCACACCACGAATTGATACGTAGCTAATCATAGGCGAGAGCAGCGTTACATATTCCTCAAGGGTCTCTTTGGTGTGGCTGTGCAGGCCGGGTTTTAGGATGTCTCCGGAATCTTGATAGGATTGCAGATAGTATGCATTTGCACCGGATAACCAATGACCGATGGATAGAATATCCTCTGTGGTGTGATACTCTTGGACGATTGTAGTTCGAAATTCATAATCCAGGTGAGAGGATTTTAGTAAATTCACACTTTCCAGAATGGGTTCCATCGAGATGGGATCAAGCCCCGCAGTTAAGGAATACTTTTCCTTTGAGTTCTTTATATCCATTGCAATATAGTCAAGGAGGCCATTGGACATAAGGGAGGTCATCATCTTCGGATTCGTGCCGTTGGTATCCAGCTTGACCTTGAAACCAAGAGCCTTGATTCTGCTGATGAACTCCGGAAGATCAGGATATAGGGTCGGTTCACCACCAGTGATACAGACACCTTCCAGGATGGTCTTACGTTTCGCAAGATAGGACAGAACCTCCTGCTCAGGAATCGTTGGCTGGGAGAATGCATTCAGAACTAGCGAAGCATTATGACAGAAGGGACAACGCATATTGCAGCCGCCAAGAAAAACCGTTGCTGCAAGATGTTTGGGATAATCGAGCAATGTTGTTTTATTAAAGCCATGGATCTGCATATTGTATCCTCCCAAGTGTTGTGATAAAATAACCTATCATTACTATAACAAATTGCAGAGAACTAGTCCATATGCAAAGGAACAGTAAAAAACAATGAATGAAAAATATATGCGAGAAGCCCTGAAAGAAGCAAAGAAAGCAATCCGTCTCGGAGAAGTTCCGATTGGTTGTGTGATTGTGTATCAGGATAAAATTATTGGCAGAGGATATAATAAGCGTAATACCAAAAAGACCACACTGGCTCATGCAGAGCTGATCGCCATTGAGAAGGCAAGTAAGGCAATGGGCGACTGGAGGCTGGAGGATTGCACAATGTATATCACTTTGGAGCCTTGTCAGATGTGCTCCGGTGCTATCGTCCAGGCGCGAATCAAAAAGGTAGTTGTTGGAACTATGAATCCAAAAGCCGGCTGTGCCGGTTCGATCTTAAATCTGCTCCAGATGGAGCAATTCAATCACCAGGTAGAGTTGGAAACCGGTATTCTTGAGAAGGAATGTACAGCGATATTGCAAGACTTCTTCGGACAATTACGAATTCGCAATAAGAAAGAAAAACAGGAGAAAAATGACCTGAAAAAGGAAAAGCTTGAGGGTTGACAATCTCTGCGGTATGCTTTATACTTGGCATACAGCTTTTTTACAGCGTATCATTTAACTCGTTTTAGAGAATATTTTTCGTGAGAGAAATCATAATAAAGTCAGAAAATTTCCGTGCAGCCGGGGAGACAGCGGTGCCCTGTACCTGCAATCCGCTACAGCAGGGGTGATGTTCTGCCTAGGGTGACTTACTGTAAGGCCGCCCCTTATAAGTGATGTTGACGTTTGGGTCTTACGCAACAGGAATTTGTGAACCGTGTCAGGTCAGGAATGAAGCAGCACTAAGCAGAACCTCTTGTGTGCCGTAAGGCTGCCTGGACCGAGTTAACTGTAAGGGTAACGCTTATGGTAAGCATTCGAAGCAGAGCGCACGGAATTTAAAATATAATATTGCTTTTTGAAGGAATGCCTGGCATTCCTTTTTTTATGCTATAGACAAGTTCACCCTATAACATAAAAAGCCCTCAAGACAGGATGTGCACATTCGTTAATAACAAGCTCACCTATAAGAATTTTGTACTAGACGACGCGAAATAACTACATTTTTCTTTTTGAAACAGGAAATATGGTATATAATAGTTCTATACGGTTATTTAATGTCGTTGATTGGGCGGTGTAAGCATGGAATGGAAGATGAATCCGAACGCGGTGAATCAGTTTACCAAGGGTAGTACGATCTTTACTCAGGAGGATCCGGTATTTAGCATAGGAATGATAATTAAAGGAAGAGTAATGATACACAACGATGGTGCTAAGATCATTGTCGGTTCAGGTTCCTTCCTCGGAATTAATGATTTATTTCAGGGTAAATATCTAAGCACTTATACTGCTGTGGATGATTTACTTCTTTTTGTATTTCCGATTAATCGTATAGAAGAATTAGAAACCATACTAAGTGCCAATAAGGATTATCATGGCTTTATGGTGGCCTCTTTCTATAAGATGATATATGAGCTGGATCAGATATATCAGGGTATGATCAAATGCAGTGCCACTCTCTATCGGTTTTTAACGGATTATTATAAGAAATACACCGCTATGGCGGCTCGCAGAGGCATCAAGCAGCCGGTGTCAGAGAGGATAAGCAGACTCGAGCTTATCGATAGCGATCTGGAACTGTTAACCGATCGCGTTAATTACTATATCGAATGCAGGAGTCTACCAATCGATGCTGTTAAGGCCTTTTATTCCTATGGTAATGCGATTACCCTGTATCAGATCGAGGATCAGGTTAATGTGGTGAACCAACAGCTAGTGTCTCTGAAGGAGATGGCTCAGGAACTAGTCGCTATGGTACAGTGCTTAGTGGATGAATCAGATACCTGCTTATTCCATCTGATTGCCGCTTTCTCAATCTCCCTGGATAATTCCAGCGGAACCAGTAATGAAGTAATGGAAGTAATGGATGATATCATCGAGCAGGTGAATCAGACTGAGAACTTTGTGGAACGTATGCTGGGTATCCACTATAAAGTAAATCGCAAGAAGATGGAGGAGGTATATCACCTGCTTCTTACCACGAATAGAGACGAGAGTGTCAGCACCGCTTCTCTATTGAAATATTCTAAGGAGGATACACAACAAGCCTTGGAGGAGATGAAGGATGCTTTTGCCAAGATACTGGATTATTCCGGGATCGAGAGCGAAAGAGCAAAGGAAATGCAGGAATTAATGCAGGACTTTGTTCATATGAAGGACAAATTTACTTCGGATGATATCGGACGTATCCTTCGTAGAAAACTGGCGGAGAACCATTATGAGATCTACTTGCCGGTATTCCTACGCGCATATAAGGATAAGACGCCTCCTCGTCTGATTGATATGTTCCTTAAGTATGGCTTTGCAGATGACAGACTTTTGACCAATGATCAAATGCTTTCCTTGTATTATCTGAAGGAAGATGACTCAAAACAGTCCCTTTGTAACGTGTATGATATTAAGTCCTGGCTTACCATGATATATGAGGGTAAGAAGGATCCCTCCAAGAATGAATTTGATTTAGAATATCCGGAACATCTGGCAGGACTCAGAAAACAGAATCAGCTGACTGAGAAAGAGGTTGTACTGTGGCTTGCAGACCCGTTAAAGAAACTGCAATACGAGATACAGAACATGTTCCGTTACAACAATCGTACCACCAACGGTCAGATCTCCAGCTTTGTACCGTTCTTGTATAAAGATCAATGGGCCAATGGAATTGAGAAGCTCTTGATTACCAGGACAAAGCTAAACGAAGCCATCACAGGCATTATGCGTGTAGATTATTCGGTATTTGACCGAGAGATTATTTACTCAAATAAACAGAAGAATATTGTCAAAGAATATATAGTTAAGAGAGTATTCCCGGATGTGATCCTTATGCCGAACGTCGGAAATAACGGCGTTATGTGGCAAGAGATTGCCGGTAAGAAAAGAGATACCCCGGCACGTTTTCTACTACCGATCTTCAGTGATGTCAACCTTGGGCTCCTGCTAATCCGAATCCTCGGAAGATTCCGTTGGGAGCTGTGCCGTACCATCGAGGGTATATCCTGGAATGATATCCAGAATAAATCTCTCACGTCGGAGTATGGTGACTTCTTACAATTCTATCGTAAGAATAAAGATCTGTCTGAAGAGAAAAAAGAGAGAATAAAAGCTCAGATTCAAAAGGGGCGTAACAGTAGCCGTGAAATTTTTGTTATAGACTATGAACAATGGATCAATTATGAAGCGATGGGAGCACTCAAGTTGAATAAGCCGGTCAGAGAGATTATGGCAACATACTGTCCGTTTGCCAAGGAGATCCGAGAACAGATTAAGTTGCAGCCGTTGTTTGAAGAGGCTATGGCCAGATATTACAGGGATAAGCAGAAAAAGGTCCGCGAGATTGAAGGACGACATCGACTGCTTCAGAAGGAAAATGTTGAGATTGTACAAGAACTCCTAGATACCTTGTATTATTATCGAGATATGTAGGAAAAGGTTAATTGCACTTATTTGAGATTAACATTTATAAGTGTAAGTGTCAGTGTAATAAGGAATAACCGAAAAATCGATTAAATATATGGTATGAGGAAGGTTGTCCGGAGGTAATCTTGAGACAACCTTTTCTTGTGTAATAGAGAATTGTGTTCTATTACTGAAATAGCCCTCCGGAAGGCTGACACTTTATTGTTAGCCATCAATTCTTCCAGTTGTTTATACTTGTCTAAATAGGAGACAAATGGTAGTATATTAGGGAGAGAACAAGCCTTGGGCAGTTGTATTGATGGTTTTTTAGAATAATACAAAGGAGGTTGCAGCATGGGAAGCTATGAAAACATTGTAAAGATAGAAGAAATGAGAAAACGCATGGAAGAAGGTGATATGGCGTCGGCTCAGAAGGTTCTTGATACAATGGAGCTCAAAAAGATCAAGAACATGTCGGATCTAGGCTTAATTGCTGAGGTCTATGCGGAAAATGACAGATATGAGGAAGCGCTACAGCTTTATCTTAAAATATATGAGAAGACAAAATCGAGAAAGTCCTTATTTCAAATAGTAGATTTGTCAATTAAGAATCTTAATATGGAGGATGCAAAGCATTATCTGAACGAATATGAGAAGCTTGCCCCCAGGGACTTCTATAAATATATATTCCGATATAAGATTGATAAGCAAACGGGAGAACCCTACGCAACCTTAATTGAGACACTTAAGACGCTCAAAGATGCGGAATATATTGAGAAATGGGCATATGAGCTGGCAAAAGTCTACTATAAGGCGGGGATGGAAAAAGAATGTATCGAGGAATGCTCCGATATCATCCTTTGGTTTGGAGAGGGAGTCTATGTAGAAAAGGCTAAGATTCTGCGCTCCTATTATTCCGGTGAAGCGAATAAAGAGATGATCATGGAAGAACTCAAGCGACGTGCCATGGAAGAAACCACAAGTAGTCAAGATAGCGAAGAACAAAAGGATAAGGCGGAGCCACTTGCCCAGAGGGAAGCTGAAAATCCGGATACTTCGGAGGGAGAACTTTATTCCGGAGCTGATTTTTCTGTCGATGAGGATACAGCTGATTTTGAAGATGGTTTGAAAAAAGACATACAGAATATTCTCACCGATACAACAGAATCAGTCGAAGAGAAATCGGAGTCAGAAGAAACAGAAGAGACAGAAGAGGAAGAGACCGAGCAGGAAGACTGGGAAGCAGAGACAGACGTCGCAGAGGAAGAGACCGAGCAGGAAGACTGGGAAGCGGAGACAGACGTCGCAGAGGAGTACAGTTACGAAGCGAAATCTGGAGAAGAAATTACCGGATACGAAGCGGAAAGTGCAGATACGGAGACGGAGGAGTCTTCTCCGAGACAGAATCTCGAGAACGAAACAGCGATCTTTGCAAGATCGGAACGAGAAGTAGCAGAACAAGAGGTTGAGAAAGCACTCTATCAGCTGTTAGAGGATGAGGATATGGATGAAGACGATAAGAAGCTGAAGCAGATCGCCGAAGACTTAGAGATCAATCAGGAGGAGATATTCGGTAACTTCCTGCATGTAAAATCCATAAAGAAACAGCTGGTTAAGAGCTTGGAGGGGATTCTTGATGTACATACAAAGACCGTACAGATCTTGATCACCGGTACGGTCGGCTCCGGCAAAACGACGCTGGCGAAGGATATTACGATGTTCTTATATAAGGCAGGTAAGCTTAAGACCTCCAAGATAGCGAAGATAAAAGCGGACAAACTGAATTCTATCGATATAATGACGAAGAAGGATACACTGAAGGATTGTTGTCTTGTGGTTGAAAATGCAAGTGATTTAAAGAGAGAGACCATTGACAGCCTACTTGAGCTGTGCCGAAGTCTGAGAGGGAATATAGCGGTAATATTCGAAGAGAATAAGATTAATATGAACAAGCTTTTTCGGGAATGTCCAAAACTGATGGATCTGTTCAAAAATCGCATCCATCTGCCACAATATACGCAGGAGGACCTGATGGGATTCGCTTATGCTTGTCTGAGACAAAAGGATTATCGCTTGAATTCAAAGGCGGAGCCGATTTTAAAACATAAGATTAACCAGATAGCCAGGCAATCCGAACCGCATATGCATCTGGAACAGATCTATAATTTGATGCTGGAGGCGATGAATGCAGCGGATATTCGGACCGGGAAACAATTATCGAATCTTGCTTCTCAAGGCAGACTTAGAGATGTTGAGGTATTAACGGTGCTTTCGGAAGACTTCGTGATCAAACCTTAAACTGGATTGTGATGTCGTTAGGAAGCTTCTGACCTAGCTTGGACTTTACGTTAGTGGTTACATGGAGCAGGTAGGATTCGTTCTTGGTATAAGGAGCTAAGGGTTCAATCTCAATGCAGTTATTCACTGAATCGTAGCGAATGTTGGTTGGCAGTGGCGTCTGATTAAAGGAAGTCACATACAAATTACGATTATTTACGGTCGTCGGATTCAGTGGAGCGGTAAATTTGATTTTCCATACGAAGCTGCCGGTTTTAAATTTTAAGCTTTGTTTCACCCGGTTCTTAACTCCACCTTCGACTGATTCTATAGTAATGAAATTGTTAGCCATAGTACTCATCTCCATCTGTTTGTATATAATATTTTAAAAATACTACAAAAGTCCCATATATCAATTACATTATAGCATATAATACTGAAACTTCAACCATTTAGACAGAAATTCTCAATTGAATGACAAATAATGTAAAACATCTTCGTCAAAAGGAAAATAAAGTGCAATTTCCTCAAGAAATACACCGTTCGTAGTGAATATATGTGCGATTTCGACTCAAAATATAAGTAGATAGTTTTGAAAGAGCACGTGTGGTTTCGCGAAACGGGGGTGGAAATTATGAGGATTTGATTAATATGCCAAAAGGTGCTATGCACTCTTACTGATACAATGGATTGCTATGCAAACTACATTTGCATAGCAATCCATTGTATCAGTAAAGCATCGATGGTGCTTTTGTCTCATCAACAAAATTAACATTACTAAAAAACAATTTACAAAATAGTACTTTGTGGTATAATCAAATTGGCAATAAAAATTTAACAAATTATGAAGGCATTTTATATGCAAAATTAACAAACTTAAGTTCGATAAAAATATGAGGTGTGCAATGGAGCAATATATTATAAAAGGCGGAAAACCGCTCTTTGGTGAGGTAACGATCAGTGGTTATAAGAATGCCGCATTGGGAATTATCGCTGCAGCTGTTATGACTGACGAAACTGTTAAAATAGAAAATGTACCCGACATAAAAGATATTGACGTTCTATTACAGGCGATTGAAGACATTGGTGCTAAAGTCAACCGCATCAACAGAAATACCATTACCATTAATGGAAGTAAGATCAATACCGTTGATGTAGATTTTGATTATGTAAGAAAGATTCGAGCATCCTACTATCTGGTAGGGGCATTGCTTGGTAAATACAAAGGATCAAAGGTAGCGTTACCCGGAGGCTGCAATATAGGTAGTAGACCAATCGAACAGCACATCAAAGGCTTCGAGGCACTTGGTGCAGAGGTTAAGATTGAGCACGGCATGATTTGTGCAGACGCTGAGGATCTGAAGGGAGCACATATTTATTTTGACTGCTCCAGCGTTGGTGCAACCATTAATGTTATGATGGCAGCAGTTATGGCGGAAGGACTTACGATTCTTGAGAACTCAGCAAAAGAGCCGCATGTTGTTGATGTAGCGAACTTCCTGAACAGTATGGGAGCGAATATCAAGGGCGCTGGTACGGATATTATTCGTATTAAAGGTGTACCGAAGCTTCATGGCAGCGAATATTCCATTATCCCGGATCAGATTGAAGCAGGAACCTTTATGTTTGCAGCCGCTGCGACCAAGGGTGATATTCTGATCAAAAATGTAATACCGAAGCATTTGGAGGCATTTACCGCCAAGCTTCTGGAGATAGGTGCAGAAGTGGAAGAATTTGATGATGCGGTTCGTGTAAAGGCAAACGGAAAATTAGGTAATTCCCATGTGAAGACCTTGGTATATCCCGGATTCTTAACGGATATGCAACCACAGATGACAACACTGCTGGCAATTTCCAAGGGAACCAGTATTGTGACTGAGAGTATCTTTGAAAATCGTTTTAAATACGTGGATGAGTTAACCCGTATGGGCGCTTCTATTAAGGTGGAAGGAAACACGGCAATTATTGAAGGCGTAGACAGACTGACCGGTGCCAGTCTTTGTGCTCCGGATCTCCGTGGAGGTGTTGCTCTGGTTATGGCCGGACTTATGGCAGAGGGCTATACAATCGTGGAGAATATTGAATTCATCGAACGCGGATATGAACAATTCGAGAGCAAGATGCAACTGTTAGGTGCAGCTATGATTAAAGTGGATTCCGCAGATATGAAATCAATCAAGAAGTTCAAGCTTAAGGTTGGTTGATGGATTGACTCGGATTTTGTAATTACCGCTTGACGAATTTTGTCTTTCGGTATATCCTATTCATACAGAACATTCAAAACTTAATAAAATGATATTTCTCTTATTCAGAGTGACGGAGAGTAAAGGCTCTATGAAGTCACGGCAACCCCATAAACGGAAGGTGCCAACCTGAGCGAGCAATCGAGCAATAAGAGGATTTGATTAACTTTAGTATCAAGTCCGCATATTGCGGACTTATTTTTTTCTTTGTTTTTTAGAATGGAGGCAATTATGCAAAAGAGATTATTTACATCAGAATCAGTAACCGAAGGACATCCGGACAAAATATGCGATCAGATATCTGACGCTGTACTGGATGCATTACTTTCCCAGGATCCAATGAGTAGGGTTGCTTGTGAGACTGCGATCACTACCGGTTTAGTTCTGGTAATGGGTGAAATCACCACAGAAGGTTATGTGGATATTCAGAAGGTAGTTCGCGATACCATCCGAGAGATTGGTTATGACCATTCCGAATATGGCTTTGATGCTAATACCTGCGGTGTTATCGTAGCACTTGATGAGCAGTCGAAAGATATTGCAATGGGTGTAGACAATGCACTTGAAGTAAAGGAACATACCGCACAGGATGAGGAGTTCTCAAAAATCGGTGCAGGTGATCAGGGAATGATGTTTGGTTATGCAACCAATGAGACAGAGGAGTACATGCCCTATCCGATTTCCCTTGCTCATAAGTTGACCAAGCAGCTGACCAAGATCAGAAAAGAAGGAACCTTAAATTACCTACGCCCGGATGGTAAATCTCAGGTAACGGTAGAGTATGATGCAGAAGGAAAACCGATTCATCTGAATGCAGTGGTACTGTCTACACAGCACAATGATGAGATTTCTATTGAACAGCTGCGTAAGGATATCAAGAAATATGTTCTTGATCCGGTTCTTCCACAGGAACTGATTGATGAGAAGACTAAGTTCTATATTAATCCCACTGGCCGCTTTGTAATCGGTGGACCGAATGGTGATAGCGGCTTAACCGGCAGAAAGATTATTGTAGATACCTATGGCGGTTATGCAAGACACGGCGGTGGTGCTTTCTCCGGTAAGGATTGTACGAAAGTGGATCGCTCCGCTTCCTATGCGGCACGTTATGTTGCAAAGAACCTCGTAGCAGCAGGCCTTGCAGAACGTTGTGAGATTCAGGTATCCTATGCTATCGGTGTAGCGGAGCCTACCTCGATTATGCTGGAAACCTTCGGAACAGGCAAGCTCAGCGAAGACGAATTAGTTACAATCGTACGCAAGCACTTTGATCTTCGTCCAGCAGGAATCATTAAGATGCTTGATCTGCGCAGACCGATCTATAAGCAGACAGCAGCTTACGGTCACTTCGGAAGATTGGATCTTGACCTTCCTTGGGAGAGAACCGATAAGGTAGAAGAGCTTAAGAAATACTTAGTATAAACAAGAGGATAATATGAAAAGCCATGGGTTGATTAGCTTCTCTCTATCGGAGGGGAGATAATCAGTCCATGGCTTTTATTCATGACGGTGTTCATGACGACAGAGAGTTTGAGAATCACTCTTTCCATTGTTGTGCGGAAAATATCGTTTGTTACAATCTTTTGGTTATATTTCATGGAATCTTTAGAATTGTTAGAGTAATTTTCTGTGCATTTATGGGAAGACCATGCTATACTTAGGATAAAGTATGGATTATGAATAAGATAATCCGCATACTTAAAGGGAATGCCGGCATAATTTGGAATGCAGGCTTTGATTCGGAAAGGAACGGGTGAGATTGTTTGAGACTTAAGGACAGGCTTTTGATGGCTTTTTTTATCATGATAGCAATGCCGATTATGCTACTCTCCATTGCGGCAGGAACAATCATAAGCTTGCAGACAAATTCGATTCAGGAGTCTTATGATGTGGATGCAAACACCGTCCAGGTAATCACGAATCCGATTCAGATT
>Ga0316603_10001711_pt1 | contig 11836 bp, 6 predicted proteins | sample OWC_soil_day10_n_FD_207649 | JGI IMG/M metagenome (GOLD analysis project Ga0316603, IMG submission 207649) | Wetland soil microbial communities from Old Woman Creek delta, Ohio, United States - OWC_soil_day10_noCT | ecosystem: Environmental > Terrestrial > Soil > Wetlands | place: USA: Ohio...
CTCATCAAACTGCTTTTTAAGTCATTGTTTTGACGAGCCATAAACATAAGCTGTCTTTGCAAACCAGAAAGTTTGTCTGAAAAATATAAATAAACTATAACTGGAACAATTAAAAGCACTAGTATAACAAAGAAAATAAACAATTAAGGTATCTCCTTTAAAGAATTGCTTATTACATTATATGATTATCCTTTTAAGCTAATTCCTCATAGTTAAGTATATAGCGGTCTGCTAAGGCTTCAAGTTTTTCCTTCTGACCTTCAGAGTATAGGTCGTGTACAGCCACTACCTTCATTCCAGCCGCTTTGGCACCCATTACTGCAGGTACTAAATCTTCAAAAACCATGCAGTTTTCAGGGGATACCCCCAATCTTTCAGCAGCCAACAAATACACATCTGGGAAGTTTTTTCCTCTATTTACTTCATCAGTTCTACAGATAACATCAAAGAGTTCAAATACTCCATTAGCCTTAAGGGCTGCTTCTAATAAGGTCTCTGAGTTACTAGTAGCAAGTGCTATTTTTAATCCCTTAGACTTTAAAAGAGTTAAGAATTCCCTTGCACCCTTCTTTAATTTTACTGAATTGCTGTACTCCACAAGAGCCATGTCATTCCATTCCGCAGCAACTTCCTCTATGCTCTCTGGTAAGTTAAATCTATTTTTAAAATATTTAGCCGTTTCAAGAAAGCTTAAATGCTCTATACATTCCCTTAAATCCTGTGGCAATTCTATATTTCTTTTCCTTAAATAATCTATATCGATTTTATCCCATATCCCCATAGAATCAACTAATGTTCCATCTAAATCAAATATAACAGCATTAATATTAGTTAGCATGTTCATCACCTCGCTAACTAGTATATCATGAAAGGAGCTGGTCAGAAATAAAAATTAGAACTCCCTTTCAAAAATCTCAATTCTTTCTGGGTGTTTAAAATCCTCAACAGAGGTTATGTTAAGCTGCTTTAAAATCTTATCCATACAGCTGCTGTCTACTGCTACTTTGATTTCTGAGCTTTCAGCAAAGCTGTCAACTATGACTCTACTTTCGTCCTTAGGAACAATTGCCTTTGGTCCTCCAATACAACCACCAACACAGCCCATGCCTTCAATGAAATTTGCAGTTACCTCCCCATTTTTAGCTTTATCTAATAGCTCTTTGCAACTTTTAACACCATCAGCTTGGATAGCTTTGAATAGCTTATGCTTTTCTGGAAAAAGCTTTTCGATAGCTTCACCAACTGCAATGGAAACACCACCGGTGCGAGCATAAAGTCGTCCTCCTCTAGAGGCATACTCAATGGAGTCGCATTCCTCTAGTTCTTCTGGGTGAATATCTAAGGCTTCAAAAATAGTTTTTAATTCCTCAAAGGTTAAAACATAATCTATAGCTCCTTGAATATCCTTTTCCTTAGCCTCCGCTTTTTTAGCTATGCATGGCCCCACAAATACCACCTTGCAGCTTGGATTAAGCTTCTTAAGTACCCTGCCAGCGGCAACCATAGGGGACACAGAAGGAGAAACATGGTTAACTAGTTCGTTGTAAACTTTTTTTAGCATACCTACCCACATTGGACAGCAGCAGGAGGTAATCATTAAATCTTCTTTATTCTTAACGTGATGATCAAACTCAACAGCTTCTTTCAGTGTAAGCATATCGGCGAAAAAAGCCACCTCAATCATATCTGTATATCCAATTTTTTTAAAGGCTGTTCTAAGCTTACCTATTGTAACTTTTTCACCAAACTGACCCATGATAGCAGGGGCAACAGCTGCAATAACAGGCTCTCCTTCTTTAATCATTTCTGCCATAGGCATAAATTCAACTACATCTAGTATATTATCATTGGGACAGCCTTCCACACAGGAGCCGCAATCGGTACATATATCATTATCTATGTAGCTTGAACTATCATCTGTGCTAAGAAAGATAGCAGTAAAGGGACAAGATTTTTGGCAATGGGTTTCACCTTTTAAAGATGAACAGTCTGAGCTGCAAGGTCCTAGCTTCTTTACTACTTTATGTGCGTTTTCATAGCTTGATATAGCCTTTATTACTTCTTTTACGAAGTTTTCGCTGTATTTTACATCAACACCGCAAAGGGTAGAAATAACTCCGCACAATTTTTCTTTATCGATATGGGGGGCATTTATCATCTCTTCAATAGTTTTCTCTAATTTGCCTTCATAATAGGATTTCACAATAGTTTTGAAAAGCTCATTGTATTTAGCTTTCATTAAATCAGCTCCTTTAAATATCAAGTGATAATAATATAATTCTGTGTCAGTGAGTATTAGTTACAAGTGTATTATATGATAAAGTTTTGTCTAAAATTCAAAGAGTGATGAAAAGAGTATAGGATATAACGGCCCCAATATGGTATAATATAGGGATGCGTATTTAAAAGAAACTTTTATATGGGAATGGCCCATTTATATAGAGGTGAAAACAATGTTTGAGATAAATGAAAAATTTATAAAGGAACAGGTAAATGAACTCACCTATGGGAGAGGTTTTGTTTATTATGTTAAAAATAAAGTTCATTATATGAATGTGGAAAAAAAGGACGATATGAACTTGAATGCAGAGGTAACCTCTATCTACGGTGAGGTAGAATCCTCTAGCGATTGGGAGTACTCTGTAGAGGTAGTCTATAATAACAAAACAGGCTTCATGCATTTAGAATGTGACTGCGAAGCCTTTGGACAGAATTATGGGGGAAGTCATTTTTGCAAGCATATTGTAGCGGTTTTGCTGAAGTTTTGCAAAGAAGGAAAAGTAGATTTAGTTAAGCCCCGTTCTAAAATTGATGGTCTTGTAGATATTTTAAAAAGTAATATGGTTAATACCCATAAGATAAAAAATAATTTGAATTTAGAAATAAAATATGAGCTTGAAGGCACTAGAGATAGAATTTCTTCCTTAGAACTTAAGGTAGGAGAAAATAAAAGCTATGTAGTTAAAAATATGAAGGACTTCATAGGGACTGTTAAAAATAAAAATACAGTAATAGAATATGGCAAGAATTTTACCTTTGATCCTAATCAGTATGAATTCAAAGAAGAAGATAAGGAATTATTAAATTTATTAATAGAAATATATGAAGCAGATAATAAGGTGTCCAACATTTATAACAGCACAAGTAGATATTTTGGAAGTAATTTTAGGTTTTTATCTGGCAAAAAGGCATATCTTACAGAGGCAAAGCTTAAAAGGTTTTTGGAAGCTGTTAAACATAGGGATATTGAAATGACTTTATATGGGGTTCCCTATAGCGAGGTTTCAATAAAGGAAGAGGATTTACCATTACAATTTAACTTAACTATGGAAAAGGATAATATAATTCTTGAAGCTGAAGAAGATTTGCCTATGCTTCTCACTTTAGATGGAGAGTATTTTTTCTTTAATAATACTATTTACAAACCAAGCAAAGAGCAGCTCAAGTTTTTTATGCCTTTTTACCATGAGTTTAAGAATAATAAGGATATATTGACCTTTAAAAGAGAGGAAAGAGATAAGCTAGCTTCTTACATTGTGCCTAGCCTTAAGAAAATAAGCACTTCAGTAAATATTGATAAAAGGCTGGAGAACAATTTTTACGAGGAGCCTTTAAATACTAATATATATTTAGATAAGGATGGAGATGGCATAACTGCAGATGTTCTCTTTAAATATGGAAATGTTCAAATCACCCCTTTTAATGAAAAGGTAAAGGGAGAGGATAATAAAGCATTAGTTAGGGCTATTGATGAAGAATTGAGTGTAGTAGGTATTCTTGAAGGCTATGGTTTTTTAAAAGGAGAACATAAATTCATATTAAAGAATGAAGAAAAATTAGTAGAGTTTTTAACTGAAGGGTTAGTTAGACTTCAGGATGTTGGAGCGGTATATTATTCAGAGGTATTTAAAAATATTAAGGTCTATAGCTCCTCTAATGTTAAATCTAGTATTAGATTAAATGATAGTGATTTACTAGAATTTACCTTCAATATAGAGGGAGTAGAAAGAGAAGAATTAAAAGAGATTCTTAGGGCATTAAAAGAAAAGAAGAAATATTATAAGTTAAAAAAAGGTGGCTTTGTTTCTCTTGAGAGCAAGGAACTCATTGATGTAGGTAACCTTATTGAATATCTAAATATTAAGGATTCAGATTTAGAGAAGGATAAGATTTTACTGGCAAAATATAATGCTCTGTATATTGATCAAAATTTAAAACAAAACAATATGACTTATGTAGAGAGAAATAAAAGGTTTAGAGAGCTTGTAAATAACATAAGGGATATCCAGGAAATGGATTACAATGTGCCAGAGTATTTAGAAGGAATAATGAGAGGGTACCAAAAGTTTGGATTCAAGTGGTTTAAAACTCTATCAAGCTGTGGTTTTGGTGGTATTTTAGCAGATGAGATGGGACTTGGAAAAACCCTGCAGACAATTTCCTTTATTGCTTCTGAATGTAGGGAAAATGGGGAGAATAAAAAGCCTTCTTTAGTAGTAGCACCTACCTCCTTAGTTTATAACTGGAAAAGCGAAATTGAAAAGTTTGCACCTGAGCTAAAGACATTAATTATATCAGGAAGCAAGGGCGAAAGAGAAGAGCAGCGGAAGGAAATAGAGGAAAGTGATGTAGTCATAACTTCCTATCCACTTATAAGGAGAGATATTGAAGAGTATAAAAGTATAGATTTTAGATATTGCTTTTTAGATGAAGCACAGCAGATTAAAAACCCAACCTCTATGAATGCTCAATCAGTGAAGGAAATAAAGTCTCAAGGGTATTTTGCACTAACAGGAACACCGCTGGAGAATTCATTAACAGAGCTTTGGTCCATATTTGATTTTATTATGCCTGGCTATTTATCTACACAAGGAAAGTTTTCTAAAAAGTATGAGGTTCCTATAATTAAGGATAAAGACAAAAAGGCCTTAGAGGCATTAAATAAGCATATTAAGCCTTTTATATTAAGAAGATTAAAGAAAGAAGTTATTAAAGAGCTTCCGCCTAAAATAGAGCATAAGATAGTGGTTGAGATGACAGAGGAGCAGAAAAAAGTATATGCTGCTTACCTTGCTTCTATAAAGGATGAGATAAATAGAGAAATAAGAGATAAAGGCTTTAATAGAAGTAAGCTTCAGATTTTATCAGCTTTAACTAGACTTAGGCAGATTTGCTGCGAGCCTTCTGTATTTATTGAGAATTATGAAGGGGACAGCGGTAAAATGCTGGCTTTAGAGGATATATTAGAAGAAAGCATAAATGGAGGACATAGAATATTATTATTTTCTCAATTTACTTCTGTACTTAAAAACATAGCTAAAAGATTGGATAATAGTGAAATAGATTATATGTATCTAGATGGTCAAACAAAAAGCGAAGCTAGGGGAGAAATGGTAAAAGAATTTAACGAAGGAACTAGCAGCGTATTTTTAATTTCTTTAAAAGCGGGAGGTACAGGGCTAAATTTGACAGGAGCAGATGTAGTTATACATTTTGACCCTTGGTGGAATCCTGCTGTAGAAGACCAGGCTACAGATAGAGCTCATAGAATAGGGCAGAAGAAGACAGTTGAAGTAATAAAGCTTGTGGCTAGAGGTTCTATAGAAGAAAAAATATATGACCTTCAAGAGAAAAAGAAAGAAATAATTAAGAGTGTAATTGATGATGATAAGAACGAAGAATTCCTAATCTCTCAAATGACTGAGAATGAGTTACAGCAGCTACTTACTATATAGCAGTATAAAACCTTTTTCTAAGGAAAAACTATTCCTAGAAAGGGGAGAGATTATGTCAAATAATAAAATGAGAGTAGACAATAATAATAAAAAAGAGGACGGAAGATTTCAAAAAAAGCACATAAAGCATGATCCACAGGCTGAAAGCGCAAGAGCAGTTTTTAATAATCCTATTCAGAAACAAGAGAGAGACGAAAGATAAAACAAAACGCCACCGACTTAGGTCGATGGCGTTTTGTTTATTAAACCTGAAAACTTAAGAGGCTGGCATTTAGTGGTCGGGGTGACAAGGCTCGAACTTGCGACTTCTTGCTCCCGAAGCAAGCGCGCTACCATCTGCGCTACACCCCGATACACTTATATTATACAAAATATGGATTATTTATTCAATGTTTTTCAGTAGTATCCCTTGTAATGAAGGTACTGTGATTACTAGCTTGCCAGAAATTAATTCAATATTTATTCCTGTAAGCATATCTACATAGTATTTTGAAAGCAGCTCCTCTTTAGGTATAGGAATTGATACAGTATGCTCTCTCTCCATGTCATTATTAAAGAGTAGTATAAACTGACCATTCTCGCATTCATCTCCAAAAGAATCTTTATTATTTTTTATGCTTCTAATATAAGAAAGAACATATTTGTCTTCATAAATAGGAATCCATTCTCCTGTTCTTAAGGCTTTATTATTATTTCGAATAGAAACTATTTTTTTATACCAGCACAGGATTTCTTTATTTTCTTTGCCCCAGGGATAGGTTCCACGATTATAAGGGTCCCCTAGACCTTCAAGTCCTGCTTCATCTCCATAGTAAATGGAAGGTACACCAGGGAAGGTCATTTGAAATAGGGTTATCATTTTTAACCTGTCAAGAGAGATGGAACTAGCTTTAGGCTCTACCAGTGAGCTTTCTTCAAGGGCAGTGAGTATTCTTGGTACATCATGGCTTCCAATAAGATTCATCATGCTGTAAGAATATTCTTTTGGATAATTTTCAAAAAGGTTTAAAAGGTGGCTTAAGCATTTACTTGCGGTGAATTGTCCCGTTACATATGAAATCAGGGTTTTTCTATAGGGATAATTCATTACAGAATCAAGCTCATCACCTAAAAGATATTTTCTTCTTTTACCATAGCTTATTTTGTTTGAGGCGTCCTCCCATACTTCTCCTATAAGTATGCTGTTTGGGTCATGAATTTTAATTTGTTCCTTTAGCCTTCCGACAAATTCATCAGGAAGCTCATCAACCACATCTAGTCTCCAACCCTTAGCACCACAATTCATCCAATGGTGGATTACACTATCGTTACCCTCCATAATAAAAGAGCAATAATCCTTATTGTCTTTATTAATAGTTGGCATTGTTTCAATTCCCCACCAGCTTTTATAGTAATGGGGATAAGTGAAAAAAGAGTACCAATTGAAAAAAACAGATTCTTTAGATTGATATGCCCCTAGTTTAGCATAGGTGCCATTTTTATTAAAATAAACACTATTACTTCCTGTATGGTTAAATACACCATCTAGTATTATATAAATTCCTAAGTTTTCGGCTTCTCTGCATAAAAGTTCAAAGGTATCCTCATCGCCATACATAGGATCAATTTTTTTATAATCAGCTGTATCGTATTTGTGGTTGCTGAAGGCTTGAAATATGGGATTTAAATAGATGATTGAAACCCCTAGTGACTTTAAATAAGCCAGTTTTTTAATTATTCCTTTTAAGTTTCCGCCGTAAAAATCATATTTAATTACATTACCCTGTTCGTCTCTTACATATTGAGGGTTTTCATCCCAATTTCTAAGAAAAAACAGAGAGGAATCTGTATTTACTACTTCAGTGTTTTCATTTCCGTTAAAAAAACGATCAACAATAATCTGATAAATAATTCCGTTTTTTAGCCATGAAGGGGTATTGATATTCTTTTTATATATGGTAAGTTGATATTCTTTAGGGGCGTGATAGTATATTGAGCCTTCGCCGCCTAAAGCCTCTTCATTATTTCCATAATAATAAACCTTATTCCCTTCATTGAGTTCAAAGTAGTACCATAAAAGGCCGGGCTCCGTTGGAGCAGTGTATTTTATGGTATAAACCTTAAGATTATCATTTGAGTTATTGCTCACAGGAGCCATTTGTTTCTTAAAGGTTTTATCATCTAGTGTGAAAACTATAAATACTGCATTAGTTGTATTTTTTGCATAAAAGTTAAATTCAATTTCCTCTTCGCAGCATACTGCACCAAAGGGTTTTTTACATAATTTGTTCCATGAATTATAAAACATAATGCCTCCTATAATAAAAGCTTCCCGATAGATTTAACTCCCCAAATGTCCTTGGCGTATTCATCCATAGTTCTATCGCTGGAAAAAATGCCTGAGCCTGCAATATTCATTAAAGACATTTTACCCCAGCTCATTCTATTTCTATAACATTGATCCAAGTTAGCTTGAGTGTTTATGTATGGAACAAAATCCTTAAGCACAAAGAATAGATCATTATGATAAAGCAGCGAGTTATATATTACTTTGAATTCTTCTTCCTTTAACGGGAAGAAACCATTAATTAATTGATCTACTATCAATTTTAAATCAGAGTTTTCATTATAAATATTAAATGGGTTATAGCCGCCATTTTTATAATAATTTATTACTTCTTCAGAGCTAAGTCCAAAGGTAAAAATGTTATCTTTTCCAGCGGCATCTAATATCTCTATGTTAGCTCCGTCTAAGGTGCCAAGGGTTATTGCTCCGTTCATCATAAGCTTCATATTTCCTGTTCCAGAAGCTTCTTTACTAGCAGTTGAAATCTGCTCACTTACCTCAGCTGCAGTAATAATTTTTTCTGAAAGAGATACTCTATAGTTTTCTAAGAATACTACCTTAATTTTATTTTTAATTCTTGAATTATTATTTACCTTATCAGCTACTGAATTTATCAGCTTAATAATCTGTTTTGCCTCATAGTATCCTCTGGCAGCTTTACCAGAAAAAATAAAGGTTCTGGGAGTAATATTAAGGCTTGGGTCATCCATTAGTTTGTTATATAGATACATAATATGCAGTACATTTAATAACTGTCTTTTATAAGCGTGTATTCTTTTTATTTGTACATCAAAAATTGAATTTTCATCAATAACAATGTTATTGTTTTCTTTTATGAAGGTGGCAAGCTCCCTTTTATTATATTGTTTTATATTATTTAGATTTTCTATAAAGCTTCCATTATCCTTGAATTTTTCTAGTTCCTTTAGTTTTTCAGGATTATTCACCCAGTCTTGTCCAATAGAATCACTTATTAGAGAAGAGAGCTTGGGATTTGCATTTAGGAGAAATCGCCTATGAGTTATACCATTAGTTTTATTGTTAAATTTGTTAGGGGTAAAGTAATGAAAGTTTTTCATTACCTCATTCTTTAAGATATTTGTATGGAGTGCAGATACTCCATTAACACTATAGCTTCCTACTATTGCAAGATGAGCCATATTAATTTGCCCATCAGCGATAATTGCCATTTCGTGAGCTTTTTTAAGACCATGATGATTTGCAACCTCAGCACAGAATCTTTTGTTAATTTCTTCGATTATCATATATATTCTTGGAAGTAAGGTTTTAATCATGTCTATTGGCCATTTTTCAAGGGCCTCTGGTAAAATAGTATGATTTGTATAAGAAACAGTATCTGTGGTTATTTTCCAAGCCTCATCCCAGCCTATGTTCTCTTCATCTATTAAAATTCTCATAAGCTCAGGTATTACTAATGTAGGGTGAGTATCGTTTATATGTATTGCTACCTTCTCTGGGAATAGTTGCAAGTTTTCATTGTGCTTTTTAAAGCTTTTAAAAATGCTCTGCACCCCGGCAGAAACCATAAAATACTGCTGTTTTAATCTAAGCATTTTATTTTCACAATTACTATCATCTGGATATAGTACTTGGCAGATTGCATCAATGGAAGCTTTTTTTGCCATTGACTTTAAATAATCGCCATGACTAAAGGAGGCAAAATCAAAATCTCTAGATATACTTTCAGCACTCCAAAGTCTTAAAGTATTTACCACACCATTTCTATAGCCTACCATAGGTAAATCGTAAGGTACTGCTCGAACTAAATCATAATTTTTGTGAGTAAAAGTAAGGCGATTATTCTCATACTTTTGTACTACATCCCCATAAAATTTAACTGTAATTCCTTTATCTTTTTTTCTAATGCTCCAGTAGTCTCCGTTTTTAAGCCAGCCATCTGGTTCTTCAACTTGATAACCATTAACAATTGATTGTTTAAAAAGACCGTATTTATATCTTAAACCGCATCCATTTCCTGGGATGGACATAGAGGCCATAGAGTCCATAAAACAAGCTGCAAGCCTTCCAAGTCCACCATTTCCAAGAGCAGGATCTGATTCGATTTTTTTCATATCAGTGAGAGAGATTCCAAGATCCTTTAGTCCTTCTTCCACTACATCTTCTATGCCTAAGTAGGTTAAATTCTGCTTAAGAAACTTTCCAGGCAAAAATTCCAAAGAAAAATAGTAAACCTGTTTTACTTTCTTGTCATTGTAATATTTATGAGTTTTAATCCAGTCCTTTGAGATAATGTCTTTAACAACAAGTATTAATGCGGTGTACTTATCAATAACTGAAGCATCCTCAAAAGCTTTGCCAGTCTCCAGGTTTATCTTATTAAGGTATCTATCTATAAATTGATTTTTATCAAGGGTCATTATTTTGCCTCCTTTGTTCAACTATATGGCTTTTTCCACAAGATATTTATATAGATTAATATACTTTTGAGCTGATGAATGCCAGCTGTAATCACAATTCATTGCATTTGAAACTAGGCGATTCCATTTTTCTTTATTGTGGAATAGATCAACACCCCGCTGAATTGTGTTTAGCATATCATGTGCATTTATATTGGTGAAGGACAATCCGTTCCCTGTGTTAGTATATTCGTTGAAGGAGTGGATTGTATCGTTTAGGCCGCCAGTTTCACGTACTATAGGAATAGTTCCGTAGGATAATGCTATAAGTTGAGATAATCCACAGGGCTCATACAGTGAAGGCATGAGGATAAAGTCTGAACCTGCGTATATTTTGTGGGCAAGTGCATTATCAAAGAAAATATTTGTGGATAATTTATTACTGTGATGAGCTGCCTTGGTAGCGAAGAAGTTTTCTAGTTTTTCTGACCCAGTACCTAAAACTACAAATTGAATATCTAAGTTAAGTATCTCTTCGAATACACAGGTAACAAGATCAAGACCTTTTTCAGGCACAAGTCTGCTTATTATACAGATTATAGGCACATCCTCTCTTTGAGGTAAGTTTAGCATTTCCTGCAGCTTCAATTTATTTTGTGGTGATTTGCCAGTAGTTTTACAGTAGTTAGTTGAAATATAAGGGTCGTAGTTAGGATTAAAGATATCATAATCTATTCCGTTTATAATGCCATAAAGATCATTTCTTCTCTTTTTTAAAATGCCCTCAAGGTTTTCTCCAAAGTAGGAGTTTTGAATTTCCTCAGCATAGGTTTCGCTTACTGTAGAAATTATATCTGAATAAACTAAACCGCCCTTCAGATAATTCACATTACCGTAGTATTCAAGCTTTTCAGCTGTAAAGCATTCATCTCCAAGGCCTAAAAGGTCGCCAAGTACTTCTTTTGGGAAAATGCCTTGATATTTTAAGTTATGAATTGTAAAGAAAGAACGGATATTTTCATAAAAAGGATTATAGCGATACTGCTCCTTTAAAAGGATGCTTACTGGAGCGGTATGCCAGTCGTTACAGTGTATGATATCTGGTTTAAATGGAATTTTAGGGAGAGCTTCCAATATAGCTCTAGAAAAATATGCAAAACGTTCTCCATCATCATAAAAGCCGTACAAGCCTTTCCGTTTAAAATAGTATTCATTGTCTACAAAATAGTAGGTTATTCCCCTAAATTCCATTTGTTCTATTCCACAATATTGATTTCTCCAGCTTAGCTGTACATTGAAATTAGCAATGTGCTTCATTTCTTCTTTAAAATGATCAGCAATATCGCTGTATTTTGGTATTATAACTCGTGCATCAATTACGTAGTTTTTTAACTTAT
>Ga0316603_10001712_pt1 | contig 11826 bp, 7 predicted proteins | sample OWC_soil_day10_n_FD_207649 | JGI IMG/M metagenome (GOLD analysis project Ga0316603, IMG submission 207649) | Wetland soil microbial communities from Old Woman Creek delta, Ohio, United States - OWC_soil_day10_noCT | ecosystem: Environmental > Terrestrial > Soil > Wetlands | place: USA: Ohio...
CAAATGGCCAAAGACATCCACCGCCGTACAGTATTGAAAGGGATCACCCTCGGCGCTTTCGGCCTGGGAAGCATGGTGGCCGTTGGGAACCTGCTGGAAGTTCTGACCTTCCCCAACGGGCAGAAGGTGGCCCTGGCCAAGGGGGTGATTCTCGCCGACAAATCCCTCTGCTCGGGGTGCAGGCTCTGTGAGATCGTCTGCGCAAATTTCAACAGCGGCGGCCGAAACTCCCCTTCCCTTTCCCGGATCATCATGGAAAAGGAAATCCTGAGCGGGGATTACCAACCCAAGGTATGTCACCAGTGCGCGGACCCGCCCTGCCTCAAAGCCTGCCCGGTAACGGCCCTGCAAGTGGAAAAACAGAGGGGAACCTACGCTCGGATTATCGACGAGCGGGTTTGCATCGGCTGTCAGAAGTGCGTAGAAGCCTGCCGGCAGCACTTTCGCCCCGCCCGCCCGCGGTATGATGCCCAAAGGCACCGTTCGGTTAAGTGCCACCTCTGCTTCGGGGATCCCCAATGCGTAAAGTTCTGCCCCCTGGGGGTGCTCCGAATGGAAAAGTCTGAAAAGGGATTCATGGTCGGATACCCGGTGATCCAGGAGGATTAACGGCCTTCACCACAGAGCTCACGGAGAGCACAGAGATTCGCCAAAAATGGAAAAACAAGAAGGATGCATATGTTTCCGCAAAAGGTCTGAAAACGAATTTTTCATCCCGACGAACCCCGGATTGATACCGGGGCAGGCCCCGGAATCCAGTCCCAATCGGAACGGGATTCAAAGGCTTATAAATTTCCTGGACTCCGGTTTTCACCGGCATGACAGAATTTTGTAAGGGCCACAAAGTTTTTTTTGCTTTTTACTAAAATTTTCTCTGTGTTCTCTGTGCCCTCGGTGGTGAGAAAATTTTTATGAAACCTCAAGGCGGCTGGGTCGGGAAAATTCTTCGCATCGATTTGACTTCCGGGAAGATCTCGGAACAGTCCACCTACGACTATGTCCCCAAGTTTTTAGGAGGCCGCGGTCTCGGCGCCAAGATCTGCTGGGACGAGGTCCCCCCGGAAGTCGGCGCTTTTGACCCGGAAAACAGGCTGATCTTAGCCACCGGCCCTCTCCAGGGAACCATGGCGCCCACCTCTGGAAGGTTCATGGTTCTCGGAAAAGCCCCGCAGACTGGCCCCGTCGAATCCTTCTGCCGCTCGGGCGTAGGCGGACATTTCGCCCCTGAATTAAAATGGGCCGGTTATGACGCGGTCGTTATTTACGGGAAAGCCCCCAAACCCGCCTATCTCTGGATTACCGACCACAAAGCGGAAATCCTCGACGCCACCCGCTTGTGGGGCCTCGATACGTATCAAACCCAGCAGATGATCTGGAAGCTCCACGGCCCCAAGACCCGGGCCATGGTCATCGGCCGGGCCGGAGAGACGAAATCCAGGATTGCCTGCATCCTGACCGACACCGGGGATGCTTCGGGCCAAGGTGGGTATGGCGGGGTCATGGGCGCCAAGAACCTGAAGGCCATCGCCGTCCGGGGAACCGGGACCGTAAACGTGGCCCGGCCCAAGGCCCTGATGGAGATCACCCACCACATCCAGAAGCTCTTCTCCCGCAAGTCCTTGAAAAGCGACCCCTATCAGCCGGAAGAGAAAGACTTCAAATATAACATCTGGGGCGGGGGATACGGACGGGGGAGCCTCTCTCTTCTCCCGGGAGAGCTGCTCGACCTCTGCAACAGCCCCTCATCAGGATATTCTCAGACCCCCGACGGATGCTTTGCCTGCCCCGTATCCTGCCGGTCCCGGGTCAAAGGGCCGGACATCACCCCCGGCGTAGCCTTCTGCGCTCAATCCTACATGTACCTGGAATCGATGGTCCACCAGCCGGAAAAAGGCTACAGCAAAGTGACCTGGCAGGCGGCCAAGTTAGGCGATCTGTATGGAATCAACGCCTACGAGCTTATGGCCATCATTCCCTGGCTGTCTGATTGCTTCCGGGAAAAATTGATCAAAGAAGAAGAAGTCGGACTGCCGATGAAAGAGATCGGTTCCTGGGATTTCATCAACAAGCTCCTCCAGAAAATGGCTAATCGCGAAGGAATCGGGGATCTCCTCGCCGAGGGCGGCCAGCGGGCAGCAGCCAAGTTGGGGGGGAAGGCGGAAAAGCTTTCTCACATGTATTACCCCCGGGCGGGAAAGTTCGCCGGATACCGCGAGCACTGGGTTTTCTTGGGGGGGTTCCCCACCGGCTACGCAGTTCCCCAATTGGCCCTGATGTGGGTCCTGGACAACCGGGACGCTCTCGTTTCCCACAGTTACATTTCCGCCCTCTGGGGAGCGGCCTTTACAGTTGGCCAAAACGCCCTCACGGCCGTTCCCGAAAAAATTATTCCTGTCCTGAGACCGGTCATGGAGGCCGCTTACGGGTCGGCGGAAGCCGCTGAATTCGTGCGGCCGGACGGAAAAAGCCTCAACTGGAAATGGGCCGCGCCGGTGGTGAAGCGGTATCACGAACATTCCCTCTTGAAGGATTGCTACATTCTCTGCGATATTCTCTTCCCCTTCCTTTTCGATGCCAATGCCCCCAACCATGTGGGTGACCTGACCCTTGAATCGCGTATTTTTTCCGCGGTCACCGGAATGGAAATGCCTGTGGAAGAATCCTATAAGATAGGAGAAATGATTAACACCCTGGAACGGGCGCTCGCAGCCAGGGACGGACGGACCCGCGCGGACGATGTTCTCCACGATATTTATTTTGAGAAGGAGGACGCGGGAGGACGCAAATACAAAAAAGAAGACCTGGAAAAAGCCAAGAGCGATTACTATCAGGCGATGGGTTGGGACGTCAACACCGGGACGCCCACGGCTTCCAACCTGGAAAAAATGGGTTTAAAAGAAGTGGCCGAAGGGCTACAGAAACGGGGAATTCCAGGGGCAAAATCATGAGCGACGAACCCTACTCCCTCCCCTCCTTTACGATGGCCGACTACAACCTGTACCGGGTGGATGACCGCGCCTTCTTTCTATTTGTCGCCGCGGCCCTGGCCTTTTGTCTCATCCATGCCGCCCGCCGGGCCTTTCGCCAGCCCCAGGCGACGGGGGCCCAAGAAGCGCATCCTGTCAAGGACGGAAAAATCGAAAGACACACCCTCTTTCAACGAATTTACCACTGGGCCAATTCGGCGGCGATTTTCACCCTGTTGATATCCGGTTTAGTGATGTATCAGCCCCGGCAGATTTCGGCCTTGGAGGGAACCCCTTCCGAGTGGTTCTTCTGGCACCGGTGGGGAATAGCCCTTCTTCTGATAGGAATTGCGGCCCATGTCATCCATGAGGCCTTTGTGGCCAAAGAAGCGAACCCCATGGGGTTCAACCGCGCCGAGATCCGGAGAATCCTCTCGATCTTCAAAAACTTCTTCGGACTTTCCAAAGACTATCCCCTGGCCGGAAAGTATCACACCGGTCAAATATTTTTTCACTGGGCCGTGGCCGGCAACATTTTTCTTTTGATCCTGACCGGGATGGTCCTCTGGAAGCCCTTCCGCGACTTGCTTCCTCTTTCCCTCCTGGGTCTCGGATGGGACTTCATCTATTTCAACCGCCTGATCCACGGGTTCTTCTCTGCCACCCTTATCGCCAGCCTCATCGGCCACCTTTACTTTGCCCTTTTTATCAAAAAGAATTGGCCGGAGACCAAATCCATGATTACTGGCAGTATTTCTCATCGTGAATATCTTGAATCCCACGCGCCTTTGGATTGACTTATGAATATTCTTCTCTGTTTCATTAGCTCCTTAGAAATGATTTTAAGCCCAGATGGGCAAGAAATTTCGAGAATCCCTCCTCGTCCCCTTTTGAGCGGGATTGGGACGTTTTCTGGGGAGTTCATCGATCCGACAATCTGGCCGTCTTGGCTTCGGTTTGACCGGGTTAGAACATTTTTATTTGACAGGTACTTCGGACGATATTATCTTGCAAACCCATTTTCTCAAAATATTTGTTGACATCTTTTCGCAGGTATGCAAAATATGGGGCGAAAGGTTGCCGCAGCCTGCTGCCTTTATGATTGAATTTAAAATTTTTAAAAGCCGGACGAATCATTCCATCGATAAGGAGGTGATCTCGAGCTAAGAAAGCTCCCTTGTAAGGGTAGTTGAGTCGTGGGAACGGTGTTAGTCCTTTCCAGTTTGAGTCGTTTCTTTGATGTTTCTTTAAGGAAGGGAAGGGAAATAGGGTTCCAAGGATTTAACTTGTAAGGAGGGAGAAAGAAAATGACGTCTTTATATGCGTTGATTTTGGCTATCGTCTGGATTTTTCTGGTTTACAAGTTCTACGCCAAGAAGATAGACCAGAGAATAATTGTGGCTGATCCTAAGAAAGCAACTCCCGCCGTCATGTATATGGACGGAGTGGAGTTCATGCCCGCCAACAAAAACGTTCTCTTCGGTTTCCAATACAAATCGATCTGCGGTATCGGCCCCGTGGCCGGAGCCATATTTGCTTCGAATTGGGGTTGGCTGCCGGCTATGCTCTACCTGATGCTGGGTGTGGCTCTACTCGGGTGGGTCCATGACTACACCTCGACCATGGTCGGGGTCCGCAGGGAGGGAATGAGTCTGGGAGGCATGAGTTACACCCTGGTTTCTCCCCGGGCCAGAACCTTGATTAGCATATTCATTTATTTTAACCTCATGCTCAGCTTCGGGGCTTTTGCGGTGATGATCGCCGCTAACCTGACTGTGCCCACAGGGCCTTTGGGGATTATCATCTGGGTCCTGATGGGTCTCCTTGCCGGTCAAATGATTTATAAATGGAAACAATCCATTGTGACCACCACTCTGGTAACCGTGCTCATTACCTTTTTCGGGATTTTTTATCTGACCAGCCTGCCATCCGTCACCTCTTTCTTTAAAGCGATCAGTGGCGGAGACAAGCCCCCAATCATCTTCGGGGTCACCAACCAGGCGCAGTTCATCTGGGTTATTGCCGTTTTGGTCTTCTGTTATTTCGGCGCCGTCCTGCCTATCTGGCGATGGGCCCAGCCCATTAACTATCTTGGGTTCTGGGTGGTTTTCATCGGGATGGTTTGCATCTCCCTCGGGATCCTCTTCTGGAACCCCTCCTTCGCCAACTTCCCCGCCTACAAGGGATGGTGGTGGGGGAGTAATCCTCTATGGCCGATTCTTTTCGTGACTCTCATGTGCGGGGCCGTTTCGGGCTGGCACTCGCTGGTCGGCAGTTCGGGAACGGCGCGGATGCTCGAAAAAGAAACAGATACTCTGCCCGTGGCCGGCGGGGCCATGCTCCTGGAGATGGTCATGGGCATGCTGGCCCTGATCATCGCCGTTTCGGCTTTCGGGAGTTTTGACGGGTTTGCCGCCGCTATGAAACAGGGAGGGCCGCCTGCGGTCTTCACGGCCGGGGGCGCAAAATTCTTTGCTGCCATTGGGATTCCGACGTCGCAGTCCTTGGTCTTTGGCAACATCATGTTCGCCGTCATCGCCATGACCCTCATCCATCTGGGTGTTCGCTTCATGCGCCTTTACGGAGCCGATGTTCTCGGGGAGCACTGGCCGATCTTCAAGAACGTCCAGTTTTCCACCATCTTCACCCTGATTATCTTCGGCGTTTTCTGCTTCACCGGCGTCCTTTCCACCCTCTGGTTCCTGGGAGGGGCGTTCAACCAGATGCTGGCTGCCATGGCCTTGCTCATTGCTACCTGCTGGCTGGCCTACGAAAAGAAGGCCTACGGGTTTACCCTCTACCCCTCCATCTTCCTCTTTGTGACCACCATTGCGGCGGCCATCTGGATCTCCTACGGAACCATTAAACATTTCTTCGTCACTCCAAACATCACCACGGACCGGGCCATCGGCGACTGGCTCACCGGTCTGATCGCCCTATTCCTGGTTTACTGCGCAGGGGTCTTGATCAAAGACGGGATCGCTGCCATTCGGAAGTTCACCAGCGAAAAGGCGCCGGGTAAACCGGCGGTTGTCCCCGGAAGCGGGGGAGCCGCCAAGTAGGAGCATCTTGAGAACGGGAGAATCCTTTTGGGTTCTCCCGTTTTTCTTTTTAAATGGGACCTGCGAAAAGATGGGGTGGGGATAGCCGACCGCTGTTTCCCATCTGTAACAGGATCTTTCTTGATCTAAGTCCGTCTGGGTCCTATAATAGAATTATGATGAAACCGCTCGTGCTCGAAGTCATTTCTTTGATCCCGGGTCTTTTGGCTACCTGATTTGACGGGAATTGCGTCTCAGACCAGTTGGGTCTGAAGCTGAGGGACAAGCGGGATAACCAGGATCTCAACGATTATCCGGAAGAGGTCAGGGAAGAATACCTCTTTCTCTCCGGGTGGATCACGGAACTGGCCCAGAAATACCGGGAAAAAATTTTGATCAGGATTACCGACGCCCAATCTCTTCAGGGGTTTTATAAATCCATCCGCTATCGGGCCTTCCGTTACCCGGCTTTTATCATCAATGGGAGAAAGAAATACACGGGAAAGGACAAAGTCCGCCTCGAAAGCCTCCTCCAGGAAGAACTGGTTAATGCCTGACCCCACCTCCCCTCCGGCGCCCGCCGGGCGGAAAAAGCAAATTGTCGCCGCAAAAAATATCTTATTCGGGACCGGTTATTTTCTGATCCTGGATCTCCCCCCAGGGTGGGGCCTTTCCGGGAGTTATTTGGGGCCTGACGTTCATTCCACCACAACCCGGGGCCACATTACGTGGGTGGATGCCGGTCAAGTGGATCAGATCGTATTTAATCCTCACCGTAAGATTGCCCTCGATTTAACAATCCAGATCAAATTGGGAAGACATGACCGTCTGGATCTAAAAGGTGTTCAAGTCGAATCCCAGGGGTCGAGTTTGGTCGGCGGTCATTCTGCCGCCTATTGTTTTGGAGAAGTGAAACAAGGATTCATCAAGAAAATGCCCTATAAGACCCTGCGCCTATTTTTCTATTGCCCGGAACTTCAGCGCACGCTGTTCTTGCACTTTACGGGAAAATGTCAGGAGACGGACTTGCGAGAAATTTTCGATTCTCTCGCCGGTTTGGAATGCCATTAAATCCCAAAACAGCGCCCCTACCCGCTTTGAATAGCTCTCTTTCTTGACATCCCCCAAAATCTTTTCTATGATGAATTGTGAATTCCTAATCTGATAATTTTTTAATAATTCCGATTAATTCGGAAAATTTCGCCATCGGATCAAACCGTGCAACTCTCCAAAGCCGACCTGCCGAAGCCAACTCGTACTATTTATCTCGGCCGGGTTCCCGTGGGGGGCGGTAACCCTGTCACCGTCCAGTCCATGACGAAGACCGATACCCGGAACCTCTCCGCCACCGTCGGCCAGATTCACCGCCTGCAGGACGCGGGGTGCGAAATCATTCGGGTGGCGGTCCCCGACCGCGAGGCGGGAGAAAATCTGGGGGCCATAAAGAAAGCGATCACCATTCCCCTCGTTGCCGATATTCATTTCGACTACCGGCTGGCCCTGCTTGCCCTGGAGCAGGGGGTTGACGGCCTCCGACTCAACCCCGGCAACATCGGCAGCCGGGAACGCATCGCCCGGGTTGTCAAAAAAGCGAAAGAAAGAAGCGTGCCGATCCGGGTGGGCGTAAATGCCGGGTCCCTGGAGAAGAAGGTCCTGAAAAAATACGGAAGCGCCACGGCGGAGGCGCTGGTGGAAAGCGCCCTGAACCATGTCCGCCTCCTGGAGGACGAGGGCTTCGGCCTGATTAAAATTTCCATCAAGGCTTCCGACCCCCTCTCCACGATCGCCGCCTACCGGAAGATTTCCTCGGAAACCGACTACCCGCTTCACATCGGGGTCACGGAGGCCGGGCCTCCCTTTTCTGGGGCTATTAAATCCGCGGCGGCTCTGGGAATTCTTCTCTACCAGGGCCTCGGAGACACGATTCGTATCTCCCTCACTGGCGAGCCGGTCCTGGAAGTCATGGCCGCCTATCATCTCCTCCGCGCTCTTCACCTCCGGAAACGAGGCGTCGAGATCGTTTCCTGCCCGCTCTGCGGCCGCTCGGAAACGAACCTGGCGCCCATCGTGCGCGAGGTGGAGGAACGGGTCGCCTCGTGGCCGGATTCCCTTCACTTAGCCATCATGGGCTGCTGTGTCAACGGACCCGGCGAGGCCCGGGAAGCGGATGTGGGGATTGCCGCCGGGAAAGACGGGGGAATTCTCTTTCGCAAGGGTAAGATCATCCGCAAAGTCGCAAAAGCGGATCTGGTTCAAACCCTGATTGCCGAAGCTCAGAAGCTAAGATCTCATCCTTAAATAAGCAGGGCCGATGAAATCCCCCTCTGAAAAAGGGGGACATAGAGGGATCTGCTTTGGCCCGCCTTGGGGAAAATCGCCCCTACCCCCCTTTACAAAGGGGGGAATATTATTTATGGGCAGGCTCTTAGAAAATATGTCGGAAAGGAACGATGAATGCGTTATTCCCGCTCGCTGTTGCCCACTTATAAGGAAGACCCGGCGGATGCCGACGCCATAAGTCACAAGCTGATGGTTCGGGCCGGGATGGTCCGGCAGCTCGCCTCCGGCCTTTATATCTATCTCCCCACCGGCCAGCGCGTACTTGCCAAGGTGAACCATATCATCCGCGAGGAGATGAATGCCATCGGCGGGCAGGAGATTACCATGCCCGTTCTTCACCCCGCCGAAATCTGGCAGCAGACCGGCCGCTGGCACGACATTGGGGACGAGATGTTCCGCTTAAAGGACCGGACCAAGCGGGATATGGTCCTCGGAATGACTCACGAGGAAGTCGTCGCCTGGATGGCCGCCCGGGAGATTCGATCGTACCGGGACCTTCCCCAGATCTGGTACCAGATCCAAACCAAGCTCCGCGATGAAGCGCGTCCGAAGGGGGGCGTTCTGCGGACCCGCGAGTTTCTGATGAAAGATTCTTACACCCTCGATCTGGACTACGAAGGGCTAAGCCGGAGTTATCAGCTCCATTACGACGCCTACTGCCGGATTTTCGAACGATGCGGAGTCAAGTACTACGTGGTGGAAAGCGACCCGGGAATGATGGGCGGCGCGGGGGCCCACGAATTTATGGCGCCCAGCCAGGCGGGGGAAGACGAAGTGGCCCTGTGCGCCAAATGCGGGTATGCCGCTAATGTGGAGCTGGCCGAATCCTCCCCGGCCTCTCCTTCCTTTCCTTCCTGGAAGCTCGAAGAGGTCGCCACGCCGGATTCCCGGACCATTGAGGAGGTCAGCCGCTTTCTCGAAATCGAACCCCGGCTGACCATCAAGTCCCTCCTGCTCATGGGAAACGACGGGCCGATTCTGGCGCTGGTCCGGGGCGACCAGCAGCTTCATGAGAAAAAATTCCGCCGCCTCGTGGGGGATTTCCGCCCCGCCCATCGCGAGGAAGTCAAGGAGTTTATCGGCGCCGAAGCGGGTTTCGTCGGCCCGGTGAAAATTCCTTCCGGCAGGAAGATCCCGATCATCGCCGATGTATCCCTACAAAAGGGGGTTTTCGTGGCCGGGGCCAACAAGGAAGGATACCATCTGCGGGGCGTCGTCCCGGGAGAACATTTCAGCGCCCGCTACGCCGACATCCATCTCGCCGCCGACGGCGACGCCTGCCCGCGGTGCCGGGCGGATTTGAAGGTGGAGAAAACCATCGAGATCGGCAACATCTTCAAGCTGGGGACGAAATATTCCGAGCCCATGAAAGCCTTCTATCTGGACCCGAAAGGAGAAGAAAAGCCGATCGTCATGGGGAGCTACGGAATCGGCCCGGCGCGCATCATCGCCGCCGCGATTGAACAGAACTGCGACCCGAACGGCATGATCCTCCCCCTGCCCTTGACGCCGTTCCATGTTTACCTTTTGCCGGTCAATCCTAAGCAGGACGCCATCCGGCAGGAAGCGGACCGCCTCTACCGGCGGCTCCAGGAGGCCCGAATCGACACTCTTTACGACGACCGGGAGGAGGCGCCCGGCGTCAAATTCAAAGACGCCGATCTCATCGGCCTCCCTTTGCGTCTCACGTTGAGCGCAAAAACGTTGAAGGAAAACGCCGTCGAGGTTAAAATCCGCAGGAACGGTCAGATCCAGATGGTCAAGCTTGACCAGATCGTTTCCTGGATCGGGAATTGGATCGAAGAACAAAAATAAAGTTGCGGGTTACGAGTTGCGGGTTGCCGGTCGGCGGATTTAAAAAAAAAATTGGAACTTCGGATAAGAACGACCCCTCCTCCCCCCTTGCGGGGGAGGATAGAGGTGGGGGGAAAGCGATACAAAAAAATTGAATTTAAGCCGTCACCCCGACGAAAGCCGGGGTCCAGAATGTTTTCAAAAGCAAATGGATTCCTTATCACCCCCACCCTAACCCTCCCCGTCAAAGGGGGAGGGGAACTCTAAAATTCCCGGATGGGAACTAACTCGCAACCTAATAACCTGTAACCCGCAACTCGTAAATTGTAACTTATGATCCGCCTTTACGACGTCCTCGAAAGGATTCACCGCTACCTCCCCGAGGCCGACACGAGCCTGATCGAGAAGGCCTATGTCTACTCGGCCAAGGTCCACCAGGGGCAGATGCGCCTCTCCGGGGAACCCTATCTTTCCCACCCTCTCGAAGTCGCCGCCATCCTGGCGGATATGAAGATGGACATAGCTTCCATCGCCTCGGGGCTCCTGCACGACACGGTCGAGGATACCTACGCCACCGTCGAGGACATCGAACAGAACTTCGGCCCCGAGATTGCGGCCGTCGTGGACGGCCTCACGAAAATCAGCAAGATGACCCTCACCACCCGCGAGGAGCAGCAGGCCGAGAATTTCCGCAAGATGCTCCTGGCCATGGCCAAAGATATCCGGATCGTCATCATCAAGCTCGCCGACCGCCTGCACAACATGCGCACCCTGGACCCTCTCCCCCCCGAAACCCAGACCAAAATCGCCCAGGAGACCCTCGATATCTACGCCCCCCTCGCCAACCGACTGGGCATCGACCGGATCAAAAACGAGTTGGAGGACCTCTCCTTCCGCTATCTCCATCCCGATGAATACCGCGCTCTTGCCCGGGATGTGGCCTGGAAAAAAGAAGAACGGGAAAAATACATCCAGGAGGTGAGCACCCTCATCCAGGAAAAGCTCACCTCCTACGGGCTCGAGGGCCGGGTCGGCGGCCGGCCCAAGCATTTTCACAGCATCTACCGGAAGATGAAGGCCCAGAACCTGACCTTCGACCAGGTTTATGACATCATCGCCTTCCGCATCATCCTGGACACGGTCAAGGATTGCTACGAGGCCCTGGGCATTATTCACTCCCTCTGGAAGCCGGTCCCGGGCCGGTTCAAAGATTATATCGCCATGCCCAAGGCCAACGGGTATCAGTCTCTGCACACTACCGTTATCGGCCCCTATGGGGAGCGCGTAGAAATCCAGATCCGCACGGAAGAGATGAACCGGACGGCGGAGGAAGGCATCGCCGCCCACTGGCAGTACAAGGAAGGCAAGGTTTTCGATCCCGAGGACACCCGGCAGTTCGCCTGGGTCCGGCAGCTCCTCGAGTGGCAGCAGGACCTCCGGGACCCGCGGGAGTTCATGGAAACGGTCAAGATCGACCTTTTTCCGGACGAGGTTTACGTTTTCACTCCCCGGGGGGAGGTGAAGCAGTTCCCGATCGGTTCCACTCCGGTTGATTTCGCCTACAGCATCCACACCCAGATCGGCCACCAGTGCGTCGGGGCCAAGGTCAACGGGAAAATCGTTCCCCTGCGCTACCAGCTCAAGAACGGCGACACCATCGAAATCACCACGGCCACAGGCCACCA
>Ga0316603_10001713_pt1 | contig 11818 bp, 13 predicted proteins | sample OWC_soil_day10_n_FD_207649 | JGI IMG/M metagenome (GOLD analysis project Ga0316603, IMG submission 207649) | Wetland soil microbial communities from Old Woman Creek delta, Ohio, United States - OWC_soil_day10_noCT | ecosystem: Environmental > Terrestrial > Soil > Wetlands | place: USA: Ohio...
GCCCGCAAGCTCGGTGTCCGATCCTTCGTGTCCGTTCCTCTCGTCGCCGGCACACGTACGATCGGAGCGCTTACCGTGATGTCCGACGGCGGCGTGCCACCGTTCGGCAAGGCGGACCTGTCACTCGTTCGCGCCCTGGGCGTGCGCGCGGCCTCTGCGATCGACAACGCGCACAAGCATGCCGAGTCGATCGAAGCGCGACGGCTGCGCGACGAGGTGCTCGGCGTCGTCGCCCACGACCTCCGGTCTCCTCTCAACACGATCCAGCTCGCCGCGACGCTCCTCGCGCGGGGAGGCTCCAGCCCGGAGCTCGCGATGATCCAGCGTGCGGTGCAACGCGCGGACGTGCTCATCCACGACCTCCTGCTCGCCGCGAAGGCAGAAGGCGGGCACATTCCGCTCGTCCGGCGCACCGAGAACCTTGCCTCGATCCTCGAGGAGGTCGACGCGATCCATCGCACCCTAGCCGAGTCCAAGCGGCTGGAGTTCGCCGTGACCGCCGAGGGAGCGACATCCGTGGTCGTCGATCGTCACCGCATCGTCCAGATGCTGAGCAACTTGACCGCGAACGGCATCAAGTTCTCGGCGCCGGGCGGCCGCGTGGAGGTTCGCGCCCGCGCCGATGCAGAGCGCGTCGTGTTCACCGTCTCGGATACCGGGATCGGGATCGCCGCCGGCGACATCCCGCACATCTTCGATCGGTACTGGCAAGGCAGGCACTCCCCCGACCTCGGCGCCGGGCTCGGCTTGTCGATCTGTCGCGGGATCGTCGAGTCTCACGGTGGACAGATCTCGGTCGAGAGCATCGTCGGACGCGGGACGACGTTCACGATCGTGCTCCCTGTCTCGCCCTCGGCGCCCGCGCTCGGCGAAGCCTGACGCGATCCGCGGTCGCAGTCCGTGCACGTCGCCGGCCGCGCTCGCAAGCCTTGCGCGATTTCGCCCACGTTGCCTCGTCATCGCACAGGCACGTGAGTGGCATCGAGTGAGTGCATGATGGCCGCGGCTCTCATCCCCCTCATCTTCCTGCTCGCGCTGTTCGTGTTATTGGTATTCGGCGCTTGGCCCATGGGCCTGCTCACCGGCTTCGTCCTGATCGGACTGCTGATCGGGATCGCGGTTGGCTTGCTGAAGACGACCCGGATGGTCGAGTCGACCTGACCATGTGCGAGCTTCTCGCGCTCTCGGCCCGATTCCCGACGACGATCCATCTCTCGCTCGACGAGCTGGGACGCCACGGTGGTGGAACCGGCCCGCACCGCGACGGCTGGGGAGTCGGCTTCCTCCACGACAACGACGCGATCGTGTTGCGCGAGCCGCGCTCCGCACATACCAGCGATTGGCTCGCGTTCGTTCAACAGCACGATCCGCGAAGCCACATCTTCCTCGCTCATGTCCGCCGCGCGACGCTCGGCTCGCGCGTCCTCCGCAACACGCAGCCGTTCGCGCGCGAGCTCGGCGGCCGCATGCACCTGTTCGCACACAACGGGATGGTCCACGACATCGGCCGCGATCCGCGGTTCGCGACGCGGCGGTTCCGGCCGATCGGCGACACCGACTCCGAGCAGGCGTTCTGCGCGCTCCTCGAGCGAATCGCTCCGCTGTGGGACGACTCCGTGCCCACGCTCGACGCGCGCCTCGCCACGATCGCCGAGGTCGCAGCGGAGCTGCGCGCGTTCGGCCCTGCGAACTTCATCTACACCGACGGTGATGCGGTGTTCGTGCACGCGCATCGCCGCATGAACGCACGGGGCGTGATCGAGCCGCCGGGGCTCCACCTGCTCTGCCGGCGATGCTCCGCCAAGGTCGACAACACGCAGCTGCCCGGGCTCTCGCTCGAACCCGACGCGCAACAGCAGGTCGCGCTGGTCGCGAGCGTTCCCCTCAGTGCGGAGGGCTGGGAGCCGCTCGCCGAAGGCCAAGTGGTCGCGCTCCGCGACGGGCAAGTCGCCCTCCGCACGCACTGACGCTTGCGTTGCTCGTCGTTTCTTGGTCAAACGCAAACATGGAAGAGACGCCCGCCTGCCCCACGTGCGCTATGGAGAACGTGTATCCCGACGGCGACCATTGGGTGTGCGCCGACTGCGGGCACGAGTGGTCGGGCACCGAGCCCGTCGCGGACACGAGCGCCGAGGACGACGATGTCGTACGCGATGCCAATGGCACGCCGCTCGCGACCGGCGACAGCGTCGTGCTGATCAAGAGCCTCAAGCTCAAGGGCAGCTCGACCACCCTCAAGCAGGGCACCAAGATCACGAATATCCGACTCGTCGATGGCGATCACGAGGTCGACTGCAAGGTCGAGAACATGAGCGTGATGCTGAAGGCTCAGTACCTACGCAAGGTCTGAGGGTTACTCCGACGTTTCCTGATCGCGCAAGCGCACGCCGGCGCGTGCAGCGTTTGCGAGCGCCGACCGTCGAGGATGGTACGCGCGTCGCATGATCGAAACGGCATGGACTCGGTCGATCAGCAAGACGGCGTCGGCGTAGTTCTCGCCGGCGCCGCCGCGCTCGGGGCCTACGAGGTCGGGGTGTTGTCGTACGTGCTCGACGAGGTCGCGCACGATCTCGGGACGACCGCGATGCCCGACGTGCTGGCGGGGACCTCGGCCGGTGCGATCAACGCGACGGCCCTGGCCGCGTTCGCCGATGCACCGCTCGCGGGTGTGACCGAGCTGCGTCGCGCGTGGTCCGAGCTGCGGCTCGCCCGAACCGTGCGGCCGTCGTCGGTCGAGCTGCTGTCGATGTTCCTCGACGTCACCGGCGCACCGGCGAGTCTGCGGCGTGCGATTCGCGCGTTCTCGATCCGCGGCGGGCTGCTCGATCCGGCCCCGATCGCGCGGCAGATCGAGAGGGCACCGATCGCGCGGATCGCGGAGCACCTCCGCGCGGGCCGCCTGCGTGGCGTGGCGATCTCGGCGACCCGCGTCTCGAATGGCGAGGCGGTCGTGTTTCACCAGGCGCTTTCGGTCCACCCGTGGTCCGCGCGCGAGCACATCACGCCGATCGCGACCGAGCTGACGGTCGACCATGTCCTCGCGTCGGCCGCGATCCCGCTGGTGTTTCCGGCCGTGACCATCGCCGGCGAGCTCTACTGCGATGGTGGGCTGCGACAGATGGTGCCGCTGTCGCCGGCGCTCCACCTCGGCGCCACGCGGTTGCTCGTCGTCAACCCGTTGCCCGCGAGGCGCCCGATCCGCAAGGACTTGCCGAAGACGTTGGTGACGTCGCCGCTCTACCTCGCGGGCAAAGCGCTCAACGCGCTGTTCGCCGACCGCGTGGAGGTCGATCTCGCACGGCTCGAGCACACGAACGCGATCCTGCGCGCAGGACGCCATCGCTTCGGTCCGTCCTTCGAACGCGAGATCAACCGCGAGCTCGCGCGCGCGGGTGAAGGCGAGCTCCGCGAGATCGCGTCGGTCCGCATCGAACCCACGCGCGATCTCGGAATCATGGCCGCCGAGTACGTGGCGAGCCGCGCGTTTGCGGCGCGCGTCGGGGGCCCGGCGGGCATCTTGCTGCGGTGGCTCGCCGACGCCGACCCGGAGCGTGTAGGCGATCTACTCGCCTATCTGATGTTCGATGGTGCGTTCACGACGGAGGTCATCGAGCTCGGCCGCGCCGATGCACGCACGCACCACGAAGCGCTGTGCGCGCTGTTCGGGAGCGCCTCCGCACCGCCGGCGGCAATTCTGCAAGGTGCATAAAAACGACGGGGGCGTGTCGATCTGGGGACCCCTCGGTTGTCGTCTGAGGGAACGGCAAGCTTCACGCCGTTCAGGAGACAACCATGCAGGCCATAGCCGTTACCCCCACACGGTGGGGCATTCGTATCCTGACCGCCATCCCCGTGCTGTTTCTGATCTTTAGCGGCGCGATCAAGCTCGCGCACCATGCCGAAGTATCCAGATCGATGACTCACCTCGGCATGCCCGAGGTGCTCGCACCCGCGATCGGAATTCTCGAGCTCGCGTGCGTCGTGCTGTATCTGATCCCGCGCACCGCGGTGGTCGGCGCCGTGCTGGCGACCGGATTCCTCGGCGGCGCGGTCGCTCTCCACCTGCGCGTCGGCGACCCGCTCCCCACGCACACGCTGTTCCCCATCTACGTGGGCGCGCTCCTGTGGGCGGGCCTGTTCCTTCGCGATGCGCGCGTCCGTGCGCTCGTCGCGCACAACCGTTAGCCTCTCGAACGAAAGGACACGACCATGAAGTTCCTGATGACATACGCCGCGAACCCCGATGCTCCGCCACCGACGCAGGAGAAGATGGCCGCGATCGGCGCCTACACCGAGAAGAACGTGAAGGCGGGTGTGGTGCTCATGACCGGCGGGCTCGTGCGCCCGTCGCGCGGGATCCAGATGCGCTGCGAGGGCGGCAAAGCGAGGGTCATCGACGGCCCGTTCGCCGAGACCAAGGAGTTGATCGATGGCTTCGCGCTGATCCAGGCGAAGTCGCGCGAGGAGGCGATCGCGATCGCCAGGGAGTTCATGGAGCTCGCCGGCGACGGGACCGGTGAGATCCTGCAGGTCTTCGATCCCGGTGGACCGCCGCCGTCCGCGCGGTAGTAGATTCGGCCGCGATGGCGGCCGACGCGACGCACGAGACGATCGCCCGGGTGTGGAAGGAGGAGTGCGGGCGGCTGGTCGCCGTGCTCACGCGGATCGTGCGCGATGTCGGCGTCGCCGAGGAGCTCGCGCACGACGCGTTCGTCGCCGCGCTCGAGGCGTGGCCGTCGGCCGGCGTGCCGGATCGGCCGGGCGCCTGGCTGATGACGACGGCGAAGAACCGCGCGCTCAACGCCGTGCGCCGGGCGCGGATCGCGGATTCCAAGCACGAGGCGCTCGGCCACGAGATCGCGACACACGTCCGCCTCGAGGACCTCGAGGCGGCGTTCGAGGACGTGATGGACGGCGACCTGCGCGACGACATGCTCCGCCTGGTGTTCACGGCGTGCCACCCGCTCCTCTCGCAGGAGTCACGGGTCGCGTTGACGCTGCGGCTGGTCGGCGGCCTCACGACCGAGGAGATCGCACGCGCGTTCCTCGCCGCCGAACCGACGGTCGCGCAGCGGATCGTCCGCGCGAAGCGCACGCTCGCCGACGCCCACGTCCCGTTCGAGGTACCGCGCGGCGACGACCTCGCGGTGCGGCTCGCGTCGGTGCTCGAGGTCGTCTACCTGATCTTCAACGAGGGTCACGTCGCGACGGCGGGCGAGGACGTGATGCGACCCGCGCTCGTCGACGAGGCGTTGCGACTCGGCGACCTGCTCGCGACGCTCGCGCCCGACGAGCCGGAGGTCCACGGCCTGTCCGCGCTCATGAAGCTGCAGGCATCGCGCACGCCGGCGCGGACCGACGCGCGCGGCGAGCCCGTCCTGCTGCTGGACCAGGACCGCACGCGCTGGGACGGCGCGCTGATCGCTGGTGGCCTCGCCGCGCTCGCGCGCGCGGAGTCGCACGGCGGCGCGCCGGGACCGTACCGCCTCCAGGCCGCGATCGCGGCGTGCCACGCGCGCGCCCGCATCGCGTCCGACACCGACTGGCCGCAGATCGCGGCGCTCTACGCGGAGCTCGCGCGCGTCGCGCCGTCGCCGGTGATCGAGCTGAACCGCGCGGTCGCGGTCGCGCGCGCCGAGGGCCCTGCGGCCGGGCTCGCGCTACTCGACGCGCTGGCGTCCGAGCCCGCGCTCGCGCGGTATCACCTGCTGCCGGCCGCGCGCGCCGACCTGCTCGAGCAACTGGGCCGGTCCGACGAAGCGCGGCTCGAGTTCGAACGCGCGGCCTCGCTCACGAAGAACGTCCGCCAGCAGGAGCGTCTGCGCTTCCGCGCCGCGGCGCTGCAGAAACCGTGAGCCGGTCGTGGACAGCGCTCAGCGCTTCGTCCAGCGATCGAGCCAGGCGAGCACCTCGTCGTGCCACAGCTTGCTGTTCTGCGGCTTGAGGACCCAGTGGTTCTCGTCGGGGAAGTGGATGAAGCGCGACGGGACGCCCTTGCGCTGGAGCGCGGTGAACGTCGACATGCCTTGCGTGTCGACGACGCGATAGTCGTTGCCGCCGTGGATCACGAGCGTCGGGGTCGACCAGTTCTTGATGAAGTCGATCGGGTTGTGCTTCTGGTAGCCCTCGGGCTTGTCCCACGGCGTGCCGCCGTGCTCCCACTCGGGGAACCACAGCTCCTCGGTGTCGAAGTAGGCCATGCGCTCGTCGAGGTTGCCGTCGTGACAGACGAGCGCCTTGAAGCGGTTCGTCTTGCCGTGGAGCCAGTTGATCATGTAGCCGCCGTACGAGGCCCCGAGCGCACCCATGCGCGTCTTGTCGAGCCACGGGTACTTGGCGATCGCGAAGTCGAGCCCGGTCATGAGGTCGTCGTACGGAGCACCGCCCCAGTCACCGTTGATCGCGTCGGTGAAGGCTTGGCCGTAGCCGGTCGAGCCGTGGAAGTCGATGAACACGACGGCGTAGCCGCGCCCCGCGTAGGACTGCGGGTTCCAGCGGTAGTGGAAGTGATCGCCGAACGAGCCTTGCGGACCGCCGTGGATGAGGAACGCGACCGGAGCCTTGCCGCCTTTGAAGCCGGCCGGCTTCATCGCGAAGCCGTGGACGGTGTCGCCTTTGGCGCCCTTGAACGAGAACTGCTCGTACTCGCCCCACTCGATCTTCGCGACGCGGGCGGCATTCAGCTTGGTGACCGGGCGGAGGTCGCTGCCGTCGGGCTTGATGGTGAACAGCTCGACGGGCGACTTGAGCGTGTCGCGCGCGAACAGGATGCGATCGCCCGCGATGCGCGGCGTGTTATTCGTGCCCTTGTCGACGAGGTTACGCTCCTTGCCGGTCGCGACATCGATCGCGAACAGCGAGTGGTTGCCGACGTTGTCGGCGGACGTGTAGATCGTCTTGCCGTCGGCGGACCACGTGATCGACGACGCCGAGCGATCCCAGCCTTCGGTCAGGATGCGCTCCTTCTTCGTCGCGAGGTCGTAGATCGCGATGCGCTCGCGGTCGGCTTCGTAGCCGGGCCGTGACATGCGGCGCACGGCGAGCGAGCGGCCGTCGGGCGAGAACGTCGGCTCGAAGTCGTAGGCCTTGTTCGCGGCGGTGAGGGCGACGGGCTTCGCGCCGCCGGCGGAGGGGACGAGGAAGACGTCGGTGTTCGTGTGCCACGCCGTCTCTCGGCCGCCTTGCCGCGCGACGAACGCGATCGTCTTGCCGTCGGGCGAGATCGAGATCTCTTCCATGCCGCCGAACGGGTGCGTCGGCGAGTCCGTCATCTGGCCGGGCGTCAGGTCGATCGCCGTGGCGGGCTTGTCGGGGCTCCACACGAAGACGTGCGAGTACTTGCCGTCTTCCCAGCCGTCCCAGTGGCGGAACATCAGCTGGTCGTAGACGCGCGCCTTGACCTTCGACTTCGACTTCGCGTCGTCGCGCTTGGCCGTATCGTCGAGCGACTTGGCGTCGGGCCACACGTCCATCGCGATCGCCAGGCGCTTGCCATCGGGGAACAGCTTGAAGCCGTTGAGATCGAGCGGCAGCTTGGTGACCTGCTCGGCTTCGCCACCCGCGGTCGCGATGCGCCAGACTTGGGACGAGCCCGAGCGCGTCGACATGAAGTAGATGTAGCGGCCGTCGGGTGACCACCGCGGCTCGCTGTCGTTGTCGGGATGCGTCGTCAGCCGGCGGACGGTCGCGCCGTCGACACTCGCGAGCCAGACATCCATTCGGCCGCGATTGGCATCGTAGTCGGTATCGCGAACCGAAAACGCAACCCACTTTCCGTCGGGCGAGACCGACGGGTCGCCGATGCGCTGCATCGCGAGCATGTCTTCGACGGTGAGGCCCTTGGCACTGGCAGGGGCCACCGCGGCGAGCAGGACACCGAGGACGAGGTGAAGCTTCATGGCGCGTGAGTATTGGCCACTCCGCTCGTGCGTCAACAGTCGTCGAGGGAAAAGCGGGTGATGCTGATGAGGACTGCTTCGCAGGCCGATTCCCGTCAGCCAGCTGCCACGGTAACTGAATCGTCGATCGCGACGTCAAATCGGGAAACCATGTTCCAGACGGGCACCGACGGTGTAAGGTCGGGCCTCTCGGCGCTACCCATGACCGAACCGCTCTGCCTCGATGACCTCGACGATGGCGCGCTCGACGAGCTGCCGTTCGGCGTGATCCGCCTCGGCCCGACGTACCTGGTCGAGCGCTACAACCGCGCCGAAGCGGAGCGCGCGGGGATCCAGCGCTGGCGTGCGATCGGTCGCGACTTCTTCCTCGACATGGCAGGGACGAACGCGGCCGAGCTCGCCGCGCATGTCGATGCGTTGCCGCGCGGCGGCCGCGCACGCGTGTTCCACACGTTCATCGGCTACCACCGCACCGACGATGTCGTGATCGACATGTCGCGGTGCGAAGCAGGCCGCGTCTATCTCGTCATCTCGCGCGCGACGTAGTGCACGCCGGTCGCGACGCCGAGCACGGCCGTCACGATCGCTGCGGGCAACGCCCACGGCGGATAGCCGACCGCGACCGCCACCGCGATGAACTGCGCGACGGTTGCCGCCTTGCCGTAGACGTCCGCGCGGAGCGCGCCGACGGGCCGGTGCTTCGCGACGTAGAACGCGGCGAGCGGCAGCACGAACAGCTCGCGCGCGCCGATCAACGCGATCACGGTGATGTCTCGCGAGTGGAACCAGATCACGCCGAGCACGATCGCGACGAACACCTTGTCGATCAACGGATCGAGCCAGCCGCCGATCGCGGGCTCGGTGTAGCCGCGCCGCGACAGCGCGCGGGCGACGTTACCGTCGAGCGTGTCGGTCAGCGCGGCGATCGCGATCAGCGCGACCGCGAGCGGCGCATCGCCGTACGCGTACGCGAGCGCCACACCGAGCGGGATCCGCGAGAGCGTCAGCGCGTGCGCGAACCAGAGCATCTGCCGACACCATTCCACGCGCGGCGCCCGAAGGCGATTACCCGGGCATGCCACCTGCAAGCCCGGCAGGCTGGTCGGGGCACGTCGGTTGCACTCCGGTGAGCCGTGCGGTTTCGCCTTCCCGTTCTCGCCGCAGGCCTCGTCGGTACCGCAGCCGCGGTCGTCGCCGGTGGACTCGTGTCTCGTCGGCGCGCACGTGCTCGCCAGCGCGTGCTCAGCGAGGACCACTCCCCGGCCGAGTGCGAAGCACTGCACGCTTCGAGGGTCGCGCGCATCGCGACGCAGCTGCGCGCACATTCGGGCACGCGCCCCGTCTCGCTGCGCAAGAAGGCACCGCCGCACCAGGTCCCGAAGGCCGGCGACCTACGACGCCAGGACGACAAGATCGATATCAGCGACCTGACCTCGATCATCGACATCGATCCGGTCGCGCGCACGTGCACCGCCGAGTCGGGTGTGATGTTCGAGGACGTCGTCGCCGCGACGCTGCGCTACGGCCTCGTACCGATCGTCGTTCCCGAGTTGAAGTCGATCACGATCGGCGGCGCGGTCAGCGGCTGCTCGATCGAGTCGATGTCGTTCCGCTACGGCGGCTTTCACGATACCTGCGTCGAGTACGAAGTGATCACGGCGGGCGGCGACGTGCTGTGCTGCACGCCCGACAACGAGCACGCGCTCGTGTTCCAGATGATCCACGGCTCGTTCGGCACGCTCGGGGTCCTCGCGAAGCTGACGTTCCGCCTCGTCCCCGCGAAGCCGTTCGTCCACGTCGTCTACGAGAAGTACACGACGCTGTCCGAGTACCGCGCCGCGATCTGGCGTCACTACAAGGACGGCGACATCGACTTCATGGATGGCATCATCCACTCGCCGGGGGAGTACGTGCTCTCGGCCGCCCGCTTCGTCGATGACGCGCCCTACACGAACGCCTACGACTGGATGAAGATCTACTACCTGTCGACGAGCACGCGCACGGAGGACTATCTCAAGACTCCCGACTACTTCTTCCGCTACGACCGCGGCGTCACGAACGTCCACCCGCGGTCGTTTCTCGGCCGCTTGTTCTTCGGCAAGCTGATGGACTCGGGCACGGTGCTGCGCGCCGCCGACAAGCTCGGGAAGCTCGTCCTCGACGACGAACGCCCCGACGTCATCCTCGACGTGTTCCTGCCGTTCTCGAAGGTCAACGAGTTCTTCGTCTGGTACGAGCGCGAGTTCGGCTACTTCCCGCTGTGGGTCGTCCCGTACCGCCGCGTCCGCGACTACGAGTGGATCGACGAGAGCTTCTACGCGGGCATGGAGGACGAGCTGTTCCTCGATCTCGCCATCTACGGCATGAAGCAAGACGGGACGAAGAACTACCACAAGCTCATGGAGGACAAGCTTCGCGAGCTCGGCGGGATCAAGACCCTCATCTCGCACAACTACTACTCCCGCGACGAGTTCTGGTCGACGTGGAACAAGCGGAACTACGACGCCGTCAAGCGCATCACCGATCCGCACAACGTGTTTCGCGACCTCTACACCAAGACGTGCAGAGCCGCGATGGGCGTCGCCTAGCCGATCGCACTGCCCGTTCGCTTAGTCGCGACCCGCGCGCGGTCGTGAGACGATCGTGTGGTGGGTCGACCATCGGCGATTGCATTCGTGGTGTGCGCGTTGTTCGCGCACGAAGCATGGGCACAGTCACCGCGCGCAGGGGGACCGGCGCCCGGCGATGGCGGAGGCGAGTCGCGCGTCGGCGCCGAGGCGAACATCGCCGGCAACCTCGCGCGCGGCTTCGTCGACCGTGATCTGATCGCGGCGCGCGGCATCCTGCAGGGCTGGACCGGCCCGTGGGGCCTCTACATCCAGCCGTATTGGCTCTACGGACGCGTCGGTACGGCCGCGGGAAAGATCACGACCGATAACGAGATCTACCTGCGCACCGGCCTGTTCCGGCAGATCCGCGAGACGCCGCTGTTCATCTACGCGGTCAGTGCGCTCGACCGCAGCGTGCGCCGCAAGATCGACTATCGCGAGCTCGCCGGTGGCGGCGCCGGCATCAACCTCCTGCAGCGGCCGGGCATCTCGCTCCTGACCTCCGTCGGGGTCCTCGGCGAGATCGCCAACTTCAAGGACCGCACGCTCGAGAACCCCGATGGGCCCGGAACGTTCGAGACCGACAAGCGTCGCACCGTCATGCGGTGGAGTGTTCGCGTCTACGGGCGCTACCGGATCGGCGAGGGCAAGCTCTCGCTGACGCACGATCTGATCGTCATCCCGTCGTTTACCGATCCGCGCGATGACTATCGCGTGCTGTTTTTCGGTGCGATCGACGCGCCGATCGCGAAGGGCTTCGCGGTCCGCGCGCAGGCCGACGCGACCTACGAGGGTCTGATCGTCACGGGGACGAAGCACGGCGATCTCGCGATCACGTTCGGCGTGACGTACCGGAACGAGTGGACGACGAAGCCTCCGGCAACCGTTGCACCGCCGCGGACGTAACGATCAGTCCATCCCGCGACAGATGAGCGGGTTCTCCTCGGTGAGCGTGTCGGATGCGCGCTTCTTGTCCTCGGGCTTCTCCTTGTCGACGGATTCGTTGGGGGTTTTCCCAGGGCTTGTTTTCTGTGCTTCCTGTTCGCGCATGCGGAGGGAGGGCTGCAAGTGGTGTGCGCGCAGCGGCGAATGCTACGGTGGATCGTATGAAGGTCACGATCCGCTACTGCAACGCCTGAGGCTATCGGCCTCGTGCTGCCCGGGTGGCAGCTCAGCTCGAGCGAGACTTGGGCGTCGCGACGGAGCTCGTCGTCGGCGGATCGGGTGAGTTCACCGTATGGGTCGAGGGCAAGCTCGTCGCCGAGAAGCAACGCGGCATGTTTCCCGAGCCCGCCGCCGTCGTGGCCGCGG
>Ga0316603_10001714_pt1 | contig 11814 bp, 8 predicted proteins | sample OWC_soil_day10_n_FD_207649 | JGI IMG/M metagenome (GOLD analysis project Ga0316603, IMG submission 207649) | Wetland soil microbial communities from Old Woman Creek delta, Ohio, United States - OWC_soil_day10_noCT | ecosystem: Environmental > Terrestrial > Soil > Wetlands | place: USA: Ohio...
CCACGACGCACAAGACGCTCCGCGGCCCGCGCGGAGGCATGCTGCTGTGCAAGGCCACGCACCAGAAGGCGATCGATCGCGCGGTGTTCCCCGGCCTCCAGGGCGGCCCCCACAACCACACGACCGCGGGCATCGCGGTCGCGCTCAAGGAAGCCGCGACCGCGGAGTTCACGAAGTACGCGCACCAGATCATCGCGAACTCGCGCGCCCTCGCGGCGGCCCTCGTCGAGATGGGCTGGGGCGTGATCACCGGCGGCAGCGACAACCACCTGATCCTCGCCGACATGACCCCGAAGAACGTCTCGGGGAAGATCGCCGCCAAGGCGCTCGACGTCGCCGGCATGGAGCTCAACTACAACAGCATCCCCTTCGACCCGCGCAAGCCGTTCGATCCGTCGGGAGTCCGGCTCGGGACCGCCTCGGTGACGAGCCGCGGGATGCGCGAGCCCGAGATGAAGCAGATCGCGGCGTGGATGGACCAGGTGGTCAACGCGCCGACCAACGCCGCGCTCCACGAGAAGATCGCCGGCGAGATCACGGAGCTGTGCGCCAAGTTCCCGGCGCCGGGGATCCTGATCTGATCCTCGGCCGGCGTCGGCGCGATCAGTTCGCGATGGCGATCAGCGCGCAGCCCCAGCGGGCGCCCGCCGAGGGCATCATGCCGTCGTCCATCAGCTGATGGAGGATCATCGCGTGCGGCACGACGTCGGTCGCGGCGCCGTCGCCGAGCGTCCAGAGCGGGTTCGCGAACGTCAGCGTCCCCGTGCCATCCGCGGCGACCGTGATGTTGCCGAGGTCCCCGAGGTGACCTGCGGTCGGCGGCAGATGGTGATTCGGGGCGGCGGTGTCGTCGTCATCCCAGTGCGGTCCGGCATCCATGCCCTCGTTGCCGCACGACGGCATCTGGTGGATGTGAATCCCATGCACGCCCACGGGCGCTGCGGTGAGCGCGACCGTCAGCGACACCGAGGTGGTGTGGGTGAACGTCGCCGTCCCCGTCACGGTCTGAGCGTTCGTCCCCATGAACGCGGCCGTGGCCGTGGTCGTCGTGGGCTCGTCGTCCCCGCACGCCATGGCACTCACTGCGACCAATCCGAAAGTAATCAGCTTCCCAACCATGTCTGTACCCCCTTATTCCGCCCCACAATCCCTGGTCCGGCGTGCGCTGTCCAGTTCCCGGCGCCCGCAACTCGGAGGGGTTCCTCGGCTAGGATGAACCGATGTGGATCGCGTTCCGGTTGATCCTCGCGATCGTCGGCTTCGTGATCCGGCAGATCAGCCGCGGCAAGAAGCGTGCGTCGGATGGACAGTTCGAGGGCATCGCCTACTTCCAGCAGGTCCGCCAGACCAAGCAGAGGACGAAGGGCTTCACGATCGGGATGGAGCGGCGCTCTCCGACCTGGCTGCGCATGCACGCCGAGAGCTCGGTCGACCGGTTCTTCAAGTGGCTCGGCGTCGCAAACGAGGTGCAGACCGGTGACGCCGCGTTCGACGATCTCGTGTACGTGACCTGCGATCATCCGTACGTCCAGGCTCTGCTCTCGGAGGCGCCCGAGTTGCGCGCCTCGATCGCGCAGGTGTTCGAGGAGGGCTACAAGCGCGTCGTCTTCAACGGCTCGACGGTCTCGATCGAGCGCGACTCCGACTATCGGCCGCAGCAGCGGGACTTCCAGCTACTCAAGCGGATCCACGCCGCCTCCGCCCGTCTCGAGGACGAGATGCCGAGCCGGTTCGGGGACCCGTTCCTGTGGAAGGCGCTCCTCGTCGAGAGCGTGATCTGGAGCATCGCCGGCTACGCGATCGGCGCGGGGGTCGAGCTGTTCATCAACAAGGAGGACCACCACGTCTCGAGCATGGCCGTGTTCAAGGCCGGCATCACGGTCGCCGCGATCGCGTTCGTCGTCTTGATCGCGTTGATCGTCCTCGGGATGCGCGGGTCGTCGCGTGGCCACCGCGTGATCGTCGAGAGTGCGCTGGTGTTGTTGATCGCCCTGCCCACGTCCGGGATCCAGATCGTCGGCGATACCAATCGCGCGCTCGACAAGGCGCCACCGATCGTCGTCACCCGCACGATCACCCAGTGCGAGGTGCGCGAGCATCGCGGCCGGCGCAACCGGCGCACCTACTCGTATCACCTGTGGCTCGGCGCCCCGGCGGTCCCGGTCGAGACCGGCGACCTCGCGGAGCGGCCACCGCCGACGCTGCCGGCGTCGATCGACATCTCCCGCGAGCTGTGTAACGCGAGCCCCGGCGATGGCACGGTCGAGCTCACGATCGGCCCCGGCCGCTGGGACCTGCCGTGGTACCGCCAGATCCGGATCGGCGACACCGTGTGGCAGAACCCGCTGTGATCCGGCTAGCGGCGCTTGGCCCGCGCGGGCGCTGACTTCGCGGCGGCCCGCATCGCGACCACGTGATCGAGGATCCGGTGCGCGACCTCGGCCTTGCTCCCGGCCGGGACCTCGATCGCGCCGCTCGTATCGACGAGCGTCACGTGGTTGGTGTCGACCGCGAAGCCCGAGCCGGCCTCGGTGACGTCGTTCGCCACGACGAGATCGCACTTCTTCGACACGAGCTTCCTCTCCGCGTTCCCGATCACATCGTCGGTCTCCGCCGCGAACCCGACGAGCAGCGGCGTCTTCTTGGTGCCGCGCTTCTTGCCGAGCTCGGCGAGCAGGTCCGGGTTCTGGACGAGCTCGATCGTCGCCTTCGGCCCGAGCTGGCCGCGCTTGATCTTCTGCTTCGCCTCCTTCTCGGGGCGATAATCGGCGACCGCGGCGGTCATCACGACGACGTCGGCATCCTTGGTCGCATCGTTGAGCGCCCACTGCAGCTGGGTCGCGTTCTCGACGCTCATCGTGGTCACGCCGATCGGCGGGGGCAGCGCGCTCGGGCCGAGGACCAGGGTGACCGAGGCGCCACGGCGCTGGGCGGCGGCGGCGATCGCGACCCCCATCTTGCCGGAGCTGCGGTTGCCGACGAACCGCACCGGATCGATCGCCTCGTAGGTCGGGCCGGCGGTGACCACGACCCGCACACCGGAGAGATCCTGGGTCGACAGCACGTGCGCGGCGGCCTCGACGATGTCGGCGGGCTCGGCGAGGCGCCCCGGTCCGGTCCACCGGCACGCGAGGAACCCATCGCCGGGCCCCACGACGTGATAGCCGGCGACATCGACGAGCCGGAGCAAGTTCGCCTCGGTCAGCGGATGGTTCCACATGTTGACGTTCATCGACGGCGCGACGAGCACGGGGGCCCGGGTCGCGAGCACGACCGCGCTGACCGCGTCATCGGCCTGTCCCGCCGCGAGCCGGGCGATCGCATTCGCGGTCGCCGGCGCTACGATCACGAGGTCCGCGCGATCCGCGAGCTGGATGTGCCCGATCGTCCCCTCCTCGGTGAGGTCGAACAGGTTGGTGAACACCGGCCGGCGCGTCAGCGCCTGGAACGTCATCGGGCCGATGAACTTCTGCGCGCGCGCCGTCATCGCGACCTCGACGTGGGCGCCCGCCTTGTCGAGCAAGCGCACCAGCTCGGCCGCCTTGTACGCCGCGATTCCCCCGGCGACCCCGACCACGATCCGCGCATCCTTGAGCGGTGCCGCCGGATCACGGGCGGCACGATTGAGACGAGGTCCTTCGATCATGGGCGGAGGGTACCTCAGGCGATCCGGGTCGCGAGGTACTTGAGGTTCGTGTAGTCCTCGATGCCGTGGCGAGATCCCTCGCGGCCGACGCCCGAGTGCTTGACCCCACCAAACGGTGCCTGGGCGGTCGACACCAGCCCCTCGTTGATCCCGACCATCCCGGTCTCGAGCGCCTCGGCGACCCGGTGCTGGCGCGCGCCATCGCGCGTGAACACGTACGCGACGAGCCCGTACTCGGTGTCGTTCGCCTGCGCGATCGCCTCGGCCTCGTCGGCGGCGGTGCGGAGCGCGATCACCGGCCCGAAGATCTCCTCGCGCCACAGCTGCATCTGCGGGGTGACGCCGGCGAGCACGATCGGACCGACGAGGCGCGTCGTCCCCGACGGCGGGGACCCGAGGAGGACCTTCGCGCCGCGCGCGACCGCGTCGTCGACGAGCCGCACGACCTTGGCAACTCCTGCGTCGTCGATCAGCGGGCCGAGGTCGACATCCGGATCGCTGCCGCGACCGACGGTGAGCCGCGCGACCGCAGCGCACAGCTTCGCGGTGAACGCCTCCGCGATCGGCGCCTCGACGATGAACCGGTTGGCCGCGACGCAGCTCTGGCCGGTGTTGCGGAACTTCGCCACCAGCGCGCCGGCGACCGCGGCGTCGAGGTCGGCATCGGCGAGCACGAGGAACGGGGCGTTCCCGCCGAGCTCGAGCGAGATCCGCTTCAGATCGGCGGCCGCGTTCTTCATCAGGGTCATGCCGACCGCGGTCGATCCGGTGAAGCTGATCTTGCGGATCGCCGGCGCACCGCACAGCCGGCCACCGATCCGCGCAGCGTCGGAGCTCGGCACGATGTTGATCACGCCCGGCGGGATGCCGACGGTCTCCGCGAGCTGCGCGAGCGCGAGGGCCGACAGCGGCGTCTTCGCCGCGGGCTTGGCGACCACGGTGCACCCCGCGGCGAGCGCGGCGCCGAGCTTGCGGGTCAGCATTGCATACGGGAAGTTCCACGGCGTGATCAGCGCGCACGGCCCGACCGGCTCGCGGATCACCGTCAGCCGTTGCGTCGGGTGGGTCGCCGGAATCGTCTCGCCGTAGCCGCGCTCCGCCTCGCCCGCGAACCACGCGAGGAAGCTCGCCGCGTAGCGGACCTCGGCGACCGCCTCCTTCAGCGGCTTGCCATTCTCGCGCGTGCACAGCTCGGCGAGCCGGCGCTCCGCCGACAGCATCCGCGCGGCCAGTTGCCCGAGCAGCCTGCCGCGCTCGGGGCCGGGCCGACGCTTCCACCCGGGGAACGCGCGTGCCGCCGCCGCGACCGCCGCGTCGACGTGCTCGTCGTCGGCATCCGTGACCTCGGCGATCGCCGCACCATCGAACGGATCGCGGACCGTGAACCGGCGCGATCCGGAGACCCAGCGGCCGTCGATGAAGGCATCGCATGGAGGGAGCTCGCTCATGAATGGGACTATGACCCGAGACCCCCTTCGCGCTATAGGGGCCGCATGAGCGAGAAGGGTCGCGTCGCGCTGATCTTCGGAGCGGTCGCCGTGGTGCTCGGAGGGGGCCTGTTCTACTTCTTCAAGATCCACCAGCCGAAGCAGCAGCAGGCTGCCGCGCAGACGGAGGTCGTCGCGTGGGAACAGCGGTGGGACGAGGCCCGCACGTGCTTGTTCGGCAAGCAGCCGATCTCGTCGCGCGCCGGCGAGTCGCTCGCGGTGCGCGAGATGCAGCCCGATCCGTGGGAGCGCAAGACGTGCACGAAGTTGATCGGCAAGCTGTCGCGGGGCGTCGCCGACGACACGGGCCTGATGAAGATCGAGCACGCGTGGATGACGATCGATCGCGCGGCGAGCAAGGTCGCGAACGCGTTCGCCACGCACGTCGATCCGTTCGGCGAGGCGGTCGAGAGCCGCGGCAAGGAGTCCCCACTCCCCGCCGCGCTCGAGGAGCTCGACGCCGCGCATGCAGATCTGCGCAAGGCCGCCGGGATGGACCCGCCGGCCATCGCGCAGCTGCCGTCCTTGCCGGCCGCCGAGCTCCTCGTGCTCAAGGACGGGACCGCGCCCGTGACGTCGCTCGACTCGTGGGTGCTGCCGTCCGCCGGTGGCCTGTTCTTCCACGGCAGCACCAAGGGCGGCTCGGTCCAGATCGTCCACGCACCCGGCCACGCACCGAAGGTCATGAAGGTCCCCGGCGGTGCGCTGCGCGCCGTGCCCGATCTCGCATGGGGCGCGACCGGCCTGTACAGCGAGGTCGCGATCGCGCCGATCGATGACCGGGGCGCGTTCGGTACGATCACCAGCCTGGCGGTGCCCGAGGGAGCGCGGGTGTACGGCGCCGTCGGCAGCTTTGCCGCCGGCCTCGTCGCGTACGGCGCCGGCGTGCAGCTGACGATCGCACGCTCGGCTGGCGGTCCGTTCACCGCGGACAAGCCGGTCGAGATGGAGCGCTCCGCGGTCGCGATCGACCCGGCCGGACGCTTGCTGGTCGCGTGGAATGACCTCACCAAGGAGGATGATCGGGCGATCGCCGCACAGCTCCGCGGCTTCATCTCGAAGGGGGATGGCGCCCCGAAGATCGTCGACCTCGGAACCGGCTATGCGGGCAGCGCGTGCCTGACCGCGACCCAGGGCTGGGTCGGCGACAGCACGCAGGTCACGTCGTTCGACGACACCGCGGCCGTGCCACACGTGCTGCCGCAGCACGAGCTACTCGGCTGCACCCGCGACACCGCGCTGCTCCACAAGCTCGCGTCGTCGCACTACGTCGCGTGCAAGGCGACCTGCCGCATCGTCGACCTCACGGCCCTCAAGTCGACCCACGTCGCGACCGTCGCCGGTGACAAGGTCCAGGCGATCCGCGCGCGCGGCAAGGTGATCGGCGTCTGGCGCGAGGCGGCGGCGCCGGTGTTCTACGCGACCGACGTCGAGGTCACGCCGATGATGGCGACCAGCGACGGCAAGGTCATCGACATCCTCGCCACGACCACCGAAGGCGTCGTGCTCGCGCGCGTCCCGGTCAGATGACGCGGGCGAGCGCCTGCGTCTCGAGCAGGTTGTCCTCGATCGAGCAGTAGGTCCAGCCGCCGTAGCGGCCGACCGAGTGCACGCCCGCGAGCGCGAGGCCGTCGCGCACGCGCTCGGTCTCGGCGAGCGACGCCTTGGTGATGTGGACGTACGCCGGGTCGAGGACGACGTGGTGATGCGACACGAGCTGGTGCCCGTCGACGATGTGCTCCCGCTCGAGGTCCGCCAGCACGCGAGTGCGCAGCGCGTCGACATCGAACGTCGCGCCGTGCGGCGCGCCGATCTCGACGTACAGGCTCATCCGGTCGGTGTCGAAGATGTTGTCGTACCAGCCGACCCGGTAGAACGAGACCGCCGGATCGGGGAAGTACATCCAGTGGACGCCGCGCTTCCCCTTGCGGTCGAAGCCGAGGTTGAACACGAGCACCTGGTTCGACGTGAAGACGTCCGGATCGTGCGCGACGTCGCACATCCGCGCGAGCGCGGGGAGCGGCGCGGAGCTGACGATCTTGCCGAACCGGATCCGCCGCGCCGACGTGACGACCTCGCGCGCGCCGAGATCGATCGCGGTGACGCGCTCGCCGCAGCTCACGGTCTGGGGCGGGAGGCCGGAGAGCAGCGCGTGGATGTACTGGATCGCGCCCCCGGCGGGATACGTGAACGTCGCGTTGTAGCCGGCATCGGTCGCGCCCGGGCGCATGTTGCCGATGATGTCGGCGAGCTCCGCGTGTGGAAAGAACCGGCCCATCGCGTCGGGATCGAGGCGGTCGAGATCGGTCGCGTACAGCTTCTCGTTGTACGGCCGGAGGAACTTCTCGGTGATCGCCGTGCCGAGCCGGCGATACAGCATGTCCTTGAACGACGTCGGTGGCCCCTCCCCGTCCGGCCGGAAGAACAGATCGACCAGGCACTCGAGGAACTCGGCCTTCGGGAGCTGGTGGATGTTCTTCTGGAACGGGAAGTCGATGTCGAGGCCGGCGTAGCGGATGACGCTCTGCTTGACGATCGTGCGGACGTCTTGCCCCGGCATCCGGGCGCGGAGCCAGCTCTCGATCGCGGGGTGCTTGAAGTGGAAGAAGTGGCCCGAGTAGTCCCAGACGAACCCGTCCTGGACGATCGTGCGGCAGTAGCCGCCGGGCTCGTCCTCGCTCTCGAGCACGAGGACCCGCGCCGCGGGGTGCAGCTCGCGGTACCAGTTCGCGAACCCCAGGCCCGAGACCCCGGCCCCGATCACGACGACGTCGGCGTGCTCAGTGCTCATCGAGCCTCGACAGCTCGCTCGCGAAGATCCGTCGCGCGATCGCGATCGCGCAGCCGTAGGTGCTCTCCATCCCGAAGTACGACATGCTCTTCGACAGCAGGCTCTGCCGTCGCGAGTACGGGGTATCCGACGCGTAGTGGATGACGCCGAGCTCGAACGAGCTCTGATCGACGAGCGAGACCAGCTCGTCCTTGGGATGGCGCCGAGGCTCCGCGGTCTCGTAGGCGGCGGACAGGTACGGGCCCGCCTCCATCTCCATCACGGTGTAGCCCTCGCGATAGAACACGTCCATGTACTCGCGGTTCTGGAGGAACGCGGAGCGCACGGTCAGCGCCTTCTGGTTGTCGAGCACGGTGCCGTGGCGCATGAACGGCTGCACGTCGCCGGCGGTCAGCGCATTGCGGAACAGGTAGGTGTTCGACGAGTGCTCGTCGTGGATCACCTTGCTGATCATGACGTCGCCGACGCGCCCGTTGAGCGTCGCGGCCTTGCCCATGATGTAGACCCCGCGCAGCTCCTCGACGCCGAGCGAGACCGCCGTCAGGTGGTGATACGCCGCCATCCCGAGCGGGTAGTCGATGTTGATCAGCACCGCGCGGCTCTCGCAGAGCCGCTCGATGCCGGGGACGTGGACCCGCGGATCGAGGTTATCCGGATGGAGCATCGACAGCTCGATCACCTGGGCATCGACGTCGATCTTGCCGGGGGACGAGATCGCGCGGATGCCCGCCTTCGTATCGGCCTCCTGGACCTGCGACATCCGGCCGTTGACCGCGTCGCCGCCGGGCTCGTGGATGAACGCGCGCAGCGAGTAGTACAGGATGTTCGTCGCGAGCGCGTGGTCCCCCTTCGCGAGCGCCTCGTCGTAGCGCGGCGCGAGATCCTCGAAGTTGCGGCGGTGGAGGAACGCGACGATCTCGTCGCGATGCCGGCGTGCATATCCGCCGAGGAGGTTCGCCAGGGAGTGGCTGTTCGACGAGACGAAGTAGACCGGGCGGCCCTGCGGGACGGCAGGGGCGATCGCCTGCCACCAGCGCTGCGCCGAGCGCTGGTACTCGCGGAACGAGCCGTCGAGCAGGCGCAGGAACAGATCGCAGTCGTGCGCGATCATGTCGCCGAGGATGTCGTTCGAGCGCGGACCGAGTGCGCCGCGCAGGCGGAGCACGGCCTCGGCGCCCCCGAGCGCGCCCGACAGCGCGTCGTCATCCGAGACGTCGGAGATCCGCGCGCCCAGCAGCCGCTCGCGGAGCTTGTTCCACTCGATCTGGTACGCGGTCAGGATCGGCACCAGGTCGTCGATATCGGACGCCGATGCGACGAACGCCGCGAGCGTGTCCCCGCCGTCCCAGCGGAGCGGCCGCCGGCGACCACGGGTCTTGACGCTCTGCCACTGATCGACCATGTACCCGCCCTCCTGGAACTGGGCGAGGCTCTGGCCGAGCACGATGTGGCGGACCCGCGGCATGCAGTCCGGGAGCCGGCCCGCGCTGTACGCGAACGCGGCGAGATCGGGCTCGGTCGGGTGCTCGGCGCCGAGGTGGAGGCTCGACCGCGAATACAGGTGGGCCTCCTCGAACGCGCGCACCCGGACGTCCCCGCTCGACCGGAGCAGCGAGTAATACGTACGGATATAGAGATCGATCTCGTCGCTGGTGGCACGAGGCGGCTGGCGATCCACGGCCGTAAGGTAGATCAGCCTTGGCTCCGGAGCGCTTTTCCTGGCGCCCAGGTGTTAGATGGTTGGGGAAAATGCTATCTGAGGGCCTCCCCGGACTGGGACTGTCAGGAAGCACCGTGAGCAAAGAAGAGCTAGTTCATCTCGACGGCGAAGTCATCTTGATCGCGAAAGGCGGCAACTTTCGCGTCAAGCTCGACAACGGCCACGAGGTGCTGGCAAAGCTGGCCGGCAAGGTCCGCCGCCATCGCATCCGCGTCGTGCTCGGCGATCGCGTCACCGTCGCCGTTTCGCCCTACGATCCGACCCGCGGCTTCATCGTCTACCGCCAGCGCTAGTTTCGCGCGGGGCCGCCAGCGCCGGGTACTGCACGGCGCTAGACTGCCGGCGTGGACACCCCGCTCTACGTCGGCATCGATCTGGGAACGACGAACTCCGCCGCCGCGGTGTTCGACGGCGAACGCGTCTCGGTGATCCGCAACGCGCAGGGCGCGACGGTCACTCCGTCCGTCGTGCGGATCGACAAGCAGGGCCGGATCACGGTCGGCACGCGCGCGCGCAGGTTCCTCGAGCAGGACAGCGCGAACACCGCCGCGGAGTTCAAGCGGCTGATGGGCACCGGCAAGGCGATCGAGTTCCCGGCGCACGGCAGCTCGAAGAAGCCCGAGGAGCTGTCCGCCGAGGTCCTCAAGGCCCTGCGCCAGGACATCACGGACCAGCTCGGCGTGCAGATCGATCGCGCTGTGATCTCGGTCCCGGCGCTGTTCGAGCTCCCGCAGAGCGCGGCGACCTCGGAGGCTGCGCGCCTCGCGGGGTTCTCGCGCGTCGAGCTGCTGCAGGAGCCGATCGCGTCGGCACTCGCCGCGGGCTGGCGCGCGGAGGACGACGGGGGCGGGACCTGGCTCGTGTTCGACCTCGGCGGCGGCACGTTCGACGCGTCCCTGCTCGAGACCCGCGATGGCCTGCTCCGCGTCGTCGGCCACGACGGCGATAACTTCCTCGGCGGCCGCGACTTCGACTGGTCGATCACCGAGCACCTCGCCTCCCAGCTGGCCGTGGTGCCCCGGCGCAACAACCCCGAGCACGCCGCCGCCCTGCGCGCGCTCCGGCTCGCCGCCGAGGACGCGAAGATCGAGCTGTCGCGCGGGGAGCGCGCCCAGGTGATGCTCGCGCAGCCGCTGTCGATCGACGGGCAGGACGTCGACGTCGACCTCGAGCTGACGCGCGCCACGGTCGAGCGGCTGTGCATGCCGCTCGTCGATCGCGCGCTCGACGTCTGCCTCCGCCTGCTCGCCACCAATGGCCTCGGACCGGGTCGGCTCGCGAAGCTCGTGCTCGTCGGCGGACCGACGGTGATGCCGATGGTCCGTCAGCGGGTCGCGGCGCGGCTCGAGGCCACGATCGCCGAGGGCCACGATCCGATGACGCTCGTCGCCCAGGGCGCGGCGCTGTACGCGGCGACCGCGAGCCTCGACGGTCGCGCCGCCTCGATCGCGGTGCCCGCCGGGCGCCAGGTCTGGCTCCAGTATCCGGCGGTGTCCGCCGATCTGACGCCGCACGTGGTCGGCAAGTTCGTCGGCGACAACCCGCCCGCGAAGATCAAGCTCGTCCGCAACGACGGAGGCTGGTCGAGCACCGAGGCGACGGTCGGCCCCGACGGGACGTTCCTGACCACGGTGACGCTGTTGCCGCGGCGCGCGTGCACGTTCGAGATCGAGGCGCGCGCCCAGGGCGGCGAGCTCGTCGTCGTCACCCCGTCCCAGCTGACGATCGTGCAGGGCCTGACGATCGGAGATCCCCCGCTGTCGCGCACGCTCGGCGTCGCGCTCGCGAACGGTCACGTCCAGGTCTACCTCGAGCGTGGCGCGCCCCTCCCCGCGCGCCGGACCTTCACGCATCACACGATCGAGACCGTCGCCAAAGGGGCGCTGGTCTCTGGGTCGAGCGTGCTGCGGATCCCGATCGTGCAGGGCGAGCTGAGCCAGGCCGACCTGTGCCGGCTCGTCGGGATGCTCGAGATCAGTGGCGAGACAATCAAGGACACGGTGCCGACCGGCTCCGCCGTCGAGGTCACGATCGAGCTCGATCGCGGCGGCCGGCTCGCGGCGCGCGCACTGATCCCCGCGATCGGTCAGGTGTTCGAGCACGTGGCGCACCTGCTCGTCCCCGAGGCCTCGCCCGAGTCGCTCGACGCAGCGATCCGCGATCTGCGGCG
>Ga0316603_10001715_pt1 | contig 11814 bp, 10 predicted proteins | sample OWC_soil_day10_n_FD_207649 | JGI IMG/M metagenome (GOLD analysis project Ga0316603, IMG submission 207649) | Wetland soil microbial communities from Old Woman Creek delta, Ohio, United States - OWC_soil_day10_noCT | ecosystem: Environmental > Terrestrial > Soil > Wetlands | place: USA: Ohio...
CGACCCGGCGCTGCAGCGCTACCTGGAGCACTTGCGCGTCGAGCGCCGGCTGGCGCCGCGCAGCGTGCAGATGGTGCACGACGCGCTGCAGTGGCTGCAGCAGGCCGCCGCGGCCGTGCCGGTGGAGTTGCGCCAGGTGCAGCCGCTGCACGTGCGGCGCTGGGCCGCGCTGCTGCGCGAGCGGCCGCTGGCGCCGCGCAGCATCGCCATCCACCTGTCGGCCTGGCGCGGGCTGTACCGCTGGTGGGGCCGCCACGGCGAAGTGCAGATCAACCCGGTCGAAGGCGTGCGTGCACCCAAGGCGCCGAAGCCGCTGCCCAAGGCGCTGTCGGTGGAGCAGGCGGTGTCGCTGGCGGCCTTCGAGCCGGAGCAGGGCGACCCGGCGCTGCGTGCGCGTGACCACTGTATGGTGGAGCTGCTGTACGGCAGCGGCCTGCGCGCGGCCGAGCTGGTGGGGCTGGACCTGCGTGCAAGCGAGCAGGCGGCCGGCTGGGTCGATGTCGCCGATGCCAGCGCTACGGTGCTGGGCAAGGGTCGCAAGCGGCGCAGCGTGCCGGTAGGTACGGGGGCGCTGGCCGCGTTGCGCGCCTGGCTGGAAGTGCGCGGTCAGATCGCGGCGTCCGACGAGCCGGCGCTGTTCGTCAGCAAGCGCGGCACGCGGCTCACTGCCAGCCAGCTGCGCTCGCGGCTGAAGTCCCTGGCGCTGCAAGCTGGGCTGCCGACCCACGTGCATCCGCACATGCTGCGCCATAGCTTTGCGTCGCACCTGCTGCAAAGCAGCGGCGACCTGCGCGCGGTGCAGGAGCTGCTGGGCCACGCCAGCATCGCGACCACGCAGGTCTACACGCGGCTCGATTTCCAGCACCTGGCCAAGGTGTACGACGCCGCGCACCCGCGGGCCAAGCGGCGCGCGCCATGAAAGCCATCCGCCTGCGCGAAGGCAAGGAGCGTTCGCTGCAACGCCGCCACCCCTGGGTGTTCGAAGGCAGCATCGCCAAGGGCCGCGCCGACCCGGGCGAGACGGTGCGCGTCGAGGCCCACGACGGCCGCTTCCTGGCCTGGGGCGCGTACAGCCCGCAATCGAGCATCCGCGTGCGCGCCTGGAGCTTCATTGAGTCCGAGCGCATCGACGCCGCCTTCTTCGCCCGCCGCGTGCGGCAGGCAGTGGCGCTGCGCGCGCGGCTGGCGGTGGACAGTGATGCCATGCGCCTGGTGCATGGCGAGGCCGACGGCCTGCCCGGCCTGGTGGTTGACCGCTACGGCGACACGCTGGTGGCGCAATTCGGCTTCGCCGGTGCCGAGCGCTGGAAGGACGCGATCGCCGACGCGCTGCTGGCCGCCACCGGCTGCCCGCGGCTGTACGAGCGCTCCGACCTGAACGTGCGCAAGCTCGAAGGCCTGAGCGAGCTGCAGGGCTGGCTGCGCGGCGACGGCGCCACGCTGTTGCCGATCCGCGAGCACGGCTGGGCGCTGCAGGTGGACATTGCGCAGGGCCACAAGACTGGTACCTACCTAGATCAGCGCGACAACCGCCAGCATTTCGCGCAGGCGGTGCGCCGTTTCGGCTGCGCCGAGGTGCTCAACTGCTACAGCTACACCGGAGGATTCACGCTGGCGGCGCTGGCCGGCGGCGCGGCGCGGGTGACCAGCGTGGACTCCTCGGCGCCGGCCCTGGAGCGCTCGCGTGAGCATGTGCAGCTGAACGGATTCGACGCCGCGCGCCACGACACGGCGGATGCCGACGTCAACGCCTACCTGCGCGCGGCGCTGGAGCAGGGCCGGCTCTTCGACGCCATCGTGCTCGACCCGCCGAAGTTCGCGCACAGCGCGGCACAGGCCGAGCGCGCGGCGCGCGCCTACAAGGACATCAACCGCCTGGGGCTGATGCTGCTAAAGCCGGGCGGGCTGCTGTTCACTTTCTCGTGCTCGGGCGGCATCGGACCGGAGCTGTTCCACAAGATCGTCGCCGGGGCCGGCATCGATGCCAGCGTGGACGCTGCGATCATCGGCCGCATGGCCGCGGCGCCCGATCACCCGACCACGCTGCAGTTCCCGGAAGGCGACTACCTCACGGGTCTGGCGCTGCTGGCGCGCGGCTGAGCGGCGCCGGGCAGGCCGATGGCCGGCTCGAACTTGGCGCGCAGCACGCTGAAATAGGCCTTGACCTGACGCACGTTGGCGTCTTGCGTCAGGAGCCGCTGCACCAGTGCGTGGTAGGCAGGCATGTCAGCGGCCCAGGCGATGAGCACGAAGTCCGGCCCCGGCGACACGCGGTAGCACTGCTGCACACCCGCGTCGGCCACCGCGCGCTGCTGGAAGGCGTCGAGGTGCTCGGCGCCCTGTCGGTCCAGCGTCACCTCCACCACCGCCGTCAGGCCGTGGCCCAGGCGCTCGTGTGACAGCAACGCCACGCGTTTTTCCACGATGCCGGCTTCTTCCAGCCGGCGCACGCGGCGCAGGCAGGTGGCCGGCGACACATGCGCCGCGGCCGCCAGATCCTGGTTGGACAAGGAGGCGTCGCGCTGCAGCAGCTCCAGCAGGCGCAGGTCGGTGGCGTCCAGCTCCGGTGGGTTCATCGTGAAGTAAGTCACACTTAGCTATCTGATGAACGATTATTTCACGAGATTCTGATTTGAGGTGTATTGGCTCATAAATCCGTGATCTTCGAAAACAAATTTCACTACACACTGCCTACGATGCCGGCAATCGATAGACCAGAGGCTCTCATCCATGTGCGGCATCGTCGGCGCGGTCAGCAACCGCAACATCGTTCCCATCCTCATCGAAGGCCTGAAGCGGTTGGAATACCGCGGCTACGACAGCTGCGGTGTCGCGGTGCACCAGGGCGGCGAACTGAAGCGCGCGCGCAGCACCGCGCGCGTGGCACAGCTGGAGGCCAGCGCGGCCGAGGCGCGGCTGGACGCCGGCATCGGCATCGCCCACACCCGCTGGGCCACGCACGGCGCGCCCGAAGTGCGCAACGCGCACCCGCATTTCAGCCGCAACCGCATCGCGCTGGTGCACAACGGCATCATCGAGAACCACGACGAGCTGCGCGACGAGCTGCAAAAGCGCGGCTACGAATTCACCAGCCAGACCGACACCGAAGTCATCGCCCACCTGGTGGACCACCTGTACGACGGCGACCTGTTCGACGCCGTGCAGCGTGCCACGCAGCGGCTCAAGGGCGCCTACGCCATCGCCGTGTTCTGCCGCGACGAGCCGCAGCGCGTGGTGGGGGCGCGCGAAGGCTCTCCGCTGATCCTGGGCCTGGGCAAGGGCGAGAACTTCCTGGCCAGCGACGCCATGGCGCTGGCCGGCGTGACCGACCAGATCGTCTACCTGGAAGAAGGCGACGTGGTCGACCTGCAGCTGGGCAAGACCTGGATCGCCGCGCGCCAGAGCGACGGCCGCTACAAGGACGTGCAGCGCGAGGTGCGCACCGTGGTGGCGCACAGCGGCGCGGCCGAATTGGGCCCGTACCGGCACTACATGCAAAAGGAAATCTTCGAGCAGCCGCGCGCCATTGCCGACACGTTGGGCGACCTGGGCGAGACCACTGGCATCAGCCCCGAGCTGTTCGGCGACGGCGCTCACCGTGTGTTCAAGGACGTGGAGCAGGTGCTGATCCTGGCCTGCGGCACCAGCTACTACAGCGGCAGCACCGCCAAGTACTGGCTGGAGGCTATTGCCGGCATCCCCACCAGCGTGGAGATTGCCAGCGAGTACCGCTACCGCGACAGCGTGCCCAACCCAAAGACGCTGGTGGTGACCATCACGCAAAGCGGCGAAACCGCCGACACGCTGGCCGCGCTGAAGCATGCGCGCGGCCTGGGCATGGAACACACGCTGACCATCTGCAACGTGGCCACCAGCGCGATGGTGCGCGAATGCCGGTTCGCCTACATCACGCGCGCCGGGGTCGAGGTGGGCGTGGCGTCGACCAAGGCCTTCACCACCCAGCTGGTCGGCCTGTTCCTGCTGACACTCGCGCTGGCGCAGGTGCGCGGGCGGCTGAGCGATGCGCAAGAGCATGAGCACCTGAAGGCGCTGCGCCACCTGCCGGTGGCGGTGCAGGCGGTGCTGGCGCTGGAGCCGCAGATCATCGCCTGGGCCGAAGACTTCGCGCGCAAGGAGAACGCGCTCTTCCTGGGCCGCGGGCTGCACTACCCGATTGCGCTGGAAGGGGCGCTGAAGCTCAAGGAGATCAGCTACATCCATGCCGAGGCCTACCCCGCCGGCGAGTTGAAGCACGGCCCGCTGGCGCTGGTGACGAGCGCGATGCCGGTGGTGACGGTGGCGCCGAACGACGCGCTGGTGGACAAGCTGAAGAGCAATATGCAGGAAGTGCGCGCGCGCGGCGGCGAGCTCTTCGTCACCGCCGACGAAGGCACGCGCATCGACAGCGGCCCCGGCGTGCGCGTGATCCGCATGCCCGAGCACTACGGCGTGCTGTCGCCGATCTTGCATGTGGTGCCGCTGCAGCTGCTGGCCTATCACACCGCTTGCGCTAGAGGGACGGATGTGGACAAGCCACGCAACCTGGCCAAGTCGGTCACTGTCGAGTGACCGACTTGGGTGGCTGTTCGGTTGATCCGTGGGAATAAGGTCTGTCGGGCTCGGAATAGGGTCTGTCGGGATGGTGCGCCGCAGCATGGGCTTGTTACATGTTTCTAGGGAGGGCTGACGGGCGGGCCCACCAACTCGTACCCACCTCCCTCTTCAGCAGAACTGCAGGAGCGCACGGGCAATTGCTGACGCAGGAGCGCCAAGTGTCACCGCCAGTGTCTATGTTGACGGCTGAGGCGCTAGCGCCGAGTCCCCGTCCAGCTCAGTTTCGACCGCGCTGCTGACCAGTGGCGCCGGCAGCATTTTGGTCGGCTTCACGCCCAAGGCACGAAGCATCTCTGCCTGCCGAATGACGTTGCCGCGGCCGCTCACCAACTTGCCTTCCGCCAATTCGTAGGCGTCACGAGCCTGTTTGAGCCGCAACCCTAGGTTCTGCAGGTCGCCGACGAATCCCGAAAGCCTGTCGTAGAGTTCCGCCCCACGCTTGGCGATGTCCTGGGCGTTTCGGGTCTGAGCCTCTTGCCGCCACAGGTGTGCGACGGTGCGGATGACGAATAGCAGCGTCGAGGGGCTGACAAGCAGCACGTTTCGGTCCCAAGCCTGAAGTTCCACTGGCGACGGCCTCGCTTCGACCCAGCCGCGGCCATGAACGCTCTCGTCGGGACGCCAGTCGGGATCGGAACGTCGATGGCACAGCTCGATGCCGACACGCCTGGAGGCCGGGCGATCGTGCTTCGAGTCCCGAGCGCCCACGAGTTCAACAGCGCCCCGGCCACGGCAGCCAGCGCCACGACCAGCGCCGGCGACAGACGCGCATAGGCAGGCGAACCAAAGGCCGCCAGGCCCAGGCCGCACCGACTCCCGGAACGGCAATGCACCGGCCACCAGCAGGAACGCCGCCCGGCACGACCGCGGCGACTGCCTCGACTCTGACGAAGGCTAAGAGAATGCCGCAAACCGTACCGGTCGCCGTTATCGATTTTCGATAATGGCGTTGTCGCCCGAGCACGACCGAATCTGCCATGAGCCTCTCGTCCCGCGGTGATGGTTCCTCGCCCATGCCGCCGCTGCCGCGCGCGATCTGGGTGCTCGGCTTCGTCAGCCTGCTGATGGACATCTCGTCGGAGCTGATCCACAGCCTGTTGCCGCTGTTCCTCGTCGGCAGCCTGGGCATCAGTGTGCTGGTCGTCGGCCTGATCGAAGGCTTGGCGGAAGCTGCGGCGCTGATCGCCAAGGTCTTCTCCGGCGCCTTGAGCGACTACCTGCGGCGGCGCAAGTTGCTGGCGGTGGTGGGCTACGGCCTGGGCGCGCTGGCCAAGCCGGCCTTCGCGCTGGCGCAGGGCGCGGGCATGGTGGTGGCCGCGCGGCTGGTCGACCGGGTCGGCAAGGGCATCCGCGGCGCACCGCGGGACGCGCTGGTGGCCGATCTGGTCGGCTCCGGGCAGCGCGGTGCCGCCTATGGCCTGCGCCAGTCCCTGGACACGGTGGGCGCGTTCGTCGGGCCGCTGCTCGCCGTCGCGCTGATGCTGCTGTTCGCAGGCGACTTCCGGGCGGTGTTCTGGGTGGCCGTGATACCCGCCGCGCTGGCGGTGCTGCTGCTGGTGATCGGCGTGAGCGAGCCGGCACCGAAGGCCGGCGGCGCGCCGGCCCAACCGATCCGGCGCGACGCGCTGCGGCGGATGGGCGCGGCCTACTGGCGCGTCGTCGCCGTCGGCGCCGTGTTCACGCTGGCCCGGTTCAGCGAGGCCTTCGTGGTGCTGCGCGCCGGACAGCTGGGCGTCGCCGCGGCTTTCGTGCCGTTGGTGATGGTCGCCATGAACCTGGTGTACGCGCTGTCCGCGTATCCGATCGGCAAGCTGGCGGACTCGATGACGCGCTCGACCCTGCTGGCCGGCGGCATGCTGTCGCTGGTGGCAGCCGATCTGGTGCTGGCCTTTGCGCCGGGCTGGCCGATGCTGTTGTTCGGCGTGGCGCTGTGGGGCCTGCACATGGGCATGACCCAGGGCCTGCTGGCGGCGATGGTCGCCGATGCCGCGCCACAGCACCTGCTGGGCACGGCCTTCGGCTTGTTCAACCTGGTCAGCGGGCTGGCCATGCTGATGGCCAGCGCGATCGCCGGTCTGCTGTGGGATCGGCTGGGCGCGCAAACGACCTTCCTCGCAGGCGCCGGATTCGCGGCGGCGGCGCTCACGGCGCTGGCGGCCAGCCGCCGCCGGGCGGCGGGGCCGGCGCGCCGGTCCTGATCGACCCGATTGTTGCCACCCCCTTCCCGCCTTGGCGGTTGGCGCCGACATTGCGGCGAGCCTCCCGAACCCTGCGTGCCAGCGCGCCAGCTCCAGTGTTCCGACATTCGCCAGCGGCCCACGGGGTCGCCTGCGCGAGGGCTCGATTGCGCGCCGATACGAACAGCAGGCCAAGCCGGCGGACCGCGGCACACTGTCGGCTTCCGAACTGTGCACGCCAGATGCCATGACATCGACCGACCCGAACGAGCGCGTGGCCTTCATCACCGGCGCGGCCGGCGGCATCGGCCTGGCGGTCGCGGCCCTGCTGCAGCGCCGCGGCATGAAGCTGGTGCTGATGGACCTGGGCGAGGCCGCGCTGCAGGCCGCCGCGTCGCGGCTGTCGGCCGGCGAACTGCTCACGGTGGCCGGCGACGTGACCCGCCCCGAGGACTGCCGCCGCGCGGTGGCGCTGGCGGTGCAGCGCTTCGGCGGCATCGACCTGTGCTGGGCCAATGCCGGCATCGGTGCGCTGGCACCGCTGCGCCATGCCGATGCGCACGAATGGATGCAGGTGCTGCAGGTCAACGTGTTCGGCGTGCTGCATACCGTGCAGGCGGCATTGCCGCAGGTGCTGGCGCGGCGCGGGCAGATCGCGGTCAGTGCCTCGACGGCCAGCCTGGGCCATGCGCCGGCGATGAGCGCCTATGCGGCGTCGAAGGCGGCCGCCGAAGCCATGTGCAACAGCTGGCGCATCGAGCTGGCCCATCACGGCGTGGCCGTCACCTGCATCCACCCGCTGTGGGTGACCACGCCGATGGTCGAACGCGGCCGCAGCAGCCGTGCCTTTACCCGGCTGCGCCAGGGCATGGCCGGCCCGATGGGCCGGGAAACCCCGCTGCAGACGGCGGCGGTGCTGATCGCCGAAGGCCTTCTGCAGCGGCGGCGGCGGATCTTCGTGCCCGGCTGGGTGCGCTGGCTGTTCGTGCTGCGCTCGGCGCTGCACACCCGGCCGCTGGAGCGCCAACAGCTGGCGGCGGCGCAGGAACTGGAAACGCTTTACCTCGACGACTTGCGGGCCGGCCGCGTGCCCGGCGCCGCGCCGGGGGCCGGAGGCGACCCGCCCTGAGCCGGCGGCGGTCGCGCTCAGGTGCCGCAGAAGGTGCGATAGCCGGCCGTCACCGACGCCGGCGCGGGCTCGGCGTAGTGTGCGTTCTGCGCCGTCTCGTCCCAGGGCTGGCGCAGCGCGGCCAGCAGCCGCTCGAAGGGCGCCAGGTCGGCGTCGTCCGAGGCCGCGGCCAGCGCCTCCTCGACGCGGTGGTTGCGCGGAATCAGCCAGGGGCTGGCGGCGCGCATGCGTGCCGCGCATGCCTGCGCCGGCAGCGCGTCCTGCGCCAGCCGCAGGCGCCAGCGCGCCAGCCAGGCCTGCAGCGGCTGCGCTTCGGCAAACAGCGCCTGCAACGGGGATTCGTCGCCGGCGGCGGCGTCGGCCAGCCGCCGCCAGGCCAGCGTGAAGTCGACCCGCTGGGCCTGCAGCAGCGCAAGCCAGTCGTCAGCCAGGGCCTGGTCCGCGGCATCGTCGTCGCCGCGCTGCAGGCCCAGCTTGGCGCGCTGGCCGCGCAGCAGGGCCACGCGGAACAGCTCGGGAAAGTCGTCGATCACCTCGGTGACCTGCGCCACCGCCTGGCGCACGGCGGCTTCGTCGTCGGCCGCGGCCATCAGCGGCAGCAGCGCCTCGGCCAGTCGCGCTAGGTTCCAGCGCGCGATCAGCGGCTGGTTGGCATAGGCGTAGCGACCCTGGTGGTCGATGCTGCTGAAGACGGCGCGCGGGTTGTAGGCTTCCATGAACGCGCAGGGCCCGTAGTCGATGGTCTCGCCGGAGATGGTCATGTTGTCGGTGTTCATCACGCCGTGGATGAAGCCGACGTTCATCCATTGCGCCAGCAGTGCTGCCTGGCGCCCGGCGACCGCGCGCAGCAGCGCCAGCGGGCGATCGGCTGTGCCGGCCAGCGCCGGATCGTGGCGCGCGATGGCGTGGTCAGCCAGAGCGCGCAGCTTGTCGAGCTCGCCGCGCGCGGCAAACATCTGGAAGGTGCCGACGCGCAGGTGGCTGGCTGCCACGCGGGTGAGCACGGCGCCGGGCAGCGGCAGTTCGCGCTGCACCGTCTCGCCGGTGGCGGTCACGGCCAGCGCACGCGTGGTCGGGACGCCCAGCGCGTGCATGGCCTCGCCGATCAGCACTTCGCGCAGCATCGGGCCTAGCGCGGCCTTGCCGTCGCCGCCGCGCGAGAACGGCGTGCGCCCGCTGCCCTTGAAGGCGATGTCGCGGCGCCGCCCCTGGCGGTCGATGAGCTCGCCGAGCAGCAGCGCGCGGCCATCCCCCAGCTGCGGCGAGAAGTTGCCGAACTGGTGGCCGGCATAGGCCTGCGCCAGCGGCGCCGCGCCTTCGGGCAATCGGTTGCCGGCAAACAGCGCGGCGCCGTCGGCGCTGTCCAGCGCCGCGGTGTCCAGGCCCAGTTCGGTGGCGAGGTCGCGGTTCAGGTACAGCAGCCGCGGCTGCGGCACCGTGGCTGGCTGCCAGGGCAGGTACAGGCCCTGCAGGTCACGGGCGTAGCTGTTGTCGAAGGCGAATTGGGCAGGCATGGCGGACAGCGGACAATGCGCAAGTGTGCCTGCGACCGCAGGCAACGACACTGCCGCCACCCAAAGACCCCGATGCTGCGCAGCCTGAAGGACCTGTTTGGCGCACTGGTGCCGCCGCCGGCGGCGTCGGCGCAAAGCGTCGAGCACACGCTGCAGCTGGCCACCGCGGTGATGCTGATCGAGGTGATGCGCGCCGACAGCCACTTCGACGCCACCGAGCGGCGCGCGGTGATCGACGCGCTGCGCTCGAAGTTCGCGCTGGCCGACGACGAGATCGCGCGCCTCGTCGAGCTGGCCGAACAGGCGCGGCGCGACGCCACCGACTGGTTCGAGTTCACCTCGCACATCAACGCGCACTTCGACATGGCGGCCAAGATCCGCATGGTCGAACACTTGTGGCGCGTCGCCTATGCCGACGGCCACCTGAGCGAGCACGAGCGCCACACGCTGTGGCGGCTGTCCGATCTGCTGCACGTGCCGCACGGCGCCTACATCAACGCCAAGATGCGCGCCCGCGACGGCGCCGGCGGCTGAGCACCGCCTGCCGGCACGCCCCTACACTGCGCCGATGAGCAAGGCCCTGAACATCGGCGTCATCGGCCTGGGCGTGATGGGCCAGCGCATGCTGGAGCGCATCGAGTCCCACCCGCGCCTGCGCGCCGCCTGCGTCTGGGACGTCGATGCCGGCGCGCTGCAGCGCACGCTGGCGGCGCGCCCGGCGCTGCGTGCCGCGGACGGTGCGGACCAGCTCATCGGCACGCCGGGCCTGCACGGGCTGTACATCGCCACGCCGCCAGCGGCGCACATGGCGCTGAGCCACGCCGCCTTCGATGCCGACCTGGCGGTGCTGTGCGAAAAGCCGCTGACCGTGGACTTCGAGGCCGCGCGCCGCTGCATCGAGCGCATCGAGCGCGAAGGGCGGCGCGCCGCGGTCAACTTCTCGCTGTCCTCGTCGCCGGGCCTGCAGGCGCTGCAGCAGGCCTTCGGCGCGGGCGGGCAGGGCCTGGGCGCATTGCAGCAGCTGCAGATCGAACTGGCCTTCGCCGCCTGGCCGCGGCCGTGGCAGGCGGCGGCCGGGCCCTGGCTGGCGCAACGCGCCGAAGGCGGCTTCACGCGCGAGGTGCTGTCGCACTTCATCTTCGTACTGCAGCGCGTGCTCGGGCCGGCCAGCGTGCTGTCCAGCAGCGTCAGCCAGCCGGCCGACGGCATCGGCGCGGAAACGGCGCTGCGGGCACGACTGCAGGTGGCTGGCGTACCGGTGCTGATCGATGCCCGCATCGATGCCGGTTTGCCGCAGGCCGAGCGCAACCGCATGCTCTGGCAGGCCAGCGACGGTGCGATCGAACTGAGCGAATGGTTCGCGTTGCGCCGCTGGCGCGCAGGCGAAGGCTGGTCGACCGTCGGCGATGCCGCGTCGCTGCGCGGTGCCGGCCAGGCCGCCCAGCTGGAGCAGTGGGTGGCCATGATCGAAGGCCGCGCCCACGGTCTGCCCGGCTACGCCGAGGCGCTGGCCGTGCAGCAGACCATCGAAGCCCTGCTCGCCGGCCGCTGAACACCGTCAACAGGAGCAACACGCATGGCGCAGACCGGCGACACCCATTCCAAGACCATCGGCTACCTGCTGTGGATCTTCGGCTTCACCGGATCGCACCGCTTCTATTACGGCAAGCCGATCACCGGCACGATCTGGTTCTTCACGCTCGGCCTGCTGGGCATCGGCTGGCTGATCGACCTGTTCCTGATCCCGGGCATGGACCGGCAGGCCGATTTCCGCTTCCAGAACGGGCCGATCAACTACTCGGTGGCCTGGATCCTGCTCACCTTCCTGGGCCTGTTCGGCGTGCACCGCATGTACATGGGCAAGTGGCTCATCGGCATCCTGTACCTGCTGACCGCCGGCCTGGTCGGGCTGGGCTACCTGTACGACTACTGGACGCTGAACAGCCAGGTCGATGCGTTGAATCGCCAGCGCGCATGACGTATCGGCCGCATGCGGAGTACCGGTCCACCCAAAGAATCCGGCGACTTTTCTCGGAGCCTTGGGTTCATTCGATTCAAAGCATGGACGACGGACAGTAATGCAGCCGTCGGTCGCTGCGGGCCGCTGGACTCACTGACGGCCACCGGACGGTCAAGGTTGCGCGGTGTGCGACCTCTTCGGGCGAAAGCAGGCATCAAGTTTCGTTAGGCCGCTCCCAACAGAGCCTACGTCTGGCACTCACACATGAAAGGCTTGTGGCGGCGCGAAGATCCTGAAGGGCGCAATCGCCCGACAGCCAACCTTCTCATACAAACCCACGGCCATTGGAGTCGAGTGAGGTACGCCGAGGTTGTATCCGCGTTTCGCGCAGCGTGAAGGGCTTGGGGGGTGAGAATCCTC
>Ga0316603_10001717_pt1 | contig 11804 bp, 7 predicted proteins | sample OWC_soil_day10_n_FD_207649 | JGI IMG/M metagenome (GOLD analysis project Ga0316603, IMG submission 207649) | Wetland soil microbial communities from Old Woman Creek delta, Ohio, United States - OWC_soil_day10_noCT | ecosystem: Environmental > Terrestrial > Soil > Wetlands | place: USA: Ohio...
GGTCTCACGAAGGACTGCCTTGGTCTCACGAAGGGCTGCGCTGGTTTCACGAAGGAGTGCATGTCCGTGATACCAGAGATGAGAATATTTCTGCGAATCTGTTTGTTTGGTACGGGTGTGCGGACCTATTCCAGTTTGCTGGATCCCGCCAGGAGCGCCCCGATCCGGTCCTGCACCGCGCGGTAGGCGCGCGAGCTTCCCGGATAGCTCTGCATCAGAATCGAGAACGCGAGCCACTCCCCGTCGAGCGTCTGCACGTATCCTGAGAGCGCCGTCACACCGCTCAACGTTCCGGTCTTTGCGTGCAGGTTTCCCTCCGCACGTGTCCCCTTCATCCTGCTCCCGATCGTTCCATCCACCCCGGCGATAGGCAGTGTCTTGTAGAAAACCGGGAAGAGCGCTGAGTCCGCGTACATTCGCTCGAGCAGACGGATGATTGTTCCGGTGGACGTGAGATTGTATCGCGACAGGCCGGAGCCGTCCGCGATGGCAATGGCATTGGTATCGATTCCGGTCTGTGCGAGGAATTCATACAGGAGACTGGCTCCCAAACGTGCCGATCCCGGAACACCGTGGCGGCGCGCAGCGATGGTTTTCAGGGCGGCTTCTGCGGAAAGGTTATCGCTGACCTTGTTCAGGAATGTCAGGACGGTATCGATGCGGTGTTCATATGTGCAGACGACAGGGGAGGCTGCGGAGGAGGAATCAATAGCGACCCGGTTCACCTGCAGGCCGTGGTACTTCAGCCGTTCGGCGAACACTGTTCCGGCATAGAGTTCAGGGCGCCAGACGCTCAACTGATCCCTGCGGGTCCGCCACTGCAGACCCATCTGTCCCCGGACGGTAATGGTATTGGACCGTTCCTGCCACCTGCGGGTGACCTGGAGGGGGACAGTGACGGAATCCGCAATGGTCACTGCGGTGTTTTCCACTGGAGTGTACGAAGTCGGGGGATCAACCATGACCAGGGGAGGAGCGCCCGGGGTGGACGACGGGATGACGTCGACCGTGACGGTGTTGTTGTTCAGCATGAGGGGGGAGAGAAACATGCCGTATGCTTCGGGCTCCTCGTCCCACGTCCACCCTGCGCCCCAGTACAGGCTGTCGAAAAAGCGGACATCCACCCCGACATCCCATGTCCGCCCCTGCGGAAGGGCTGCAACGCAGAGGCGTGCTATGGAATCCATGTCGGCAGTCGAGAGAATCGGATCGCCATATCCGGTGATCACGATCCGGTTGTTCCCCGTGTCGGCGGTGACGACGGTCGGAAAAACCGCGTCCTTGCCAAGATAGTGCAGTGCCGCGGCGGACGTGAAGAGCTTCTGGTTGGACGCCGGATTGAACAGCATGCGCTCATTGAGCGAGTACAGCTCCCTCTTGCGCGTCAGCGAGACGATCTTGACGCTGACATTCGACGGCGGAAAGAGGGAGTCAGCGAGCAGGGCGTCGATCTGGCTCTTCAGCGCAGGCGAGGATGCTACGCTCAGGGTCGCCATCGGCGGGGGAGGATTCAGCGTGGCCAGTTGTGTGCCCGCACATCCCAGGACGGTCAACGCGACGATTGCAACGGACAGGAAACGCAGCATGAGGTTCTCTCCGGGGGGGTGTAAACATGACGTTGGTGCTCAAATTCATGAAGTTTTATCGAAAATGCAACTGATTGCTTGCCATTCGGAATGTCGCTATATTTACAAACTACAATCATAACGCTGGTGACTGACGATGCTGGGAATTCTCCGGAAATTCTTCGGTAGCAAACACGAAAAGGACGTCAAGGGTCTTCTGCCGGTCGTTGCCCAAATCAACGATCACGCGAAGGCATACGCGGAACTCTCCGACGAACAGCTCCGTGGCAAGACAGAGGAATTCCGCGGCCGCATCCGTGAAGCAATCCACGAAACGGAAGAGCAGATTGCAGGACTCCGGAAGCAGCTTCCTGACGCGCTTGAAGGGGCGGAGCGTGAACGCATCCTGGACCAGATCGCTGATCTGGAGAAAGAGCGGGATGAAGTCACGGCTGAAGTCCTGGACGAGCTGCTCCCGGAGGCATTTGCAGCAGTGAAGGATGCCTGCCAGCGCATGAAGGACCGGGGATGGACATTTGATCTGCTCGGTCATCCTTCGGTGTGGGACATGGTACCATTCGACGTTCAGCTTGTCGGCGGCATGGTGCTGCACCAGGGGAGGATCGCCGAAATGGCGACCGGCGAAGGGAAGACCCTCGTGGCGACAATGCCGATCTACCTCAACGCGCTCCCGGCACGCGGCGTCCACCTGGTCACGGTCAACGATTACCTGGCCAAGCGCGACAGCGTCTGGATGGGACAGGTCTATTCCTTCCTGGGCCTTACCATCGGGTGTATCCAGAACACCATGGATTCCGCCCAGCGGCGCCGGGAGTATGCCTGTGATATTACGTACGGAACCAACAACGAGTTCGGGTTCGACTACCTTCGCGACAACATGGTGGTGGACAAGATCGACCTGGTCCAGCGCGAGCACTACTATGCCATTGTGGACGAGGTCGATTCGGTCCTGATTGATGAAGCCAGAACCCCGCTCATCATCAGCGGTCCGACCAAGAGCGAAGACCACAAGTTCAATGAAATGAAGCCCGCGGTTGAGCGGATCGTCAACGCCCAGAAGACCTTCATTGCCAAGATCGTGGCCGAGGCGGAGCGGCTGCTGGAGGAAGGGAAGACCGAGGAAGCCGGCGTGCATCTGCTCCGGGCTTCGCGCGGCCTGCCCAAGCACCCGCGCCTGATGAAGGTGTTCAGCGACCCTGCGCACAAAAAGCTGGTGCAGCAGACAGAGAGTGAGTACCTGCGTGATCAGTCACGGCGCATGCACGAGATCGACGATGAGTTGTACTATGCAATCGACGAGAAGAACCACCAGATCAGTCTGACCGAGAAAGGGCGTGCCTACGTCATGCCGATCGTCGGTGACAAGGATTTCTTCGTGCTGCCTGATCTGGGCACGGAATTCAGCATCCTCGAGCATGACAGCGAGCTCACAGCGGACCAGAAGCGGCAGAAGAAGGACGAGCTGAACCTTCTGTATTCGGAGCGGAGCGATCGCATTCATACCGTCACGCAGCTGTTGCGCGCCTACTCGTTGTACGAAAAAGACGACGAGTATGTCGTCAGCGACGATGGCAAGGTCATGATTGTGGATGAGTTCACCGGCCGACTGCTGCCCGGACGGCGCTATTCCGACGGCCTGCATCAGGCAATCGAGGCCAAGGAAGGCGTGAAGGTCGAGCGGGATATGCAGACGCTGGCCACCATCACGCTGCAGAACTACTTCCGCCTGTACAAGAAACTTGCGGGCATGACGGGTACCGCCGAGACCGAGGCGGGTGAGTTTTTCGATATCTACAAACTGGATGTGGTGGTCGTACCGACCAACCGGCCCATGGTCCGGACGGACATTGACGATTTCATCTACAAGACCAAGCGTGAGAAGTACAATGCGCTGACGGAAGAGATCGAACGCATGCGTGCGCTAAGCCGCCCGGTGCTGGTCGGAACCACGAGCGTGGAAGTCTCCGAGACGATCAGCAGAATGTTGAAGCGCAAGAACATCGCGCACAACGTGTTGAATGCCAAGCAGCACCAGCGCGAAGCGGAAATCGTGGCCCACGCGGGCCTCCCGGGCGCCATCACCATTGCCACGAACATGGCCGGGCGCGGTACAGACATCAAGCTTGGACCGGGCGTGCGGGAAGCCGGCGGGCTGCACATCATCGGCACCGAACGGCACGAGGCGCGGCGTATCGACCGTCAGCTGCGCGGCCGTTCCGGACGGCAGGGCGATCCGGGGTCCTCGCAATTCTTCCTTTCCCTTGAAGATGATCTGATGCGGCTCTTCGGAAGCGACCGGATTGCCGGGATCATGGAGCGGATGGGTCTGAAGGACGGGGAGGTCATCCAGCACCGGATGATCACCCGCTCCGTCGAGCGCGCGCAGAAAAAAGTCGAAGAGAACAACTTCGGCATCCGTAAACGCCTGCTGGAATATGACAACGTGATGAACCAGCAGCGGGAGGTTATTTATACCCGCCGCCGCAAGGCCCTCGTGTCCGACCGGATCAGAGAAGATATCCTCGACCTCGTCGACGATTTTGCGACCAAGCTGACGGACAAGTACTACGAGAATGGCGACATCCAGGCGCTCCAGGACGAACTCCGGGTGGGGCTCCTCGTGGATTTCCCCATCACGCCGGAGCGTTGGCAGGAGCTTGGAAAGGCCGGCGTCACCCAGGAAATCATCAAGGCAGCCGCGGAGTTCTACCGCAGGAAAGAGGAACGGCTCGGCCCCGAGATGATGGGGCAAATCGAAAAAATGGTGGTCCTGCAGGTCATCGATGAGAAATGGAAAGACCACCTGCGGGAGATGGACGATCTCAAGGAGGGGATCCACCTCCGGGCCTACGGCCAGAAAGACCCGCTGGTTGAGTACAAGACCGAAGCCTTCGGGATGTTCATGGTGCTGCTGGATCTGATCAACGCCGAGGCCGTCACGTCGGTGTTCCGGCTCTATCCGGCGCAGGCTCAGCAGCTGCCGCTACGCGGACCCCAGCGGCCCCAACAGATGCGCATCTCTCATGATGCCACCGAAGGCATGGGATACCGTCCGAACCGTGAACCAGCACCCGGAGCCGCAGCAGGTATGCCTGGGGGTCCGGACCAGCCGCCGCGCGCGGGGAAACCCACGCCGATCCATGTGGGCGAGAAAATCGGTCGCAATGACCCCTGTCCGTGCGGCAGCGGCAAGAAGTACAAACAGTGTCATGGACGATGAACGATCTCGTTGATCACCACAAGGGCCCAACGCAATGAAGAAAATCGAGGCAATCATCCGACCGTTCCGAATTGATGATGTCCGCGAGGCTTTGGCGGAGATCGGTGTGAAAGGAATGACACTGACGGAAGTGAAGGGGTACGGCCGGCAGAAGGGCCACACGGAACTGTACCGGGGGTCGGAGTATCAGATCGACTTTCTGCCAAAGATCAAACTGGAAGTGGTGGTGCCGGATAGCCTTGAAGCACAGGTGGTGGACACCATCGTGCGAACGGCGAAGACCGGGCAGGTCGGTGACGGCAAAATCTTCGTCATGGCAGTGGAGGACGCGGTGCGCGTGAGGACGGGAGAGTCTGGAGAAGCGGCGCTGTAGAACAGGAGTCTGAAACGTGTGTCTAGAAAATCAAGGATTCTCTTTGGTGATGGAATGGATGAAGGAGGGGCGCGATCGACTCCGTAGTGCATGAAGAACCGGCTGGACCGTTCGGAGGACCCTCGTTCCGGGCGGGATACGTGACCATCATGGGTGAGCCGAATGTCGGCAAATCGACACTCCTCAACCGGATCCTCAAACAGAAGATTTCCATTGTCAGCAGCAAACCACAAACCACCCGGCACCGGATCCTCGGCATCCTGACCGAGGAAACTCACCAGATCATCTTCCTCGATACTCCCGGCATCATCAAGCCGCGCTATCTTCTCCAGGAGGCGATGATGCAGTTTGCCGGCCGGGCCATTGCTGACGCTGATGTGCTGCTGTTCATGATCGACGCACTCGACCCCAAGACCGGATCCGACCTTGCACATGCCGAAGCGTTCCGGCGGCTGCAGGAACTCCGGAAGCCGGTCATCCTGGTCATCAACAAGATCGACCTTGTGGAAAAGTCGATGCTCCTGCCGGTCATTGAATTCTATTCACACGCTTTTCCCTTCCGCGAGATCTTCCCGATTTCCGCACTGACCGGCGAAGGAACGCAGGATCTGCAGAAGACGCTCATCCCTCTGCTTCCCGTGCATCCTCCTCTCTACCCTCCGGATATCGTCAGCGAGCAGAGCGAACGGTTCTTTGTCTCGGAGATCATCCGTGAGAAGGTCTTCCGCGCATGCCATGAAGAAGTGCCCTACGCCACCACCGTGGAGGTGCTGGAGTTCAAGGAGCGCGCCCATGGGAAGTGGTTCATTGCGGCGGACATCTACGTGGAACGGGATTCCCAGAAGGGGATCCTGATCGGGAAAAAGGGGGCAATGCTCAAGGAGCTCGGCGGTCAGGCCCGCAAGGATATCGAGGGGTTCCTGGGGCACCCGGTCTTCCTCGAGCTGCACGTCAAAGTGCGCGAGAAGTGGCGTGAGAAACCGGAATGGCTTCAGCGTCTGGGTTACGGCGGCGGGGAGACGCCCTGAGGCGCCGGGCCCGGAGGAGGCTCAACCGCAGAGTGGGCGAACGCGCCCGTCAGCTGCGCTGAATTCGTAAGAGGTCCGATACCGAGCGGCGCAACTCTCGATTGCCACGGGGCTCCCCTGAAGAATGCGCAGTTCCCCTACCAACCCAACCGGGCCTGAAGGAAGTATGAGCGGGCGTTTACGTAGCTGTCGTGTGCGTATGCCGCATCGACCTGCAGCACGCGAAACACGTTGAATCCGAGTCCGAGTGTCCACTGCCTGTCCGCCATCCCGATCCTCCCTGTAATCCCCAGCACTTGTTCCATTGCCTCGAGGCGGTATTCAGTACCGCACCGGAGCCGGTCGAAGTAGTTCTCGTACCGGATGTCCTGCCGTGCAAGGTCGGTCACATCGATTGCGACATTCCATTCGGGTGTGATGGCATAACTGGCTCCTATATTGACGATCACAGGGAGCTGGAGTTCGAAGGGGTGGTCGAAGCGGAGCCTCTGCTCCGTATGGACCAGCGCTGTATCCCCCGCCGCATCCGTGATGATCTGCCCGTCCAGATCGCGGTCATAGGAGATCGTCGATTGGGCGAACTCGGCGTTCATGGATGAGGTGATGGTCTTGAACGGAAGGATGTTCTGCACCGAGAGGCCCACCTCTATGCCGGGTTTGGAGAAACGGTACAAGCCTCCCACATCAAACGTGATCCCCGTGATGTTCGCCGCAAAGTCCTTGCGCACCTCGGTGAGGATTTCGTCGAACGTGTCTGCTGCCATCCGCTTCGTGGAGAACCGCCGGTTGATCACCTTCAGTGCGGCGCCAACGCTGAGATCGGGTGTGACCGGCTGCCCGTATCCCACAGTGCCGACGATATCCAGATACGACACCGCAAAGGCCTTTGGCAGGGCCTCATCGAGGGAGAACGACCCATCATTGTTGGTGATTGTCTGAAGCACAGCGGCGAGCTGTGTCAGAGCGCGTGCAATTGCCGCGCGGTCATCCAGCGTGGTCGGGATCTGGATCGCGGAAAGAGCCTCGAACGTGCTGCTCTGTATCACCTGGAAGCCGGACTGCAGGTTGGCATGCAGGGCGACGCCCCAGTGCCCGAACTGCGCGGTGATTGAAGGAATGACGAGAACGCCGTGTGTTTTCGGGCTCGTGCTCGGGCCGATGACGTTGTCGAGGAGCCCGCGCGGAAACTGAAGGCCCTGCTGGATACGATACAGTGCGTTCAGCCGGTCCTGATTTGTCGCCGCCCCGTTGAACTGGTTGATGCCATCGCGGACGTCGGTCAGGAAGAACGCTTGTTTGAACTCCTCGATGTTGTCCTGAAGGAACAGCACGGCGTCATAGGTCTCCGCAGGAAGACTGGCCTGAAGGCTCGGAACCTCGAGTGCGAAACGGTCGCGTGCGAGCAGCGCGGGGTTATAGGTGAGGGCAGTGAAGGACGTGCCGAGTGCGACCTGTGCTCTTCCCATGCCGATTGCTTTGACGTCCTCACGGTTCACGGCAACGGGCATCGCGCTTGACGGGGTGAACACCAGGCGCACCGGGAGCGTGACGTGGCGGCTGATGTAATATCTTCCCTGCGCGAACAGCATCCCGGGCATCACGATACACAACATCACGATAGACATCAACGCGGCCACCAACCCCGCACGCGCCATAGCCTCCTCCTCGTATCTCCGACAATGTGGATACATTCCGGGAAAAGGTCAACGTGCCGAGGTCCTGGATAGCTGGTCAAGGGTGCCGGCGTCTGTCTGTTGCCGGCATCCATCCCCTGCCTTCTTTCTCAGGAATTCGGTATATTTTTCCCATGGCAAAATCTGAACGGACAATGATATGGATAGCCTTCGCCATCATTTCGACAGTGTGGGGGACCACATGGCTGGCCATCCGGATTGGTCTTGAGACCATCCCGCCGTTCCTCTCCGCCGGAATCCGCTGCAGTCTCGCGGCTGTGATCCTGTACGGGATCGTCCGGATCCGTCACATCCCTGTGCCGCGGACAAAAGATGCCCGGAACGTTTACCTTTCGCTGGGGGTCCTCACCGTCGGCATTCCCTTTGCGCTGGTGTACTGGGGGCAGCAATACATCCCGACCGGATTGAGCAGCATTTTGTTCGGATCCTACCCGCTCTGGGTCGCCCTCCTGTCGCATCTGATGCTGCGCGACGAGCCCCTCACAGTGTTCAAGATCATTGCCGTGCTTCTTGGATTTGCCGGTGTGGTGATCATATTTTCTGCAGAGACATCCATCTCCGATCCCCGGGCGTTTCTCGGCATGGCTGCCATGATCGTCAGCACGTTTCTTCAGGCTCTGGCGCTGATCATCATCAAGAAAGTCGGCGATCCGGTGAGTCCCATCGCGATGAACTTCGTCGGCATGGCCATGGGCAGTGTGATGCTTCTGGCGCTCAGTGCAGTCGTGGAGAGTGATCTGAGCGCAACCTGGACGAGCGCAGCGGTTGTATCGCTGTTGTATCTGACGGTGATTGGTTCAGTCGTGACATTTGTCGCAAACTACTGGCTGCTCAAGCGGATCGATGCGGTCTACCTGTCGCTCTCGAGCTTTATCAATCCCATCGTCGCCGTCCTCCTCGGCTTCCTGGTGCTCAAGGAGCGGATGCCTTCGGGCGTCTTCGCTGGCGCGGCGATGGTCTTCACGGGACTTCTTGTGGCAAATGGGAAAGCCCTGTATGCCCGATTTTCTCGTTGACTCTGTGCGCCCGTTCGTCCGGTGGCACGCGTTGCTGAAGCGTGTGTCCGTGCTGACGGTGTTGGTCGTGATGTCCGGCATCTGCGGATGGGGAAATGGGCAGACTGGCTTCAGCAAGCAGACCCTGTCCGATCGCAAATCTTCCAGCCCGTTCTCCACACCAGCAGACAGTGGCATTGATGTGTTGCACTACGATCTTGCCATCACGCTTGGCATGACAGACGGATTTCTCGGGGGGAGGATGACGATGCAGGTACGGATCCCGCCGGCTGCGGGAGGGGGAACAGACCGGATACCTGTTCATTCCGCACAGCTCGACATCGATTCGGCGTTTGTGAACGGCACACGGTGCACGGTTGAGAGAGATTCTGTACATGAGAAGGTGGCCATCGTCCATCCGGCGGGGCGCCTCTTCATGCCCGGCGAGAGTCTGACAGTGCGGATTGACTATCGGCGCTTGCCCGGCGTCAGCCGTCCCGGATCCCGGTGGGGGTACTACTTCTTTCTTGACACGCTGGGGATTCCGTCCAACCTCGGCTATACCATGTCAGAGCCTTCAGACGCACGGTACTGGATGCCGTGCCACGACGAGCCCTGGGACAAGGCCACGGCGGAGCTGAGGATTACGGTCCCCTCAGGATACGTCGCTGCCTCAAACGGGAAGCTTGTGTCCGTCACGCCTGGCCCTGCTGGGAACGTGACGTGGCACTGGCACGAATCCCATCCAATTGCGCCGTATCTGATGAGTGTCACGGCGTCCCGTTTCACCGTAGCGACGCTCCCCTTTGTCCGTGCCCCCGGTGACACGATCCCGCTCCAGTACTACGTCTGGCCACCTGATTCACTGGAAACCGCACAGTACCTCCCGACTGTCCGGTCCATGGTCGAAGCATTGTCCTCACTATTGGGTCCGTACCCGTTCGACAAATACGGCATGACGGCAGTTGTCCCGTTCGGGTACGGCGGCATGGAGCACCAGACAATAACAACATTGAACCGATATCTGAAAACGGATGAGCAGGTGGTGGTGCATGAGCTGGCCCATCAGTGGTGGGGAGACCTCGTGACGTGTGCGACCTGGCCGGATATCTGGCTCAATGAAAGCTTCGCCTCCTACAGCGAGGCGCTGTGGGCAGAGCACAAAGGAGGGAGGCCCGCACTCAAATCGTACATGGAGGAGGCACATCTGCACTTTATGTACAGCTCGTGGGAGGGGGCGGTGTACGATCCGGTGACTCAGGGATTCAATCTCTTCGACGATGTCGTCTACGGCAAAGGTTCGTGGGTGCTCCACACACTCCGGGGTGTCGTGGGAGACTCGCTGTTTTTCCGCATACTCCGGGAATACCGGGCGAAGCATAGCGGGGGGAATGCCACAACGGCGGACTTCCAGGCAGCCGTCGATTCGGTCACGGGTGTTGCCATGGACTGGTTCTTCCAGCAGTGGATCTATGGGAAGGGCTGGCCGATCTATGGTGTCAGGCAGCTGTGGACAGGAGACAGCCTCATCGTGACGCTCACGCAGGAGCAATCACTGGACTGGTCCCTCTTTACGATGCCGCTGACGCTGAAGATACACGGTCCGGGTCGTGATACCACGGTGGCTGTGCAGAACAGCAGCCGGAGCCAGTCCTACACGTTCGCTCCCTCGTTTGTTCCCGACAGCGTCACGCTCGATCCCGACGGATGGGTCTTGAAGCAGATCGACCGGACTGTTACCGCCGTCCTCAAAACCGCCTCTCCGGGATCGTTTGTTCTGGAACAGAACTATCCCAACCCGTTCAATGCATCCACAACGATTCGCTATACGGTTCCCGCAGGCACGGAGAGTTCTCACACCGGAGTGGATGTGACGCTCGTGGTGTTTGATCTTCTCGGCAGGGAGGTATACCGTGCCGTTGCCGGCAGGCAGCCGCCGGGTGTGTCGTCTTTTGAGTTCGAAGCGAGAGCACTGTCCAGCGGTGTCTATTACTACCGGCTGGACATCGGGACGTGGCGCGGGACCAGGGCCATGGTCCTACTGAGATGACGTTGGGAGCACAGCACGCGTGTCCGCGCAGCACACGTGTCCGCGCAGCAGACGTGCCCGCGCAGCACGCGTGTCCGTGCAGCAGACGTGTCCGCGCAGCACACGTGTCCGTGCAGCAGACGTGTCCGCGCAGCACACGTGTCCGCGCAGCAGACGTGCCCGCGCAGCACACGTGTCTGGACAGCACGCGTGTCCGCACAGCACGCGTGTCCGTGCAGCAGACGTGCCCGCGCAGGACACCTGCCCGGGCAGCGCGCCAGGGGAGTAACACCGGTTCGTTGATTGTCCATGATATTGTAACGACTGCTGGCTTATGACTACACCCACACTGACGATCCGCATCGCGGCCGAAGACATCTCTCTTCAGGAGAAACTCGAGTCGTTGCCCGCAGGCCCGGGTGTCTATCAGCACAAAGATGCGCAGGGGAAGGTGCTGTATGTGGGGAAGGCCAAGAGTCTTCGCAGCCGCGTGAGAAGCTACTTCCAGAAATCCCGTTCTCTTGATCCACGGATCGAGCAGATGCTCTCCAAAGCCACAGACCTGGAGATCATCGTCACAGATTCGGAAGTCGAGGCGCTGATCCTCGAAGCGAATCTGATCAAAAAGCTCAAGCCCCGGTACAACGTCAATCTGAAGGACGACAAGAGCTATCCGTACATTGTTGTCACGAACGAACCGTTCCCTCGAGTCTTCGTCACAAGGCAGATCCGGCGCGACGGCTCCCGGTACTTCGGTCCCTACACCGACGTCAAGAATGTCCGTGCTGCACTGAAAGCTGTCCGTGATCTTTTCATGATCCGGAGCTGCAACTTCGTGCTGGATGCGGACACCATTGCCCGGCGGAAAGTGAAGCTCTA
>Ga0316603_10001723_pt1 | contig 11796 bp, 11 predicted proteins | sample OWC_soil_day10_n_FD_207649 | JGI IMG/M metagenome (GOLD analysis project Ga0316603, IMG submission 207649) | Wetland soil microbial communities from Old Woman Creek delta, Ohio, United States - OWC_soil_day10_noCT | ecosystem: Environmental > Terrestrial > Soil > Wetlands | place: USA: Ohio...
AATACATCACCGCTTTCTTGGTATACTGCTCTGGCCCAGTCTTCAAATGTCGGGAAAATTACATCCGCGTACCCTTTGGTCGTCGATCCGGACAGAATAGGGCTGTACTGTTCGTAGTTATGCGAAAGCAGTTTTTGAGAATTTCCGAACATGTGATTGTAGGGCTCTGTGTCGTTCAAAGTGAGTTGAGGGAAATCGCGTCGGTTGATAAAAAATTCAACGTCGGGCAATTCTCTTTGCGCGCATAGTGTAGTGAACATGCTATGCAAGATGAGAACGTTGTTATCGCTCTCAAACTTACTATTTTCATACCTCACAAGAGCATTATTGGCAACCCATTCGTCTACAGGGAGATGCAACTGTCTTTTATATCCAGACAGGTCTGATATATAGTTGAGAAACTCCTGCACGCTAGTCCAATTCGGGCTAGCCATGATGCGATCTGCAAATTCATTTTTGTATTGCGCGTTGGAAAACGGGAGGAACGTTTCTAGTTTGTTATTTGCGATTCTCACAAAGATGCCCTTTTTAAGCTTGTGGAAGACGTAATTGAAGGTGTTGGAGACAGCGCGCGAGCTTAACGAGTGGTATTTGTTCCAGTGTTTGAAAGTCGGAAGTATTGTATTGTCTAGAGATGGCTCCTTTCTCTTTTTGAGATCTTTACGTATTCTCAAAGAGTTGAATTGATCTACGTCTCCAGCGGTAAACATGCTATGTCTAAAATGTTTGTATCTACTGTTCAAGAATGGTTTGTATGGTTTACACAAACCTGGATTGACAGCGTTTGCGTAAGTTTGTCCGACGTTCAGAGACTTTTGTCGATTAATCATTTTTATACTCAAATAAATTGTTAACTCAAAAATTCAAATATAAATTCAACTTTTAAAAGTTGAATTTTTGAGTTAAGAAAATATACAGGATTACAAAAAATGACGATTTCACTATCATCGTTGCTGAAAAGCAATATTAAAAAACCAGATTTGGATAAATCGAACAATGTTTCTTTGTTCTGTGGAAATTACAATACGTTACAAACAACAAAAAACACTCAGCATCCGATCAATATTAGAGGATATGTGTTCGTAAAAGACACACTTTTCTTTCAGGGCTTTCCAACATCGATTGAACTGGAAGATGATATGCTAGAGACACTTGACCTAAGTAAATGTCGTGTATTCGAAGCACATGAAGGAACTTTGATTCGTGTATTTAATATTAACGGCGTTTGGTATACATCAACAAATCGCAAATTAGATGCAATGAGAAGTAAATGGGCTGCAAAATATGAAACATTTGGACAGCGATTTACAGATGCTATTCGCGAAATTTTAGATGAATTATACGAAGAAGAAGTCAAAGACGATGAATTATTCAATGAAAGTATTCAAAGAATCAACGATAGAAATCGAGACTTTTTGAATAAGGTTTACGAGCGCAATTTAAACCCGAAGTACAAATATATGTTCCTTCTCAAGCCTTCTGAAGAAGAAAGAATTGTGTGTAAGGCAGAACCTAGACCTACTATTTACCACGTAGGTACTTTCAACGAAGACAACGTGCTTAATTTAGATGAAACTGTTGAGTTAGATAAGAATGTAATCGATAAACCAAAAGAACTGAAATTTACATCAGTAGAAGAGATAAAAAACGCGGTCGAAAAATGCAATATCGAACACCATCAAGGATTTATAATAATATATAAGGACTCTGCAACAAACAATGAAGATATTCATTACAAGTATAGTCCGATCAGATACAAATATCTATTCAAAGTTCGCGCTAATATACCTAGCTTAAAGTTTAGATATCTTCAATTACGTCGATATGGAGTTTCTACAGAATTTACTGAAAAAGAGTTCAAAGCTTTTATCGAATTATACAATTACGAACACACATCTAAAGAAATAGAAACCGATATATACAACATTTGTTACGATTTACATCAAAAGTACATTACATACTATGTAGATAAAAAACAAATAGATATATCTGAATTAGAAAAAGACGTTCTGCAGAGTATAATCCACAAAGCATACATAGAATCTCGTCTCAAAACCACAATCAGCAGAATTAATGATCTGTTGACTCAATCCAAACCGAACTATATTAATTATCTGCTCAAACAATAATCACTCAAAACACACTTAAATTCACATTTGAATTTCCTCTTTTAAAAAAGACAAAAAGAGGAAATTAAGACAAAAGTTGGAAATTGAGAGATGCCTGCCGCCGATTCAAGAGTGTTGCGAAAGTATAGTCTCGAGTTTTGGTTTGATGGTTCTGATAAGTTCTGTATCGTTGTCTGTAAATTGGCATTTGGTTGGCATTTGAACACTTCAGGTGGTCGTCGATGATATAAGTGTTACTTTGATTATGTAAAATTGAAAGCAAAGCCTTAAAATCATTTAATAAATAAAACATGATTAACGAAGGTGCAAGCACATCATTAAATGACATTTGCTACGAACAAATAAAAGATAACTTTTACTACGGTAAATTCGGTGAATTTAAAATCGTTATAGACAAGAATACAGGATGTTTCAATGCAACTAAATTATGTATGGATGGAGGAAAGGAATTTCGTTTTTGGTCAAGATTGGATAGAGCTAAAGAATTGATAGCATTTTTTGCTCAAAACAGTGATAAAAGCCGCCGTGCAGATCTGCACGGCGGCTTTTATGAGATAAAAGCCGATAATAAAGATGTTTTAAATAAACAAATTACAGGTCAATATGTTCAAAAAGAATTTATTCTTGATATAGCTTCTTGGATATCTCCTGCTTTTTACTTCAAATGTAGCAAAATTGTCAATTACTTCTTCATTGAGCTTTATAAAAAAGATCTTGAATTAAAAACTCGACAGATTAATGAAAAGAACAAACAAATAGATCAACAAAATAAACAACTTGAAGAACAAAAACAACGCATAGAAGAAGCCGAAGAACGAGCTCTCACTCTACAGCAATTCGCCATCTCCAATTCCCAATTAGAACAAACTCAAGTTATCTACATCGCTACATCTCAAAGCTACGCCAAGCAAAATAGATTCAAAGTTGGCGGTGTCCAGGCTGAGAAGTATCTCAAAAGCCGCTTAGCCACTTATAATTCTTGTCGTGCAGTAGGTGACATGTTTGGCTATACTGCTATATTCAACGTTATTGAAGAACGTCTTAAATGTCTTCTTAAAAGATTCAGAGACAAAGAGTCAAAAGAAATGTACGTGATGTACTATCCAGATCTTGAGTACATTGTTTCATATCTTTGTGACCATTTATCTGATGAGGTTCATGAAATTAATAAGAAGTTAGAACAGTTTATTCTGAATATATTAAACAAAAAAGGCTCTCAAGCAGTTGTTCCTAAATTCATTGAGACGTGGATGAAAACTGAACAGGAAGAAGTAGAGGAAAGAGAGATTGTGGTTTTGAAAGATGGAGAAGTCGAGAAGCTGAGAGAGATGCTGATAACGTTATTGAATAAATTGCCAGTAAGTCAGACTGAGATCACTAAAAAAGAATTGTTTGATAAATTGAAAGTACATAAAAATAGGACGGATAAGTTGTCAGTAGTTAAAGAAGTGATAGCCAAGCATAGGCCGAGTTTAGTTGTTCGAGAAAGGAAGGAGAGAAAGGCAAAAGAAGCTGTTCGGAAGTATCCAAAATGAGACCTCTAGAAATAAATATTTTTACTTTAACGAGTTATGCTTATTCACGACATTAATGTCATGAATTACTGTATATAACCAAAAGATGAGAGTAAACATGATGCCTGCCGCCGATTCAAGAGTGTTGCGAAAGTATAGTCTCGAGTTTTGGTTTGATGGTTCTGATAAGTTCTGTATCGTTGTACGACTGTCTGTCTGTGAATTCGAAAGGCTTGATTTGTATGCAGTTGTCGGGTTGGCATTTGAACACTTCAGGGTGGTCGTCGATGATATAAGTGTTACTTCGACTGTACTCGTGTAGCTTGAAGTGATCTTTGAGAATTTCGATAGATTTCTGAGTCTTTTTGATCTTATTGGAGCGTTTACAATGATGTGAGAAAAATATGTAGTCAAGAACTCGTTCAGGATGATTGTCTAGAATAAATTTGTCGATGATGAATAAAGCATACGATTTGGAAGCCGCTGTCCAAATACTCACATTGAAATGTGAGAATAAGAAATCAAGAAAAGGTTGTAATCCTGGACGTTCAAATACTTTATACACGTTCTCCATCGACTCCCACCGAAATTTTTTCATTCTTGGTTTGTGTATATTTTTTTCCTCTTCTTTTGATAAAGATGATATCAATGTGTTATCCAAATCTAATAGGATGTTAATCTTTTCATGCATTTTAATTGAAATTTAAATGTTTATTGTCTCAGAGTTTTCAACGATAATTCAAAAAAGAAGTCAATCCCATGAAAGTTGTGTTTAATGTGAGTCCGATTTGAACCGATTATTATTGATTTATGAATTTACTTACGTTGAGCTAAATGGAAAACGAATTACCATACTTTACTCAAGTCAATGAACCCGTAGAGCTATCTAAACACCCTGAACTAGTCGAACGTCTTGAAATAGTGTGCGATGATGATTACTACAATTATTCTCATCAAATATGGAATAAAGATAACCCATGTATTGTATTCAGAAACATTGTCAAATTCACTAACATAATAAGCGCATACTTTTATTCAGTCTCTGTTGAAACTGAATATTGGATTCAGTTTGCCAAAAACTGTAAACGCCTCAAATTCTTAAGCCTTGACCTTTTTGAAGGTAAATATAGTTCTGATTACTTCCATTTTGAGGAAGAGGCTTTTGAATCTTTGATGAAGATTCCAACACTAGAAAAGGTAAATTTGACCTTCCTCAGAACGGATTTCTTCCCCAAAGGTAGCCCAACAGAAACTGGGAATGAAATGATGCAGAAACAGTCAAACATTAAAGATCTCAAAGTTGCGTGGTGGCTCAATAAATACGACAGTGATGAATTTGACATCAAATATCCTGATGGGGACTATTATACATATGGCCTATCTGAAGAGTTTGTAGATAGCTTCGCCAGGAATATAGGTACCTACATACATTTAGAAAAATTAGAGATCAATATCGACATCCCAGATGAAAATACTAATGATGCTATATTGAATAGCATCATTGAAGGATGTCCAAAGTTGGAATATTTATCAATGATATCAATAATAAATTCTTGTTGTAAACTAGAAACTTTTATTAAATTAGTCAATATGCCCTGTATGAAATCTTTAAGTATTTACATAAACGACGATGGATTTGAAGATCTTCAGTTATCGTTATTGGAACAATCTAGATTGCCAAAACTTGAACATCTCGTTATAAACCATTTTTTCACAGCAAAATATCCATCTTTATATGATCAAATTTTCAAAATACTCAAGGAGAAGTGTACTATAGATTTCGTTTTTTGCGAGTACAATCTATTTGGTAGATTTAGAAAATAATCTATGAATATGTGTTCTTATTAAAAATGAAACTACTACTTTTATTATTTTGTGGAACATGGTTGTCCGCATATTCTCAAACGACACAGATGCCGCCCGGGCTGTATAAAGTCCGAGAACTTGGCACTATCTACGCTCTCTTATTCAACTCTTTTGACCCTAGAGAAGCATCACCTGATTTCTTAACTTCGCCGGAAAATCAAAATGTCATCAATGAATTTGCTCAGATGATTGACACTATATACGACCTGCTAGAACACCACGAAGATATTAAAGACATTCCCAGATCTGTTCGATATGATATCTTTTTCAAGCAGGTCGACAAAATTTACGCGGCTAAAGATTTCAACGTCAGACCAGTCCCTTTCAAAGTTTTTCGATATCTCTTTTCACATCTCTTCACCAACTTGGATAGTAACACACATTCAGATTATTGTTCAGAACGTGAAGAAGCTCTAAAATTCACAGATGATCAGATACAAGAAGCTATAAACCGAGTTACTTCAATTCAAAATATTGACAGAAGCAAGAAAGGATTTAAAATGCTACCAGGAGCGTTATTTAAGCACCCAGTTTTTGAAGAATGGCTAAATACTCTAAATTTATCAGATGAAGAGATAAAGAAAACTAGCCTAACTACGAATCATATCATCAGTCAAAAAGTTTTGAAACAATTCAAACTGTACAGCGATGCTATATTGGCAGCCCATCGAAGAGAATTGGGAAAATTCGATTATTACAAGATTAGAGATCATAATAAACGCAAATTGATGTACTTCAACATACGTTCAATATATATTAGACACGGTGAAGATCAAAATAAAGTAGAAACTGGACCAATTACAGCTCTTCAAAATGATGATAATTTCCTTGACTTTATTAGAAAAATACAGCTAATCCCTCCAGGCTTAACATTCTTAGGCCCACCTCAGCAATTCCGATCAGACGATCCTGATACAATAAAAGGGAAAAAGAACGTTAAAAATCAAAATGACTATAAAAATCGCTACGGCGATTATGACGAAAACTTCGAATATGGCTCTAAAGCTATTTTGGGGGAGAAGTACTTCAATAGAGTGCTCGAACTGTACAAGAGAATCGTCGAGTACAATAGCAATGTCAATAGTCGCACTTTGGAAAGAACAATTGAGTTGGAAAACGAGATCGAGAACATAAACTTTTACCGTGAGAACAGGCCTTACTACGCAGTCGAGAACAGTGACTTTGAAGCCATCTTCTTCGGTTGGTATCCAAACGAGGAATGGAAGTATGATGATGAAAAAAAACTTTGGAGAATGAAAACACTGGATGAGATGAAAGATGATGAAGAGAATAGGCCAGGTACATCTGGGTATCGGGCTGTAATAGCCACTACTACGCCGATGACATCAACTACGGCTGATGTGTTTGTGAGCTTATTAGAAGGCTTAGAGGTAGATGATCGATTCAAATACGCACGAGACGAGTTGAGGAGGAGAAGGCATAATTGGGAGTGTCCATCCGATATGAGGCAAAGCGTTGATGTGACGACAAACCAAAATGGGTTTTGGTGCAGCCCTTTTTATCTACGTATCAACCCCGTTCAGTACTTCGTTTGTAAGATCTTAGGTCATCAGAATTTGCATTTTTTCTAAACGTAACATCAAATCAAGACGCAAAAGGTCACTTAGATTTGGATACTCAACTTCCCCAGACGATTTCGTCAATTACGCTAACGCATGATGCGCATCATATCACATTATACGTTCGAAGACTTAATACGGTGGTGACCCAATTTATGACAATTGTCATAAATTTATAAGTTCATTGGTAAAATTAAAATCTCAATATAAAAATGGACGATATTATGATTTTGATGAATAAGATGGTAATCGATATTCAAGGATTCGACGAGTCTCAGTTTGGTATATTTGACGAGTCCGATATCCCTCAATTGATATTTATATGGGAAGAACTATCCAAAAGGGACATAAATATGTTTATCAAGGCGCTGTCCCCAATCCAAAAACAACAACTAACTCTGTGGGCTACGTCTCGTAGTTCATACTCGGTGAACGAATTAATAATTGCTCTTGAAAAGTTTCTCAAATATCTTAAAAAATACTACTCCAAACACAAAACATATCCTAAAATTGAGAAGAAAAAATAACACACTCATAGTGAAAAATTGAATTTGACGTTCGTCATCGAGTGGCTTCGCCACGTGCGCCGAAGGCGCTCCCAAAGGGCCTAGTAACCCGATGATCTTAAGAGCATTAGCCGACCGACGCGAAGCGTCTCGGCGGGCGAAGCCCGCAAGGCCATTGCCTTCTCGATATATTTCAATTCGTCAAAGTTACAGAGTTTAAACTTAATATGGTCATGTTTTAGAGTGGCTTCGCCACGCGCGCCTTCGGCGCGCTACTTTTGGCAAGTAATGGTTGGAAACACCGGTACGCCCACAGTTAATGGACCCCCCATTAATGGACCGCAACTTTTACGAAATTCGTGAAAGTAATAATGATTCTGTTATGAAACAGATTACCGGGCAATATGTTCAAAAAGAGCTTATTCTAGATATTGCATCTTGGATATCTCCTGAATTTTACGATAAGTGTAACAACATCATCATTAACTACTTTACGAACCAATATCTAAACATGAGCAATGATGAAAAACATGAACAAATTCAAAATTTAGAAGAAAGGATGAAACGATTACTAATCGATAACGAGAACAAAGACAACGTAATCCAAGAAAAGAACGATAAGATCGATCAACTGATGATCAAATTGGACGAAGATCGAAAAAGGATGGAAGCTCAGCGTGAGGAAGATCGAAAAAGGATGGAAGCTCAGCGTGAGTCAACAATGAGAAGTACCAATTCGAGGAATAATATTTCATATGTGATTATCATATGAAATCAATTGACTCCCATCTCATAGATCGAGATAGACGACAATGACTTTCTTGAAAAGTTTCTCAAATATCTTAAAAAATATTACTCCAAACACAAAACATATCCTAAAATTGAGAAGAAAAAATAACACACTCATAGTGGACAGATACTGCGCAGCGAAACTATTCAACTACGTCAAAAGAGGCAATAGTGCCTAAGGAGATCGAAGACTGAAGTTCATATGATATTCATATTCCGCGGAATATGAATGTGCTTCGCTCCGTACAACCTTCTTCATTTATATATGTCATTTGACTTTCATTGTGACTCATTTTAGGGTAGGTATTGAATACCCCCCTAAAATTTTTAAATTGCTTTTATTTTCAGTATCAATATGTATATTAATAGCTTGTTTATAATCTGAATATTCTAATATATCACACACATCTTTACCACAAAACCAAGGATCTTCATTAGTTCCAATAATACGAACAGATTTACTATTGTATGTTAAAATTTTATTTAAGTGCTCTAAATTATGAGCATCAAATGTTTTTTCGTTATTTATTGTTGCCATTTTAATTTGAGTTGATTCGGTAATTTAAATGTAAAATTTTTATATTTAAATCAAGAGAACCTGAAGCTGATGTAAAGCAAAGAACCGCTTCGCGGTACAATTTCGGGGTTATTTTCAAAAAAGTGTTTGAATTTAATAATTCATATTGAATAATGCTGTCTTTGGCATTCTTTCTCTGATTTTTATTGGAGAGTGTTGTCTAAGTCCCCATTTGTTAAAGTCACCCATTAGTACTACCCAATTGTCTAGCAAACTGTTTCTTTGTTCAGTAAGTAAGTTGTTTTTAATATCATTTGTTATTACTTGTATCACTTGATTGATAATCGCATCTACATAATTGGGATTCTCAGCAGAAGGTATATTGTATCTTGTCATAATGTCGCCAGTTGATGGTCGATAAGCGCGATATATATCGTTCATGACCTCAACAATACGTTCACATGGGACGATAATCCCAGGTGGATAGAAATTACGCAACAATTCAGTTACTTTTGATTGAATTAATTTAGCAGTGTCTAGAGAAAAATAAGCCTTTATAGCTTCATTACTGTTTTCATATCCAACGTGGGAGAGAAATAATGTATTCATTTTATAATCAAATCAAAAAGAACCACAATCAAATTTTCAGCGTTTTACTTACTAACGCCGATCCCGCGCACTCCTGTAACGAAGATCACGCATTTCGGCACACTCTTGTGAATTTCCTTATGGCCAACTGGCACAAGATCGAAATCGTTTAATATTTTGACCGTCTGAAAATCGGTGAGTATGTAAAATGATCATTACAAAATTTTAATCGCATTTATTTGTACAAAACAAAAGAATAATGGTTTAAAGATACCAAATATATATATAAATGGCAATAGGTTCATGCTCTGTGACTAGGGGAGACGAAGTTGTCTCAAACAACATTCTGGAACAGGTTACAGAATGATTGCGTACAACGGCTCTCGATTTGATCACTTCCTCCTTGTGAACCAGTTCATGGAAAATGGGATGTTGAGAGATGTGCGATTTTACAACAACACCATCTTCGGCGTCCACATAAAGAACAAAAATGTGCGAGTGTGGGATCTTTGTCAGTCATGGATGATCTCATCATTTTCAATGAATGAGCAGCATGGACTAGCTATTGGAAAGCCGAAGGAACTCACTGTTGGGTATCAATAAATCGAATGGAAAAAGAACGAATGGAAAAAGAACGAATCAAAAAAGAACGAATGGAAAAAGAACGAATCAAAAAAGAACGAATGGAAAAAGAGCAAATGAAAAAAGAGCAAATGGAAAAGAGCGAATGGAAAAAGAGCGAATGGAAAAAGAGCGAATGGAAAAAGAGCGAATGGAAAAAGAGCAAGTTGAGCTCCGCTCAACAATACGCGAGATCCGCGAGATCCGCTTCGCGGATCTGAGGCGGGCTTCGCCCGCCGAAGCGGATCTGGAAAAAGAGCGAATGAAAAAAGAATTTTGTTTAGTCCGTGCGTAATCCCTCTGAGATCGAACAACGGTGAAGAAGAGGTGACAGGGTTGGACTGGGACTATAGAGAAGAGTTCTCTGTTGTATTGACCTCACGAATGAGAAAGCAGTGAAGGTTAGGGCAAAGGGAGTGAGAATGGACGATGAGTGGTCGACCATGATCAGATAGAGTCTCGTAGAATTCTTTGAGGGAGCAAGCTGAGTGTGTTCGGAACACAGTTGACAAAGGGAACCAAATTTGTCCAGAACATGGTGGGAGTAGTACACAAATGTTTCAAACTGCTATTTATATATAGATTAGTTGTCTTTAAACTATTTTCACATAAAAAAATTCAGGTGATACACGATTTGATGAAAATTTAAATTTTATAATCATCATTCATTTAAAGAATATACACTCGGTAAGAAATGTTACTATATTCGAAGTTATACAATCTCCTTACGAAGACTTTGAAATGTTCGATCAAAGATCTTTATGGAACTGTTGAATCGTCTCCGGAAGGTTCCGATCAGTCGAAATTGAAGTACGTATATTTTGTGACTGAAAATAATACACCATGTTTATTAACCCTTCCCTCGAAATACGACGTGAAAATGGACAACGAAGCAAGAGCGCACGGTTTTTTGACGCAAGCTAAGAAATTCGTAATTCTGGAGAAGTGGGAAGAGAATAACGAACTGGGATTCGGGGCTATCCTCGCAGGGGATGTCGACAAGAGTATTGTGAAGGAGATTCGAGCAGATTGCTCTCCTCATCGAATGATTACGTTCCTCATCAAACTCAAACAGTCACTCATATCGATTCCGTACGGAGCCGCGATTATGTCCGAAGAACACCTATCCATTCTTAACAAACAAGATGATAGTATAGATGTCTACTTTGTAAGAGGCCCGAAGGAATCCAAGCTTCTTGTAGTGATAGATCTAGAGACGATGCTGTTCAAGAACATAATCCCCGAGCTCGAAAGAGTGTACAAGAGTATCAATAAGCTGATCCAAGATAACAACGTCGAGTACTGGGAATCTCTTCGCGAGCTGCTTACAAAGTGCCAGCAGCTGAAAATAGTGTCAAGCGGGTGCAAAGCATCTGAGCAGTCGCTCGTCGACCAAAGCATGAAAATAGCCCTCGCTCATAAGGCCGTAGAACTTGCACTCGAATGCTTCAGCACATATTAAAATATACAACTTGGACTAGTTAATTGATGCTTAAGAAAGGCTTCTTGAAAAAAAAATTCTCGTATGATAAAATGCTTCGTTTACAAACACAGAATATATTGGAAAATTACAGCAAGATTAGTCCAAGAAGCGTTATCCAATACTTTGCAGATTTTAACCACGATCAAGAATGCAAAGACTGTTTCAACAATTTACCCACAGAGTTTCAAGATCTTTTAAACTTG
>Ga0316603_10001724_pt1 | contig 11791 bp, 7 predicted proteins | sample OWC_soil_day10_n_FD_207649 | JGI IMG/M metagenome (GOLD analysis project Ga0316603, IMG submission 207649) | Wetland soil microbial communities from Old Woman Creek delta, Ohio, United States - OWC_soil_day10_noCT | ecosystem: Environmental > Terrestrial > Soil > Wetlands | place: USA: Ohio...
GAATAAATCCCCCCCCACCCAGCAAAACGGGGAAAAGAAAGAGTGAAGGCCAGGATGATAATCCCGGCGCCAATCATCACGATCGCGGTGATAAAATCGGCTTTCGCCATCTGTTTCTCATCCATTTTGAAACTCCTGAAGATCGAATAGCAACAAAGAAAAATTTTGTACGAATTTTCCGGAAACCCTTTCAGAAAACTAGTTTCTCTTTAACCTATTCCCTTTTTTCTCTGCGCTCCCTGCGTGCTCTGCGGTGAATATAAAAAAGGGGATTCCCGCCCCTCTGCGGAAATCCCCGCATGATTTCAGAGATCGCCCTGCATCAGGGTTTTTTGAAGCCAAACTCGGCCGGCGATTTTTTCGCCTGGCCGATATCCTGAAACATCCAGTTCACGACCGAACCGATCTGTTCGATGGCCTCGTCCGCCTCCTTGCCCCGGATATTGACGGCTTTACAGGCTTTCTCCTCCGCCAACTTTTTCAGGGAGGCGGACTGCGTCGCCTTATCAAAGGCCGCATCGATGGTCAGCTTCACTGGCTCCGGGATCTTTCGGGGAACCTGCAGGCCGAAGAGGTACCCGAGGGCCTGGTGGTTGGGGATGAATTTCATAACCGAGGGGATTTCCCCGTATCCAGAAATTACGAGGGGTTCCTTCGACATGACCGCCAGGGCTTTCAACTTCTTCGCCCGCAGCATGTCCGCCACTTCCAGGGAAAGCTGCATGACCGCATCGGTTTCCCCCTGGACCGTGGCCACCACCGCCGGGTAACCGCCTTTGTACGGAATGTGCTTATATTCGATTCCGGTCGCCTTCCGGAAGACTTCCGCGGCCGCATGTCCTCCTGCGCCAACCCCGGCTGAGGCCACCTTTACTTCGCCCGGTCTCTTTTTCATCTCCGCAGCCAGCTCCACCGGAGAGTTGAATTTGGAATCCGCCGGGACGCAGATGACAATCGGCGTATAGATAGCATAATAGTGGTGCCAATCCTTGTGGGAGGGATATTCCAAGAGTCCCAGGGTCTGGTAAGTCACGACGCTTCCGTCCGCATTTCCCGCCCAGGTGTACCCGTCGTGCTTGGCGTCATAAACCCCCTTCTGCCCGATGGACCCGGAACCGCCCGGCTGGTTTACCACGGCGATTTTCTGCCCCAGGGTTTTTTCCATTTCCCCGGCCAGGATCCGCGCCGTCTGGTCGGAAGCGCCGCCGGCCGCCCAGGGGACGATGATGGTGATTGGTCTCTCGAATTTGAACTGGGCAAAAGCCAAAGAAGCACAGCAAACCAGCAGCACGCTCAACAGCAAGGAAAACTTCCATTTTCTCATAGCACCCTCCTTTTGGATTTTTTTCAAAGATGAATTTTTCCTCCACTTCGGAATCCATTGGCCGAAATCCCCCCTTGCCCCCCTTTTATAATGAGAAAGGGGGGCGGGGGGATTTAAGATAAAAAAACATTTTGTCCCAAAACCTGAATCCCGTTTGTAACCCTTCAGCCACGGGTCGCCCGGAACAAGTTTTGTTGCGGCCTGGGGGTTCGGGCGGAATAGGATTTCAAAAAAGTTGTTGTAATGTATAATGGAAAAAAAATTATTTCAAGGGTTTTATCTTGATCGAAATCGTCGGGTTGGAAAAAGCCTTCGGGGAAAAGATCCTTTTTGCCGCCACCTCGCTTCGGCTCGGGGCCCGGGACCGGATCGGTCTCGTCGGCCCTAACGGGTCCGGGAAGACGACTCTGTTTCGGATGATCACCGGGGATGAACACCCCGACCGGGGGGATATCCTGGTCCGGAAAGGGGCTCACATCGGCTATCTGTCCCAGGAGCCCATGCCTGTTCAGGGCCAATCCCTGCTGGAAGAGGTGCAAAGCGGCGCCAAGGACCTGTCCCTTCTGGAGGATAAAATGCGGCTCCTCCAGGAGGAAATCTCCGAAGAAAAGGACCCGGAAGCGCTGGAGGCCCTGGCCAAAGCTTACGGGAATCTCGAAGAACGTTACGCCCGCCGGGGCGGGTATGCCCTGGAGTCGCAGGCCAAGGCGATTCTCCAGGGACTCGGTTTCCGGGAAGCGGATTTTTCGCGGTCCTCCGGGGAACTCAGCGGCGGATGGCTCATGCGCCTCGCCTTAGCCAAGATCCTCCTGGCGAACCCCGATCTCCTCCTTCTCGACGAACCGACAAACCACCTGGACCTACAGTCCCTGATCTGGCTGGAGGAGTTTCTCGGCGAATACCTCGGCACGATCATGATCGTCTCCCACGACCGCGATTTTTTGAACCGGGCCGTGACCAAGGTCCTGGCCATCGAGGGGAGAAAGATCGTCCCCTATTCGGGCAACTACGACGCCTACGTGGAAGCCCGGGAAAGGAAGAACGCGATCCTCGAAGCCGCCTTAGAGAGCCAGCGCAAGAAGGTCGAGCAGACCGAACGCTTTATCGAGCGGTTCCGTTACAAGGCCACCAAGGCCAGGCAGGTTCAGAGCCGGATCAAGGCCCTGGAAAAAATGGACCTGATCGAAGAGCCCCTGGGATCGCAAAAGACCATGCGCTTCTCTTTCCCCCAGCCCGTCCGCAGCGGAAGGGTCGTAGCGGAAATGAAAGAGATCCACAAGGCCTACGGACCCGTGAGGGTCTACTCCGGTGTCGATCTTACCCTTGCCCGGGAGGATAAGGTCGCCCTGGTGGGGATCAACGGCGCCGGGAAGTCGACCTTGCTGAAGCTCTTGGCCGGGGTGATCGAACCGGATGCCGGCACCGTCCAGCTGGGCCACAATGTTTCCCGGACCTACTTCGCCCAGCACCAGCTCGAACTCCTCGACCCGGCCAAAACCGTCTGGGAAGAAATATTTTCCCTGGCCAAGGACGAATCGATCAGCTTTCTTAGGGGAATCCTCGGGGCTTTTCTCTTTTCCGGCGAGGAGGTGGAAAAGAAGGTCTCGGTCCTGAGCGGCGGGGAAAAGAGCCGCCTGGTCCTGGCGAAGATGCTCATGAGACCGGCTAATTTTTTGCTTTTGGACGAGCCCACAAACCATCTGGATATCGCCGCCCGGGACGTTTTGGAGAAGACCCTCCAGGATTTTCAGGGGACCCTCTGTTTCATCACCCATGACCGCCACCTGATCAACGCCGTGGCCAACAAGATCATCGAGGTCGATGCGGGAAGGCTCAGCGTTTACCCGGGGAATTACGACGACTATCTATACAAGAAAGAACTCGAAAAGCAGGCGGAATCGCCAAACGGCGGCGCGTTCGCCGCCGGAGACTTGGATTCAAGGGACAAGGCAGCCCGGCGCAGCAAGGAGCAGAAGCGGCTCGAAGCCGAAGCCCGCAACCGCTTTTACCGTGAGACCCTGGAGATTCGGAAACGAATCCAGACCATCGAAGCGGACCTGGACCGTTACACGAAAGAAAGGGAAGAACTCGCCGGCCAGTTGGCCGACCCGGAAGTCTATCGGCGGGGTGAATATATCCCCGAACTCCTGAAATCCCATGCCTCGGCCAAGAAACAGATAGAAGATTTGACCGCCGAATGGGAGACGCTGGCGCAACAGCTTGAGAAAATGGAGCAGTCCCGTTTGTCTCTTGCGGATGAAAGCGTTTGAAAATTGGCTGAGGGCTCATCTCAAGGTTTCTCTCGATAAGATGCCTTCGTTGACAGTCGCTTTACTACCTGTGTATATTAGGTTTTTCAACGAAAATAGAGGAGGGAAGAATGGGCGCGAAACCCGAAGCTCTTGTGATTGCGAAAGCGAAATCGGAAATCGGCATTATTCCCAAAATGGCCAACCGTCACGGCCTGATCGCCGGGGCCACGGGTACCGGGAAAACCGTCACCCTGCGGACTCTGGCCGAGCAGTTCAGCGCCATCGGAACCCCGGTTTTCATGGCGGACGTCAAGGGCGACCTCTCCGGCCTTCCCTTCCCGGGCGGTGAAAATCCCAAGGTGAAGGAGCGGATCGAGAAATTGGGCCTGGAAGGCTTCGTTTTTCAGGGATTCCCGGTGGCTTTCTGGGATGTCTTCGGGGAGCAGGGCCACCCGGTGCGCACCACGGTTTCTGAAATGGGCCCCCTCCTCTTCAGCCGGATCCTCACGCTCAACGAGATCCAGAGCGGCGTCCTCACCCTGGTCTTTAAAATCGCCGATGACAACGGCCTGCTCCTCCTCGACCTGAAAGATCTGCGTTCCATGCTCCAGTTTGTGGGCGATCAGGCGGACCAGTTCAAAACCCAGTACGGGAACATCTCCCCCGCCTCTGTGGGTGCCATCCAGCGCAACCTCCTGGCCCTCGAAGAGCAAAAGGGGGACAAGTTCTTCGGCGAACCCGCCCTGAACCTGCAGGACCTGATGCAAACGGACTCCAAGGGGAGAGGGGTCGTCAACATCCTCGCCTCCGACCGGCTGATGCAATTCCCCAAGCTCTACGCCACCTTTCTGCTCTGGATGCTCTCCGAACTCTTCGAGACCCTTCCCGAAGTGGGGGACCCGGAAAAACCCAAGCTGGTCTTCTTTTTTGACGAGGCCCACTTGCTCTTTGACGACGCCCCCAGGATCCTGGTGGAGAAGATCGAGCAGGTCGTCCGCCTCATCCGCTCCAAAGGCGTGGGCGTATATTTTATCACTCAGAATCCTCTGGATCTGCCCGAGACGGTGCTGGGGCAGCTTGGCAACCGGGTCCAGCACGCGCTTCGCGCCTTCACGCCCAAGGACCAGAAGAATGTGAAGGCAGCCGCCGATACCTTCCGCGCCAGCCCCAAGCTGAACGTGGCCAAGGCCATCACCGAGCTGGAAGTGGGAGAGGCTCTGGTCTCGGTCCTGGATGAAAAGGGCGCGCCTACCAAAGTGGAACGGGCCTATATCTGTCCGCCCCACAGCCGCCTCACCCCCCTCAGTCCCGAAGAACGGGGCAAGATTATCAAGGGATCCACGATTTACGGCCATTATGAAAAGACCGTGGACCGGGAGTCGGCCTATGAAAAACTCAAGGCCCGGGCCGAGCAGGCGCCGCAAGAAGCCGCCCCCCAGAAGCGTTCGGCCGAGCCCCGCTCGCCGGCCGGGGACCTGCTCACCGCCGCGGCTAAAAGCGCCGCCCACGCCATCGGCAGCCAGATCGGCCGGCAGATCATCCGCGGGGTTCTGGGATCGATTTTTGGCGGAGGGCGCAGCCGCTGAAAAGAGGCAAGCCGCTTATGTACTTTTTTTTGCCAATGCTGTATCATTTCCTGATTATTAAACCCAAAAGGAGGGAGCTATGAAACGAATCGCTTTGCTGATTGGAATCGTGGTCCTGGGTTTTTCTCTGGTTTGGGCGGCCGGCCCGAAATCCTACCAGGTGACCGGCCCGGTCCTGGAAGTTCGGGACGATGCCATTGTCGTTGAAAAAGGAAAAGAAAAATGGGAAATCGCCAAAGATAAGGACACCAAGGTAACAGGGGATATAAAAGTGGGGGCGAAAGTGACCGTGTACTATACAATGAAAGCCACGGAAATCGAGTCCAAGGCGGCGCCGGCGAAACCCGCGGCCAAGGAAGCCCCGAAGAAAAAATAATCCGCCGCATCTTCCATCCTTTCAAGGCGGCCCCATTGTGAGGGGGCCGCCTTATTTCCGCCGCCTGCCTCCGAAGACGCGAAACGGCGCTTTGAAAAATTACTGCATCCGCATTTCCATCTTTGCGCAAATTTCTTTTTCCTTTCGAGGCGGAAGACGGCAATTCCTTCTTGATCCGAACGGGAGACCGCTCCATAGCCGGAGATGCTGAAGGTTCGAAATGTTTGCCGGGTTTGCCTTCTCCACCCATTTTGGATTGTTCTGTGCGGGTTGTCTCTTTCGCTGGGGAGGTTCCCATTCCCGGAATTTCTGCCTGAGGAGTTCCTATGCGTGAATTTTTTTATCCGGAAAGCGTCGCCGTCATCGGGGTTTCGAACTCGCCGGACAACATGGGCCAGTCGATCGTTCGCAACCTCATCGAATTCGGCTTCCAGGGGATCCTTTACGAGGTGGGCGTCAAAGGCGGGGTCTTTGCCGGCCGGCGGATCTACAAATCCCTTCTCGACATTCCCGATCCGGTCGACCTGGCCGTTATCCTCACTCCGGCCCGGACCGTTCCCGGGCTTCTGGAGGATTGCGGGAAGAAGGGCGTCCGGCGGGCAGTGGTGGAAACCGCCGGGTTTCGCGAGTACGGGGAGGAAGGCAAGAAGATCGAACGGGACCTCGTTTCGGTTGCGGAAAAATATGGCATCCGCTTCGTGGGCCCCAACTGCATCGGCGTGATCAACATGGAAAATGGCCTTTGCACCCCTTTTCCCCCTCTGAAAAAGGTCGTTTTTCCGGGGGATATTTCCATGATCTCCCAAAGCGGCGGGGTGGGGATGTCCGTCCTTAACCTCATGGGGAACGAAGGGCTCGGCCTCAACAAGTTCGTCTCCGCCGGCAACATGCTGAACATCCAGACCGAGGAGCTTCTATCCTACTATATCGAGGACCCGGGAACCCATTACATCCTCCTGTACCTGGAAGGGATCCAGGACGGGCGGAAGCTCATGCGGGTGGCCAGGAAATCCACCAAACCGATCGTGGCGTTCAAATCCAACATCGGCCAGTTCGGCCAATCCATCGCCTCTTCCCACACGGCTTCCCTTTCCAGCAATGACAAAGTGGTGAACGCCGCCTTTCGCCAATCCGGAATCGTCCGGGTTTACGACGCCACCACCCTGGGGAACGACCTGAAGATTCTTCGCCTCCCCCCCATGAAAGGGCGAAACCTGGCCATCATCTCCCGGTCGGGCGGACATGCGGTGATCGCCGCCGACGCCTGCGAGATGTCCGGGTTTAAGCTGGCGCCGTTTCCCAAGGAGTTCATCGAGGAGATCGAACGTCATTTCCGGGCCTCCGTGATCAAGCTGACCAATCCTCTGGATTTGGGGGACCTTTTTGACCTTGAAATCTACCTGAAGATCATCGACCGCACCCTGGCGCAGAAAAATGTGGACGGCATCGTTTTCCTGCACACCTACTTCTCGGGGACCGAAGGGAAGAAGTCCCGCGAGCTTTTCCTGGGCCTCACCGAGCTTACAAAACAATACGGGAAACCGGTGGCCCTCTATGTTTCCACAGACATCGAGGAGGTTAACTGGTTGAAGAAAAATCTGGGTTACCCGGTTTTCACCCAGGTCGTGGAGACGGTGCGGGCCCTTGAGTTGAACCGCTCTTATCAGGCCGAGATCCTGCGGATCCGCCAACCGGAAGAGGTCCCTTCTTATCCGGCCGATAAGAATCTGGCCCGGGCGCTCTTAGAGAACCCCCTCAACGAGAAAAGGGACCTGTTCCTGCACGAGGCCGCCGAAATCCTCCGCATCTACGGGATTCCCATGGTCCGGGGCGTGCCGGTGCCGGATGAGGGGGAAGCCATCAAAGCCGCTAAGGAGCTCGGCTTCCCGGTGGCCATGAAGGTGATTTCCAAGGAGATCTCCCACAAGTCCGACGTGGGCGGGGTGCAGCTGAACCTGCGCAGCGAAGCCGGGGTGGCGGCCGCCTACCGCGACATGGTCCAGAGGATCCGCCAGGCCTACCCGGAAGCGCGGATCGAGGGCGTCCTCATCCAGCCCATGGCCACCGGCGGCCGGGAGCTGATCATCGGCGGAAGGCAGGACGATCAGTTCGGCCCCGTGGTCATGGTCGGGCTCGGGGGGATCTTCGTGGAAATCTTCGGCGAGGTTTCCCTGCGGGTTTCCCCTATCTCCCGGCGTGAGGCCGCGGAAATGCTCGACGAGCTCAGGGGCATCGGTATGTTCAAGGGGGCCCGGGGGGCCAAACCTTCAGACCTGGACGCGGTGATCGAGGCCCTGCTGCGCCTGTCGCAGCTTCTTGGCGATCTCCCCGCAATCCGCGAGATCGACATCAACCCTCTCCGGGTCTTCCTGGAAAAAGAAGGAGCCCTGGGACTGGATGTGCGAATGATCTTAAGAAAGAATTGAGGGAGGGCGGCGATGAAGGTATCAAAAAGATCGCTCCGGGTTGCTCTTTTCCTGCTGGTTCCGCTGGCGCTCTCTTCCTGCACCTATCTGGGCATGAATCGTTACCGGGCCGACGGGGAGGGGATTCTCCCCGGGTTGAAAGAATCGGTGACCGTGGTGCGGGACGGCTGAAGGTCTGGTATTTCTGGCAGGAAAGGCTGCAGCAGATGGTGCTCGAGGGGAACTCCCCCTGGTTCGACAATATCCTGACAAAGCATGCAAAAGAAACGAGAGACGATCTCTTCCGCGAAGCGGCGCCGATTGCTTCGGAAAAGCTCCGCTCTTCTCTCGGCCAAGACCCAAAGGAATGGAAGTGGGGCAAGGTCCATACGCTGGAATTCGTCAGCCCCGTCCGCCGGGAAGGGTTCGGCAGGGGTTTGCTGGGCGACGGCCCTTACCCCTTCCAGGGCTCCGGAGAAACCCTCCACCGGGCCATTTATGCTTTCCCCGATCCCTTCAAGGTAACCCATTCGGCTTCGTTGAGAATGGTGGCGGATTTAAGTGACGACGATAAGATATTGGCGGTATTGCCGGGGGGGGTCTCCGGCCGCTTCTTCCATCCCCATGCCAAGGACCAGATCAAAGCCTTCATCAGCGGCGAGAAAATGTACTGGTGGTTCAGCGACAAAGCCATCCGGGAGCACAAGAAAACGATTCTATTGCTCCAACCGAAATAAGAGCTGATGCCCGGGAAGAAATTGGAAATGAAAAAGGCTTAGCGGATGAAAACCTGAGGACGGTGGAAGCCTACCTTTTGACTCCCGGCCTCTTCCGAAACGATTAAGAACTCAGGGAATTCCCGGCGGACGGTGAAGCCTGATTTTAAATACAGCCGGGCATAGTTGCCTTTGCCATTGCCGTTGTACCCTCCCACGGGCGATTGGCCAAGGCACGCCAGACAACCTCGCATCTTCCCTGGCAGAACGCCCTGGCGGGTGTTTCCCCGATTTTCCTTCCCGGACCTTTTGTGACCCATTCTGCCTCGCTGCAGACAATATGGATGGTAGGAAGATAGGTTGGTGCTTGACCTTCCGTCCGGATATGATATAAATCATTGGGGATAGGGGTTAAGGTTTATATTGTTTAATATTCTGCATTTTTGACTTGCCTTTTCATCTCATTTTTTTGAAGAGAGTCCTTTCCGCCAGGGAGGTTTTATCTCAGTATGTCAAAAGCCGGATTTCACCTCGGGTTGGATGTCGGTTCGGTCAGCGCGAATACTGTCGTAATTGACGCTAAGAAGAATGTTGTCGAGGATCACTACACCCGCTTGAAAGGCCAACCCCTGGAGACGGTATACCGGGTGCTGGCCGACGTTCTCGCCCGGGTCCCCGGCGACCAGATCCGCAGCGTTTCGGTGACCGGAACGTCCGGCAAGCTCATCGCCGACCTTCTGGGCGCAGAATTCATCAATGAAATCATAGCTCAAAGCAAATCCACGATGCACTTTCACCCCGAAGTCAAGACAATCATCGAGATGGGGGGAGAGGATTCCAAGCTCATCCTCGTGCAGAGCGATGCCAAGACCGGGGATTACAAGATCGTGGATTTTTCCATGAACACGATCTGCGCGGCCGGAACCGGCTCCTTCCTGGACCAGCAGGCCAACCGGCTGCAACTGACCATTGAAGAGTTCAGCCAGCTCGCCCTCAAATCCAAAACCCCGCCGCGGATCGCCGGCCGATGCAGCGTTTTTGCCAAGAGCGACATGATCCACCTCCAGCAGGGCGCCACCCCGGATTACGACATCGTGGCCGGCCTCTGCTACGCCCTGGCCCGGAATTTCAAATCTAATATCGCCAAGGGAAAGAATATCATCCGCCCGGTCTCCTTCCAGGGCGGCGTGGCGGCCAACGCGGGAATGCGCAAGGCCTTTGCGGACGTTCTGGAGCTGAATGAAGGGGAACTCATCATTCCCAAACATTTCGCCTCCATGGGCGCCATCGGCGCCGCTTTCCTGACCTTGGAAGAGAAAGGGCTCTGGAAAACCTTTGAAGGGCTCGACCGGCTCCGCGAGTTCATCAACCGGGAAAAGCCGGCGGAAAACCCCCTCGAACCGTTGAGCCTCTCCGCTCACCACTTGCAGACCCGGGAATGGAGACCGCTCACTCAGGCCCCGGCCGACGGAAAGAAAATTCCCGCTTATTTAGGAATCGACGTCGGCTCGATCTCCACGAACGTGGTGGTCATGGATACCAACAAGAAGGTGCTCTCCAAGCGCTACCTCATGACCGCCAGCCGGCCCATCGAAGCCATCCGCCAGGGGCTTCGGGAAGTGGGCGACGAAATCGGCCATCTGGTTGAGATCAAAGGCGTCTGCACCACCGGGTCCGGGCGCTACCTGACCGGCGATTTCGTCGGCGCCGACGTGATCCGGAACGAAATCACCGCCCAGGCCACGGCCGCGGCCCATATCGACCCGAACGTGGACACGATCTTCGAAATCGGCGGGCAGGACTCCAAGTATATCTCCCTGGAGCGGGGGGCCATCGTGGATTTCGAAATGAACCGCGCCTGCGCCGCCGGCACGGGTTCCTTTCTCGAGGAACAGGCGGAAAAGCTGGGCCTTTCGATCAAGGAGGAATTTGGGAATCTGGCCCTGGGCGCCAAAGGTCCCGTCTCCCTGGGGGAGCGGTGCACGGTCTTCATGGAATCCGACTTAGTGCACCATCAGCAGAAAGGGGCCAGGCGGGACGACCTGGTTTCCGGCTTGAGTTACTCCATCGTGCTCAACTACCTGAACAAGGTCGTGGGCGACAAGCGCGTGGGGAACAACATCTTCTTCCAGGGAGGGACGGCCTTCAACAAAGGCGTCGTCGCCGCTTTTGAGAAAGTGACCGGCAAGAAGATCACGGTCCCGGAGCACAACGAGGTGACCGGCGCCATCGGGTGCTGCCTCCTGGCCCTGGAGGAGAACAAGTCCGGAAAAACCGGTTTCAAGGGCTGGGACCTCTCCAACCGCCCCTATGAGCTTACCTCCTTCGAATGCAAGGAATGCTCAAACCGCTGCGAGATCCGCCGGGTGACCGTTAAAGGGGAGAAACCGCTCTTCTACGGCAGCCGCTGCGAAAAATACGACGTGGACCGCACCCGCAAGCACCGGGACGACCTCCCCGATCTCTTTGCCGAGCGGGAGGAAGCGCTTATGGCCTCCTATGTGGACGAAAAACCCGTCCCCGAGGATGCGCCGGCCATCGGCCTTCCCCGTCTCCTGAACTTTCACGAACTGATGCCCTACTGGCGGACCTTCTTCACCGCCCTCGGCTTCCGCGTCGTCGTCTCCGAGAAGACCAACAAGCGCCTGATCGGCAAGGGTGTGGAAAAGGTTGTGGCCGAAACCTGTTTCCCCATCAAGGTCGCCCACGGCCATCTCCTCGACTTAATCGACAAAGGCGTGGACACGATCTTTCTTCCCAGCGTGGTGAGCATGCCTCTTAGCCACCCCTCCCTGGACCGTTCTTATGTTTGCCCTTACGTCCAGTCATTCCCCTACGCCGTCCGCTCGGCCCTCGACTTCAAATCTTACGGGGTGACCGTGCTCACGCCCGTCATCAAATTTGCCGACGACCCCAAAGTCGTGGAAAAAGAGCTGGTGAAAATGGGCCGGCAGTTAGGAAAGAGCGCCGACGAGGTCCGCGAGGCGATCCGCAAAGCCGACACTGCGCAGAAGAGTTTCGAGGCTTCCCTGAAACGAAGGGGCAAGGAAACCCTCAAAGGCCTTAAACCCGGGGACCAGGCGATGGTCGTCATCAGCCGGCCTTACAACGGGTGCGACCCGGGAGTGAATC
>Ga0316603_10001725_pt1 | contig 11788 bp, 11 predicted proteins | sample OWC_soil_day10_n_FD_207649 | JGI IMG/M metagenome (GOLD analysis project Ga0316603, IMG submission 207649) | Wetland soil microbial communities from Old Woman Creek delta, Ohio, United States - OWC_soil_day10_noCT | ecosystem: Environmental > Terrestrial > Soil > Wetlands | place: USA: Ohio...
AGATCGGGAGACAGAAACCCGCGATGACACGACGCGCACAGATCGCCGTCCACCTTGGTCGTGACCTGGCGCTTGTGGCGCGCGATCGATGCGGCATCGCCGAGAGCCGGCGCGTCGACCGGTGTCGGATCCCACACGAAGCTCGCGTTGCCGTCGTGCGTCGTCGTCTGCACGCCGTGGCAGAGCCGGCACGACACGCCCGAGTGCGCGCGGAGATCGTCGGCGGGGATCGGCGCCTCGCTCGTCATCAGGCCGTCGACGAGCAGCGGGAGATCGTGGCAGCCACCGCAGTGCCGGCTCGGCGTCTTGCCGAGATCCGCGCGCAGGCGCTCGACGTTCGCGCGATAGCTCGGGTTGCCGAACGACGCGAACGAGTGCGCGCTCGACGACCACTGCGCCGCGGCGTCGGGGTGACACGTCGCGCAGCTGTCGACATCGGCGAGGAGCTCGCCCGGGGTCAGCCCGGCCGTCACCTGCGCCGGAGCGATCGCGACCAGGCTCGGCGAGAACTCGCCGGGCGCTCGCGGGAGCCGGGCCGCGGGCAGGGCGACCGGATCGCGCACCTGGACGGCAGCCTCGTGGCTGCCGCACCCGACGGCGAGCACGGCGTACAGCACCCAACGCGACACGCGCGACATCACTGCGCCCGGGTCCGGCGACGGCGGCGCGCGATCAGCGCGGCGACGAGCCACGCGCCCGCGAGTGCCGGGACCGGGGCCTCGGCGCCCTGCTGGCAACCCCCGCAGCCAAAGCCGAACAGCCCACCGCAGTCCGGCTTCGGGCCGGGCCGCGTCAGCGCCGCGGGCGGATCGACGTTGCTGCAGGCGACGCCGGGCCGAGCCGTTCCGACGTTCTCGAGCCAGCCACCCTCGCCGCACACCGGGGGGCGCGGCGCGCAGACGGCGAGCCCGCGCAGCGGCTCGCTGTAGTCGGCCGCGCCGCGCGAGTAGCTCGCGAGCACGGCGGGCTCGCAGCGCGGGGCGGTCAGCACGCCGGCGCGCGCCGCGGTGCCCGGGGCGCACGCGCAGACCGCGACGCCGTTGCGATCGATGCAGTCGCCGTCGCCGCAGCTGACGCCCGCGCACGCATCGGGGAGCTGCTCGCCACCGGCGCGCAGGTCGACCGTCGGCACGGCCGGCACGCAGGTGACGGACGCGGTGCCGTCGAGATCGAGGAACCGCTGCGCGACCGCGCCGGGCATGCACGCGCACGCGGCACCACTCGCCGTCGTGACGCATTGACCGGCGACGCCGCAGTACAGCGCGGCGCAGCCCTGCAGGGCGTCGAGCTCCGCGAAGCGATCCTGGTCGATCACGCTCGCCGCGCAGCTCGCGAGGCTCGGCGACGAGCCGCGGAGGATCTGCTTGCCCGTGCGAGGCGCGCCGAAGTGACGCTCGAAGGTCGGATCGAACGTCATCTCCTCGGGCGAGATCCGCGTCGTGATGCGCGTGACCGTCGTGTGCCGGTTCGCGAGATCGTCGAGCAGCGCGACGCCCTCGACGAGATCGCCCCCGGCCTCGCAGTCCGCGCGATCGAACTCGTCGCGCGGACACTCGCACTGCGCGTTGCCGCCGACGTTGCAGAAGTCGTAGCCGTTGCCGCAGCACATGCCGTTGGCGTCGGCGCTCACCGGGGCGCCGCGGTACTCGATCGCGAAGCCGTCACCGCCGGCCTCGTCGACGGCGCGCGACAGCACCATCGGGTAGTTGAGGCGTCCGTTGCCGTCGCGCGCCAGCGCCTTCGGATCGATGGTGACGATCGGGTGACCCATCGGCCGGAACGCATCGTCGCCGTAGATGAACGTCGTGACCGTGAGGTGCGGCTCGGCGGCGACCGCGGTGAGCAGCAGCGGCACCGTCGGGAACGCCGCGCGATAGCGCAGCTTGAGCGGCTTGATCGACTCGATCCCGGCGCCCGGCACGAGCTTGGCGGCGATGAACACCATGTTCGCCTGGACGTACGGCTCCATGTAGATCGACGTCGTCTGGTTGACGATGAACCCGTTGTCGCGCAGCCACTGCGTCGCGGCCTGCGCCTCGTTCGCGCGGAACGTCACCGTCTGGTAGTCGCCGACGACCTGCTCGGAGATCACGACCACCGGCGGCTGCCCGCCGGCGGCGTCGCTGCTGGTTCCGGAGTCCGCGAAGTTCGGCGGGCTGCCGTAGTTGCCGTCGTCGCCGCACGACGGCTGCTGGTGATAGCGGCACGCCCACTCCGAGACCGGGCAGATGTCCTCCGTGGTCACGCCGACGTCCGGAGCCGTCAGCCGATCGAGCAGGCCGAACGCCGACACCGGCGAGATCCCGAGCTCGGGCACCTCGGGGACCGGCACGATCCACGCGAACGACTCGGGGGTGCCCGCGTACTTGATCAGCACGTGCGCCGTCACCCAGCCGGGCTCGACCTCGAAGATGATCTGCTCGGCGCGCTGGTTGACGGCGTAGTCGCCGACCGCCACCGCCGGCGGCGAGAGACATCCGCACGCGTCGGCGACCCGTGGTTCTGTGACGAGCGCCACGACCGCGATCACCAGCGCCAACCCGATCCCCCGAACGTCCACACTCGCTTGCATGCGCGCCGCCGGTGCAAGCGCGTGGCCACGACCAACTACCAGACACTACATGCGCGCGCTGTCCGAACTCTGCATCATCGGCTCGCGCGGTGTCCGAACGTTGCACTCACTCGTGGATCGGGAGCCCGAGCTCGCGCCATCGCACCATCCCGCCCGCGAGGTTCGCGATCCGCGTCCGCCCCGCCTTGCCGAGGATCACGGTCCCCATGCCCGATCGCTTCCCGGTCTGACACACGACGACGATCGGCTTGTCGCCCGGGATCTCGGCCACGCGAGCGCGCAGCTCGTCGAGCGGAATCAACGTCGCTCCCTCGAGGTGGCCGAGCTCGCCATCGAACTCGGCCGCGCTGCGAACGTCGAGCACGTGCACCTGATCACGATGGCGCGCGAGCCACTCGGGCGCGATCTCCTTGAGGCCGGCGTACGTCGTCACGACGGGGCCCCAGTCGGCGGGCGGCAGGCCCGTGCCGTCGGTGGGCTCGCCGGCGCGCAGGTTCGCCGGCACGGCGATCGCGAGCTGCTTGGGGTGGGGCAGGCCGAGGTTCGTCATGTACCCGACGAAGTCCTCCTCGCGCGCACCGCCGCCGATCCGCGGGTTGTGCTGGCGCTCCTCGCCGATCGTGCTCGAGGTCCGACCGTCGTAGTCGTGGCCCGGATACACGATGCACGCCTCGGGGAGCGTGAACAGCTGCTCGGTGATCGAGCGGAACAGCCGGTGCGCGTCGCCCTGCTGGAAGTCCGTGCGCCCGGCGCCCCGCACGAGCAAGGCGTCGCCGGTGAACACCCTGGCGTGGTCGGCGGTGACGAACGACAGGCAGCCGTCGGTGTGACCTGGCGTCGCGCGGACCTCGAGCACGTCGTCGCCGAACCGGACGACGTCACCCGCGCCGAGCGGGACATCGACGTTGCGGGCGCCGTAGACCCCGGCGAGCGCGATCTGGCTGCCGAACGCCTGCTTCATCAACCACGCGCCGGTGACGTGATCGGCGTGGCAGTGCGTGTCGAGCGTGTACAGGAGCTTCAAGCCGAGCTCGCGGATCAGCGCCGCGTCGCGTGCGTGCTGCTCGAACACCGAGTCGATCAACACCGCCTCGCGCGTGCGCTCGTTCGCGAGCAGGTAGCTGTACGTACTCGAGGTCTGGTCGAAGAGCTGACGGACGATCATGGGGCTCGCCCGACCATCGCACGTTCGCATCGGACCGGCGCGTCGATCCCACGGCGCACGCGTAGCCTTGCTGCCGTGAAGGAGCAACAATCTCGGACGTGCGCGACCGGACGAGGCCCTTTGTGTTCGCGTGCCTCGCGACCCTGACCTCGGGCGTCGCGTGCATGTTCTACCAGCTCGCCTGGGTGCGGAAGCTCACCGGCGTGACGACGGCCGCGACCGTCGCGCAGGTGCTGGTGCTCGCCGCGTTCATGGCCGGCCTCGGCCTCGGCGCGTGGCTCGGCGGCAAGCTCCTGCACCGGATCACGCGACCGCTCCTCGCCTACGCCGTGATCGAGCTCGCGGCGGCGAGCCTGTTCCTCGTCGGCATCCCGCTGCTGTCGGCGTCCCTGCACGTGCAGAGCGGCTTGCTCGACCTCGGCGCGAGCCCGGGCGTGGCGCTCGGCGGTCAGCTCGGCGTGGTCGGGCTCTACCTGGTCGCGGCGACCACGCTGCTCGGGATGACGCTGCCGATGCTGATCGCGGGCCTCGAGGCTCTTCCCGCGACGACCAGCCTGGTCAAGGAGGAGGCGGCCTACAGCCTGATCTACGGGATCAACACCGCGGGCGCGCTCGCCGGGTGCGTGATCTGCGGGTACGTGTCGATCGAGCTCGTCGGGCTCGATCGCAGCATCCTGCTCGGCATCGCATGCAGCCTGGCGTCGGCGCTCGGGGCGCTGTCGATCGGCACGGTGCGCGCTGCGCTGCCGGTCTCCGACGCTGCGCCACCCGCTGCCGTGTCGCGCCGCGTGCTCGCGGTGGTGTTCGCGACTGGCGCGATCGCGCTCGCCGCCGAGGTCGTGTGGATCCGGATGTTCTCGCTCGTCATCCTCAACACGGTCTACGCGTTCACCCAGGTCCTCGCGGCCGTGCTCCTCGGCATCGCCCTCGCCGGGATCGCGACGGCGTGGATCGGACGCCGCCTCCTGCGAGGGGAGGGTGCCGGGTCCCGGCTGTTGCGGGTCACGTTCTGCGCGCTGCTCGCCGCGGCGCTGTGGATGAGCTGCGTCCCGTGGCTGACGCGCGAGCTCGCGGGGACGGCGGACTTCGCGGGCCTCGCGGCGAGTGGTCGCTCGATCAAGGTCGTCGTCCTCCTCGCCGGCATCCTCGTGCCGAGCAGCGGGCTGCTCGCGCTCGTGCTGCCGCTGCTGATCGCGGCGACAACATCGCGCGACACGACGCAGGTGCTGGCGCGGCTGTTCGCGGTCAACACGCTCGGCGCGGTCCTCGGGGCGCTCGCGATGGGGCTGTGGCTCCTGCCGTGGCTCGGCCTCGGCGGTGCGCAGCTGGTGCTCGCCTGCGCGGTGGTCCTCGTCGCGTGGCTGGTCCCGGGACGCGTGTTCGGCCGCGTCCGCTGGGCCGCCCTCGGCGGCGCCGTCGTCGGCGTGCTCGCGCTCCACACCGTGATCGACCTCCCGGAGGATCTCTACGCGCTCCGGTTCGAGCGCGACGAGACGATCCTCGATCTCCGCGAGGGCGTGACCAGCGACGTGCTGGTCAGCGAGGATCCCGCGGGCCACCGTCGGATCTGGATCAACTCCGCGTGGGTCGCCGGCACGGGCGGTGGCCATGCGCTGCTCGGGCACCTCCCGGCGCTCAGCGTGAACCGGATCGACCACGCGCTCGGGATCGCCCTGGGGACCGGGCAGACGTTCGGCGCGATCCTCCAGCACGGCGCGAACCGCCTCGACTGCGTCGAGATCAACCCGGACGTCGTCGCGCTGTCGCGGCGGTGGTTCGCAGCGTGGAACCACGGGCTGTTCGATCACCCGGGCGTCCGCGTCTTCCTCGAGGATGGTCGGGCGTTCCTGCGCGCGACGCGCGAGCGCTACGATCTGATCGTCCTCGAGCCGCTGCAGGCGTGGTCCGCCGGCACGACCGCGCTGTACACGCGCGAGTTCTATCAGGAGGCCAAGCGCGTGCTGCGCGACGGCGGCGTGCTCGCGCAGTGGATCCCGTTCTATGGCCAGGACACCGCTGCCACACAGGCGATGGTGCGCACGGCGATCGACGTGTTCCCGCAGGCGTCGCTCTGGCTCGACGAGGCCGACGGGATCCTCCTTCTGTATCAGGGCACGTTCGAGCTGCCGTGGGCCACGCTGAAGCGCGCGCTGCAGGGGCCCGAGCTCGCCCCGCTGCTCGACCACAAGCACCTCGACGGAGAGGGCGACGTCCTGTCGCTGTTCCTGATGGGACCCACGGGGCTGGCGAATTGGACCCGCGACGCGGAGCTCCTCGAGGATGATCGACCGTTCCTCGAGTACGAGGCCGCGCGACACCTCGGGCGCACCTCGTTCGCGGCGACCCTGGCGTCGACGCTCGACCACCTCGAGGATCCGGGCGTCTACATGCCCGGCGCGACGTTCGACACCCGCGGCGCCGTGCTCGCCCGGCGCGCGACCCTCGCGCGGCCGCTGTGCCCGCCGGAGCGCCTCGAGATCTGCGCCGCCGAGATCGAGGCCGACCTCGCGCGCGCGGGACCCTCCGAGCGCCTGCGCTATCAGTATCGCCAGCTGATCCTCGCGTGGGCCAACGTCCCGACGCACTCGCGTGCTCGCCGCGAGTCGATCCTGCTGCGCGGCATCGCGCACCAGGCCGACTTCGGCGAGGCGATGGTCAACCTCGCAGTGTCGTACGCCGCGGCCGGGCGGCGCGAGGAGGCGATGACCTATGCCACGCGCGCGCGGGAGATCCCGCGGACCCGCGAGGGTGCCGAGCGCCTGCTGACGAAGCTGCGGACGCGGTAGTCCCGGGGCGGGCTCAGTCGAGCCCGAACAACCGGCGGAGCGAGCCCGCGAGGCCGGGCTTGGTGGCGGGCTGGCTGCCGGGCTGCGCCGCGGTCTTGGGCTTGGCGGACCGTGCCTCCCGGCACGCGCACCGCTTGTCCTTCGGGACGCTCCCGAGGACCTGCTCCACGTGGGCTCCGCAGCCCGCCCACGTCGGCTTCTTGCACTCCTTGCATGTCACGGCACGGCACATGGGTCCTGCTCCTTCCGCTGCTAGAGCCAGGCTGGCGCCAAAGGGTTCGGACGACCTTGGGGGCGACAGCGCGGCGGCGCACAGTACACTGCAGACGGCCATGCAGCCTGCAGACGAGGAGCTGATCGCCGCCGCCCGCGGCGGGGACCGCGCCGCGATCGAGGTGCTCCTCGGCCGGTACGAGCCGAGCATCTATCGCTTCGGCCTGCGCATGTGCGGCAACGAGGACGCCGCCCGCGAGGTGCTGCAGGAGACGTTGCTCGCCGCGTTCCGCTACCTGCCGGGGTTCCGGGGCGACGCCTCGCTGTCGACGTGGCTGTACCAGATCGCGCGGAGCTTCTGCATCAAGGAGCGGCGCGGCCAGCGCCCGACGCACTCGCTCGACGACGACCTCGCCTCCGAGCTCGTCGACCCGGCGCCCTCGCCGGATGCCCGCGTGCACGCGCGCGAGATCGGCGAGGCGCTGTCGCGCGCGATCGCCACGCTGCCCCCGGACCAGCGCGAGGTCCTGGTCCTCCGCGATGTCGAGGGGCTCAGCGCCGAGGAGGCGGCCGCGGTCGTCGGCGTCGAGGTCGGCGCGCTCAAGAGCCGGTTGCACCGCGCACGCATGGCGCTGCGCGCCGAGCTCGCCGGCTTCGTCGGCGACGGGCAGGATGCCGAGCCGTGCCCGGAGCTCGCGCAAGAGCTGAGCGCGTACGTCGGGGCCGAGATCGATCAGTCGGCGTGCGTGCAGATCGAGCAGCACCTCGCGACGTGCGCGCGCTGCGCGGGTGCCTGCGACGCCCTCAAGCGCACGGTGTCGCTGTGTCGCCGGATCCCGGGCGACGAGGTCCCGTCCGCGGTCCGCGCCGCCGTCCGCGGAGCGCTCCTCGCGGCCCTCGGCGCGCCGCCGCCCTCGGGTCGGTGAATCCTTCCGCGCGCCGCTGGCTCTCACAGGTCGCATGAATCTCCCCTTGATCCTCCTCGGTACCGTGCTCGGCGCGCTCGCCGGGTACGCGTTCCACCGGCTGGTCGGCTGCCGCTCGGGCTCCTGTCCGCTGTGGGCGAATCCGTTCGCGGCGACCCTCTACGGGGCCGTGCTCGGCTTGCTGATCGGCGGCAGCGGCGGCTGACGGCACGAATCCTCCCGCGCGTTCGTGGCTCTCATCGCGTGGAGGCATGAGATGGCGATCAAGCAACTGACGGCAGAGACGTTCGATCCCACGGTCGCGGAGGGCATCGTGCTCGTGGATCTGTGGGCCACCTGGTGTGGCCCGTGTCGCGCGTTCGCGCCCGTGTTCGAGGCGGCGGCGAAGCGTCATCCCGAGGTGGTGTTCGCGAAGGTCGACACCGAGGCCGAGCCGGAGCTGGCGCGCGAGCTCGGCATCCGGGCGATCCCGACGCTGATGGCGTTCCGCGACGGAATCCTCGTGTTCTCGCAGGCCGGCGCGCTGCCCGGCGCGGCGCTCGAAAAGCTGATCGCGCAGCTCGCCGCGCTCGACATGGACGAGGTCCGCGCCGAGGTCGCCAAGACCGTCGGTCGCAGCGCGGCCGCGCGCTGAGCGCCGTACGCCGCGCGGGTGAGCGCGGCGCGGCACGTCCCGGAAGCGCTGCGCGGTGAGTGCGGCGCGTCCTGCGCGGTGAGCGCCGCGCGCCGCGCGCGCACCGGGTGGCTTCGCGCACGCCCTGCGTCGCGTCGGTCGGGTTGCGCAGATCTCGCCAGCGAACGCGCTTCGGGCCTAGGCCGCCTGCTTGCGGCCGGTGTGCGTCGGGCACGTGCTGATGCCGAGCAGCCGGTAGAGCGGGCAGAACCCGACCACGCCGGTGACCAGCGGGACCAGCCCGAGCAGGCCCCAGACCGTTCGGGGGCCCACGAACACGAGCGAGAGCACGACGAGCCCGAGGATGACGCGGATCACGCGGTCGATGGAATGTTCGTTGATGGCGAGCATGGTGGGTCTCCTTGCGAGATCAGAGCCAGCCCGTGCTCGAAAGGGTTCGCGTCAGCGTGCCGTGGGGTCGGGTCGCGCCGAGCCCTGGTAGGTGAACGACAGCCACCGCGCGCCATCCCCCGGCTCCGCGGTCAGGTCGTCGCTCCGAAACCCGGCCTCGCGCAGGAGGGCGCCGGTGTCGCGATCGAGGTGGCAGCCGCCCGAGACGCGCTTCCACATCGGCGTCAGCCGGCGCTGCCAGCGACGGGTCGAGTCGTCGCGTGCGAGCCCGTGCTCGATGAAGATCAGCTCGCCGCCGGGGCGCAGCACGCGGCGAAGCTCGGCGAGTGCACGCTGGGGGTCGGGGATGCTGCACAGCGTGTACGTCATCACCGCGCTGTCGAACGACGCATCGGCGAACGGCATCGCCTCTGCGCTTCCGCCAACGAGCGCGACCGGAACCGTCGTCTCGCGAGCGCGCGCCGCGGCGCGGGCCAAGAGCGGGGCCGACGGATCGATCGCGGTGACGCTGCGGACGCGCGCCGGATCGTAGAGGCCGAGGTTCAACCCAGATCCGACGCCGATCTCGAGGACCTCGCCGTGCGCCCTGGGGATCCAGCGACGCCGCGCCTCGAGGATCGCGTGGCTGCGACCGGCCTTCTCGATGAGGTGCGGCAGGATCCGCTCGGACCAGAAGCTCATGTGGGGGGTATCCGCCGGGGGACCGGTAGCGGGCAAGCCCGGTCGTCGAAGAAGCCCGCGGCCGGGACACCCAGGCCGTTGCAGAACCGAGCCCAGTAGTTGACCTGTGCGATCGTCGTCGCGAGCACGACGAGCTCGCGATCGGTATACGTCGCCCGCAGCCGCTCCTGGAGCTCGAGCGGGAGGATCACGGGCGTCGACGACAGGCAGTGCGCGTAGCGAGCGGCGACGTGCTCCCGGACTCCGAGCGCGGGCCACCGGTCGACGTCGAGCCCCAGCACCACGGTGAGCTCGTCGGGGGAGAGTCCTGCCGCCGCATGCCCGGCGGCATTCATGTCGATGCAGAACGGGCACCCCGCCGTGGCGCTGGCGACGAGGCGCGCGACGGCCAGCTCGCGGCCTCCGAGATCGCGCGGTGCGTGCGCCGCGCCCAGCTCGAACAAGCCGGCACCGATCGCGCCGCGAGGAAAGTGCGCGAGCAACCGACCTGGGAGTGGGTCCTTCCCGGTCGCGCGGCGCGCCCACCACAGCCCGATGCGCAGGTACCACGGCGTCCGTCGAGGAGGCTCGACGAGCGCGTCGGGGGGCAAGGCTCGGGCGGGTGGGTGCATGCGGGTGGTCCTGGGCGGTGCCGGGCTCGTCAGCTCATGTCGTCGTGCACGTGCACCGCCGCGGCCTTGCGCCAGGCGAGCATACCGCCGCGCATCGACGCGACCTGGGTGAAGCCGCGGGCGACGAGCGCGAGCGCGGCCTTCCCGGACCGGCCGCCCGAGCGACAGACGAGCACCACGGGCTGATCGCGCGGCGCGTCGGCGAGGGGCCCCGGGAACTGGCCGAGCGGGATCGCGTCCGCCTCGGCGATCTTCGCCAGCTCGCCGCGCAGCTCGTCGGGCTCGCGGACGTCGACCAGCGCGACGGTCCCCAGGTGTGCCTGGACCCACTCGGGGGCGAGCTCGGGGATCCCCGCCGAGCTGATCTCGACGGGCGCCCACGTCGGGGGCGGCGTCGGGGCGAGCGAGATCGGATCGAAGCCGCACTGCTGGTTGCGCGGCACCGCGCGATCGATCTGCTTGGGATACGCGAGGTCGAGCGCGCTCATGATCGCGATGAACTCGGCCTCCGTCTTGCCGCCGCCGAGCCGGGGGTTACAGCGCAGCTCCTCGTCGACGGTGGTCACCGTCCGGCCGCGATAGTCGTGGCCCGGGTAGATCCGCGTCGACGGCGGCAGCGAGAACACCTTGTCGTGGAGCGAGCGGTAGAGCGTCGCGGAGCTGCCCTGCTGGAAGTCGGTGCGGCCACAGCCGCGGATCAGCAGCGCATCGCCGGTGAACGCCATCGCGTGATCGAGCGTGACGTACGTGAGGCATCCCGACGTGTGGCCGGGCGTCTCGCGGACCTCGACGCCGTGGCTCCCGAACCGGAGCACGTCGCCGTCCTTGACGAGCACGTCGGCGCAGCCGACCCCGGCGCGCTCCGACAGGACGGTCCTGGCGCCGAGCCGGTTGCGCAGCGACCCGGCCGCGGTGACGTGATCGGCATGGACGTGCGTGTCGAGCACGTACGTCAGCGTGAGGCCGAGGTCGGCGATCAGCCCGACGTCGCGCTCGAGGTGCTCGAGCACGGGATCGATGAGGATCGCTTGACGGGTCTCCTCGTCGGCGAGCAGGTACGAATAGGTCGAGCTCTCGGGGTCGAATAGCTGGCGAAACAGCATGCGGTATCTCCTGTCGCAGATCAGAGCCACCGCGCGGGAGAAGGGTTCGCGCGCCATGGCGCACTCGCGGCGCCCCGTGCGATCGTGATCCGCGCATGAAGATCTCGTCGCGGCGGGTGATCGCCGACCTCCAGGAGCTCGCGGCCCTGACCTCGGATGCGCGCGGCGCCCAGCGCGTCGCGTGGGGCCCGATCTGGCGCAAGACCCGCGAGTGGTTCACCGCGAAGCTGACCACGGAGCTCGGGATCACGCCGCATCGCGATGGGGCAGGGAACCTGTGGGCCACGCTACCCGGGCGCTCCTCGCGCAGCATCGTGATCGGCAGCCACCTCGACTCGGTCCCCGGCGGCGGCTGGCTCGATGGCTGCCTCGGCGTCCTCGCCGGGCTCGAGGTGCTGCGGGCCGAGCGCGCGAAGGGAACGCCCGCGCTCACCCTGCACCTCGTCGACTGGGCCGACGAGGAGGGGGCCCGGTTCGGGCGCAGCCTCATGGGCTCGGCCGCGTCCGCCGGCGCGCTCGACGCCAAGGCCGAGCTCGCGCACCTCGTCGACCGCCAGGGCGTCACGCTGCCCGCCGCGCTCGCCGAGAACGGCGTCACGCTCGCGGGCATGGGCACCGCGCGCGCGTACTTCGACACGCTCGACGCGGTCGCGTACCTCGAGCTCCACATCGAGCAGGGCCCCGTGCTCGAGGCGATGAAGAAGCCC
>Ga0316603_10001729_pt1 | contig 11780 bp, 9 predicted proteins | sample OWC_soil_day10_n_FD_207649 | JGI IMG/M metagenome (GOLD analysis project Ga0316603, IMG submission 207649) | Wetland soil microbial communities from Old Woman Creek delta, Ohio, United States - OWC_soil_day10_noCT | ecosystem: Environmental > Terrestrial > Soil > Wetlands | place: USA: Ohio...
TAAAGCTGACTGAACTTGTTTTTTTGCATGAATATATACTTGTAAAAATAAGAATAGCAAATATGTTTATAAGGATGCGTATGCTTATATTATTTTTAATTATCATAGTGAGATTTATATTTTAATGATTACCGCAAAAATATGAATAATTATTTATAATTTGTTTGTACTAATGGATAAAATTTTCAATATATTAATATAATAAATGTATTGAAAATTAAGAGGGTTTCTTTTTATTTGTATTTAATAATCATTGAATATTTAGTTATATAATTGTATACATTCTCAGTTTTTTCTTTAAACGTAATATTTTCATAAAGGCAGTTTTACAAGGTTTTAGTCTGCTGTTTTTAAATGTTGGGCTAATAATGTTTTGTACATCCGGGTGTACAGATGTAATACACCCGGGTGTATAGCTTGTTTAGATCCGGGTGTAAAACATATTTAGACCCGGGTCTAAATAAAAATATTACGATAATGATTTAAAGAATTAATATGTAATTGAAAAAAGTATCTTTAATGATTCTAAATTGACCTCTGATTGATGCTTTCGAAAGAATAAAATCTGTAAAAGTTTAAAATAGATGTATCTTTGTTCCCTCATTATTACAATATTATAAATGTAATTATTCGATGAAGGAAGATTTAATCAAACAAAAAGTTCAAGGGTGGATTGTTTCTATGTCCCTGCTTATTCTAATTGGAAAGTTCATAGCTTTCTTTCTTACTAATTCTGTTGGAATATTAACCGATGCAATGGAAAGCATTGTGAATGTAATAGCCGGACTAATAAGTTTCCTTAGTTTGAGATATGCAGCCAAACCTAAAGATAAAGAACATCCTTTCGGACATGGTAAGATTGAATTAATATCTGCATCTATTGAAGGACTATTGATTATGATAGCAGGTGGTCTGATTATCTATGAAGGAGTACTACGACTTTTCCAACCTGCTACTATTGGTAAGCTGGATACTGGTATTGCTGTGGTTGCTGTTGCTGGTTTAATGAATTATATAATGGGATGGTACAGTATACGTATGGGTAAAAAGTACGATTCAATAGCATTGGTGGCTGGTGGAAAGCATTTGCAATCGGATACATACTCCACTATTGGCCTTGTAACTGGTCTTACCCTGCTTTATTTTACCGGTTTAGGATGGATAGATAGTGCATTAGCCTTGATTTTCGGTTCAATCATTGTTGTAACAGGTATCCTTATCCTTCGCAAAACAATAGCCAATTTAATGGATAAAGCTGATGGGGAAGTTCTCCGTAAAATGTTAGGAGTAATTTCGGCTGTAAGAAAGCCGGAATGGATAGATATTCATAATATGAAAGTCATTAAATATGGTAGCTATCTATTTGTGGATTGTGATTTAACTTTGCCCTGGTTCTATAATATAGAGGAAGGACATAGAGCTTGTGAGGAATTAAGAAATCTTTTATCTTCTAAATATTCTGATCGTTTATTGGTTACTATCCACTCTGACCCTTGTCTGGAAAAACATTGTGAGCATTGCCTGATGGCTGATTGCAAATATAGGAAGACTCAATATATAGCAGCATTGAACCTCACTTTGGAAGAACTGACTGCCAGTGACGAAGAACACAACGAAAAACATAGTTGAATATAAATAATTTCTTTTCATATTTTGTTTTTATTGAAAAAAGTGTTATAATTATACCATCTTAACTATCAAACTATTTATTATCTGTTATTGGTGATAAATTCCTGGAATTTTGAGCGCAAGCGGAAACAAGTTTTGGTATATTGTTTTACTCAACTCAATGTTATGAAAAGAATATTTATACATATTATCTTCTTTTTATTAACGATAAGCCAATTATGTGCTCAACAAGCTGATTCTTTATTTACTTTCAATGACTCTGCCCGTATGATAAAACGTCCGTGGCGTGCCGCTTTTCAGACTGCCGGACTGAATATTGGTGTGTGGGCATTCGATCGTTTTGCGATGAATCAGGATTATGCAAAGATTACTCTTCATTCTATTGGCAAGAATATAACAAATGGTCTTGTTTGGGATAATGATAAGTTCTCTACTAATCTGTTTGCTCATCCTTATCATGGTAATCTATATTTTAATGCAGCCCGCAGCAACGGAATGGGCTTCTGGAAATCGGTTCCGTATAGTTTTGCCGGAAGCTTGATGTGGGAAATGTGTGCAGAGGTAGAGCCACCGGCCATTAATGACTTTCTGGCTACTTCTATTGGTGGAGTTGCTTTGGGGGAAGTAACTTATCGGCTCTCTTCCTTAGTTCTTGACGATTCTAAATCCGGTTCAAGTAGATTCTTCCGCGAGTTACTTGGTACACTAATCTCGCCTTCCAGAGGATTAAATCGTTTGGTTACCGGAGATGCCTGGAAAGTACGGCATAAATATTACAAGTATCACGATTATGAAAAGCTTCCGGTAAAGTTCTCTGCAACTTTAGGAGAGCGTTATCTAGCGGATAATGAACATTTCTTTAAAGGTAGTAATAGCCCTTATATAGAATTTAAAGTTCTGTATGGAGATCCGTTGCAAGAAACAACAAGTCAGCCGTTTGACTATTTTAATTTTAGGTCAACCATCAATTTAGTAGGTAATCAACCGTTGATTGGATCTGTTAATCTTATTGCTAAATTATACGGAAAACATTTGGAACCTGTATCCGGGCATAAAATATTAGTAGGGCTCTTTCAGCATTTTGATTATTACGACTCTGAGCGTGTAATTACAGGATCTAAAAATATTCCTTATAAAATATCCGAAGCGGCCGCGTTTGGTGTTGGAATGATATATCAGTTTCCGGCAAGAAAAGCAAATATTCGCCAAAGCTCATTTATTAATGCAATTCTTTTGGGAGGAAGTCTGACCGATTACTATAATTCGATAGACCGCAATTATAACATGGGAAGCGGATTTAGTATTAAAAGTAATACCTCTATTGAATTTAAAAAATACGGCAATTTTGAATTAAACCTGCAATATTACCGCATCTTTACCTGGAAAGGCTATGATGGTATAAATCTCGATGAACTGACTAACGAGGAAAGACTGTATCTGAATGCTCAGGGCGATAAAGGTAATGTGCAGCTTGCTGTAATTAATCCTATGATGGATATTGATTTGGGGTACAGAGTAAAAATTAGTGCAGGTTTATATTATTACTTAAGGAATACACACTATACAAGTAAACCCGATTTTCTTTTTCACACAATCGAAACCCGTTTAGGACTGAAGTATACTTTCTAGCTATTACGCTGACGATTACCAGAAAGACGATTCTCACTTTTGAAGAAGCTCTGAAAGATATTTAATATTAAAGTTGTGCATAAGCGAGAATATAAATTAGTAGTTAGTTTCTATCAGAATTTATATATCTCACTATTGCACAACTTTTTTTGTATCATCTATAATTTTATAAATTATCAAACAGATTTTAATGATAAACTTTAGAAAAAGCTTTCATTATTAAATGAATCATTACTTTGTCTGTGCGATCTTTTTTAGGGGTATCACTTCTCCAACCAAGCTGTTCAGGTAAACCTCTAGTGCAGTATAGCCACTTTTCATTTTAATATTCCTGTCTTCTCTATTAGTTGGATCAAATCCGTTAGCTCTTTCCCATGCATCGTCCATACCATCGTGATCTTTGTCGGTAATCTTATTTTTTGTAACGTACGAAGGATAACCTCCTACAGCAGATGGTTCATCGATAATACCCAATTTTAATCCGTAATATTGATTATATACCCAGGTCGTGTCTTTTCCTGATATAGAAGAGATATATCTTTTTACAGTTCCTTTACCCGATGCTGTTCCATTACGCACTTCATTAATAATTCGCAAATCAACAGCATCACGAGGGAATGCTCCTGCGCCGGCCAGCACACTTTTATATGCATTCTTAGCTGTTTCAGTTTTTACGGCATAAACTGGGTCAATATGAAAAGGAGTATTTACAATCATTGTATCTCTGCTGGCAGCAGGATTCACACTAAGATCTATTCCTATATTATTGTTGGCTGTCATAGTGGCATTTCCTTCCATTACATTTCCGGATAAGTACCAGTTAGATACTTTATCAGTCTTACCATACGATGCCTGAACAAAATAGGATTTCTCACCTGAAGGTCTTGCCGGACCGGGTTTATAGTAATTGCCTACCATGTTAATGTGGTTATATGTATTATTATTTATATCACCACCATAGCAAGAGTTTATTCTTCCCCAGTTATAGTTTACGTTGTTTACGTAGTCGGTTAGGATATTTACATCATTATGTCCTCTGGCGCCATTAAATCGAGGAGTACGGTTTTTGTTATTAGCTAACAGATTGTGATGGAAAGTAGAAAACTGACCTCCCCATTGACTGCCATAGCTGCGTTCACCTTTTCCATGACCTGAAGTATAAAGACCTTCATGAATTAAACACCATTGAACTGTTGTTCTTTGATTATCGTAAATAGTCATATTTTCTTCTGCCGACCAACCAAATGTGCAATGGTCAATGATGAAATCAGAAGAGTTTTCTATACCAATTGAACCGCCCGGAATAAAAACTTTCGAATCTGTCATTCCGCCAATACGAGAACGAATATGACGGATTATTAAATTCTTTGTTCCTCCAAAATTAAGTTTACCACCACGAAAACAAATACCATCTCCCGGAGCTGTTTGTCCGGCTATCGTCAGGCCATTTCGCTTACAACGAATATCAGACTTTAATAGTATCACACCCGAAACGCGAAACACAATAGTAACAGGAGTATTGGGATACTGTGACAAAGCCCATCTGAAAGAACCTTCTCCACTATCATTAAGATTAGTTACTTCAACAACCTCGCCACCACGTCCACCGGTTGCAAATTTACCAAATCCTTCCGCAGTTGGAAAAGCCAGAGTTTGAGCCGAAAGTTGGTTCGGAGCAATTGTTGTAGCCAGCAAAAGGCCAGCACAAAAGAATGACTGCAATAAATTCATGATATTTGTTTTATATGTTACTTTTTAATACGTTTTGTTGAGCTTATAATGGATGCTGATGCACTCAGATTTCCGTTAATACTTACTGATTTAACCGAGTATGTATACTTTTTGTTTATCTGAACAGTTTCGTCAGTATAAGAAGTTTTAGTAGTTGTGGCTAAGAATAGTCCGTTTCGCAAGATTAAATATCCAATAGCTCTATCAACCGTTTTCCAGGATATTGTATTCCCATCTTTACTAAGCTTGGTAGGTGCAGAAGGAGCAGTGCACATAGCCTGAGGATCATAAGGAACTGAACTTATTTTTGAATAAACCTGTTTCATCCCTAAATAGGAGTCAACTTCGTCTTTCGTTAATTGAAAGCTCCAGTTTGCTCTTTTAGTTATATCTACTGGAGTTTGGTTCATATTCATACTATTATATTCCGCAAAGCAAGCCGATAAATGATCCGTACTTTTCCATGCAGACCAACCTTCTGGTTTAATATGTTTTCCCATCCGGCAATTCAAATAAATAGAGCCACATTCCATACTCCAGGGTCTACCTAAATAGTAAGAATTATCCGCCACATCTGCTTTAGCTTTTATATCACAATTCCTGAAAATAAATCCATAACGAAGAGTCTTTCCTGAAGTTGTTTTTTCATAATATGAAATATCTTCAGGAGCAGAAATATAGCTTCCGCCTTTAACGCAATTAATTGTACAATCATCGAAAAAGACTGTTCCGCCGCCATAAATAAAATCTGTTGCTCCCTGAATAAAACAATCCTTGAAATAGAACCGCCGACCTTTCCTTGAACGATAAATATCCTGAAATCCAAGTAAGCGACAGTTCTTAAAAGTCTGCCGGTCTTCTTCTGTATCTAACGCTAAAGCCTGTCCTTTGTTTCCGGCTGAATTCTGAAAAGTGATGTTTTCTGCATAAAAGTCATTTGCATAAATAGCAAAGGTTGTTGCACCATAAACATTAGTTGCACCATTTCCAATTGCATCTGGAGATGTTATTATTACATCATTCACGTTTTCGCCTATCAGACTAATTTGCTTCAGTGATTTTGATGTTCGTGTTCCAATAGATACTTTTTCTTCGTAAGTTCCATTCTTAATAAAAATGAGGCTACGCTCATTATCCCGACAATCGTTTATTGCTTTTTGAATTGAAGTATGGGTTCCACTGCCATCTTTAGCCACTATGAATCGAAATGGTTGAGCATTGATTATTGGACAAAGGAAAAGTAAGTAAAAAGCAAAAAATAGGTATTTATAATCCATTATAATTCTTTTTATAAAGTATCTGACTGACATTGCCTGATATGCAATAATTATTATGACGCTTCAATTTTATCTATGTAATCGTTTAAAGAGTGAAATATGAGATAAGCTTAGGCTTGAGTATCAAAAATATAAAACCAGGAGCTGTTTACATGCTTTAAATTACTGATAAACTTGTTGAATATTGTTTGTTTTTGAGGTATAATTTCTAAAACTAAAAAAGATTGCATGAAGTTAAAACTTTTTTTTAATTTATATTGTTATTAACATTGTTATGTATCCTTAAATATAATCTTTATAAATAAGTGTAATGAAAAGAATAATAGTGGTAATGTTGTTGATGATATCCGTTTTTTTGCTTAAAGCACAAAATAAGATACATCCAATAAACTTTTCTATATGGAATCCTGTAGCATTGGCTTCCTATGATTCGCTTTGTACAACAAATTTTAATTTAGGATTATATTCGAAGACTTATAGATTAAATGGAATAGGGTTAAATATTTTGGCTCATAAAAATCAGGAGAATATAAATGGATTGACGTTTTCCGGAGTAGGAGAGTATGTTAATGGAAATATGAGCGGATTGCAAATTTCAGGATTGTTTAATTTGGTTAAGGGGCATATGCATGGAATTCAGATTGCAACGATTCAGAATACCAATGTAATGCATACAAAGGGGATTATGATTGCCGGAATTACAAACTTCTCAATTGGAAACTCAAGAGGAGTTCAATTGGCTGGAGCTGCAAATATGGCCGGATCTAATTTCAGCGGATTTCAAGCCTCTTTAGGAGTAAATATCGCTTCATCCTCCTCCAATCTTTTTCAGATATCAGCTTTAACAAATGTTTGTGCTGATAGAATTCATGGTGTTCAGATAGGAGCAGGTAATTATGCTGCAGGAATAAAAGGGTTTCAGCTTGGATTATTAAATTTTTGTACTGGTGAAGTGGGTGGATTGCAAATGGGAATAATAAATTATAGCGAAGACACTTCGGCTGTAAAGCTTGGATTGGTGAATATAAGTCCCAGAACACGAATTCAATTAATGGCATACGAAAGTAATATAGTTCAGAATAATTTGGCAGTTCGTTTTAGAAATGGCTACTCTTATACAATTATAGGCATAGGCACAAATTATAAAACATTTGATAATAGAACTTCTGGTGCTATTATTTATAGATTGGGGCTGGGAGTAAATATCTTTAAAGTATTTTATGTCAGTGCTGATGCTGGTTATAATCATATAGAGAACCTTAATGATGGCAATAAAACAGATTTTCCAAAGCGTTTATATTCGTTGCAGGCACGATGTAATCTGGAGTTTCACCCATTCCACAGGTTTGGTGTTTTTGCATCAGGAGGGTATTCTCATACCAGGCATTATGATTCTAAAGAAACTTTTGAAAATAAACCAATTTTAGAGTTTGGTATAGTACTATTTTAAATGGGTAGAAAGATGAAAAGAATACTTGTATATATAATTATTTATTTATTGGCGGTGGGTGAAGTTTACCCTCAGCAGGCAGATTCATTGTTCGTTTATAATGATTCTGTCCGGATGATAAAACATCCATGGCGGGCTGCTTTTGAGAATATAATTATAAATACAGCGGTTTGGGCCGACAATCGTTTTGAGAGAAAAGCAGATTATGCAAAGATTAGTCTTAACAGTATTCGTGCAAATATTAAAAGAGGTTTTGTGTGGGATAACGATCTTTTTGCTTCCAATCAGTTGCTTCATCCTATTCATGGTAGTTTATTTTTTAGTGCTGCTCGTAGTAACGGTCTCAATTATTGGGAGTCTCTTCCTTATTCCTTTATGGGAAGTCTTTCGTGGGAGATATGTGCTGAAACTACTCCGCCATCTATTAACGACCTACTTAGTACAAGCTTTGGAGGTGCAGCTTTAGGAGAAGTTTCTTATCGGCTTTCAAATTTAGTACTTGACGACTCAAAAACGGGAGCCAATCGTTTGTGGCGTGAATTTGTAGGTACTGTAGTTTCTCCGGTAAGAGGACTTAACCGTATAATTACTGGTAAGGCTTGGAAAGTGAGACATAAAAATTATAAGTATATTGATTATGAAAAAATACCAGTGAATATATCTGTAACTTTAGGAGATCGTTATATGGCTGATGATAACCGTTTTTTTAGACAAAACAATAATGCCTATTTGATATATCAAATGAATTTCGGAAACATATTGAACAAAGAATCAAGTAAACCTTATGATTGCTTTAAATTTAATGTGCTTTTTGATTTGGGAGGCACTCAGCCTATTGTAAGTAATGTTAGTTTGATGGCAAAACTTGCAGCTAAATATTTTGAACCTTTGCCCGGGCATAAAGCATTTGTTGGACTTTTTCAGCATTTTGATTATTATAATTCAGAGATAGTTATTAAAGGTTCAAAGAGTATTCCTTTTAAATTAGCAGAAGCAGCTACCTTTGGTTTAGGAATGGCATATTTTTTCCCTGCAACAAAGAAAGTAACCATTTGGCACAGAACTTTTTTAAATGCAGTTTTGCTTGGAGGTACTTTAACTGACTATTATAGATTAGGCCGTAATTATAACCTGGGAAGCGGATTTAGTATAAAAAATTATACTTCTATAGAATCTCGGAAATATGGCAGTCTTGATCTTAATCTTTTTTATTATAATTTGTTTACCTGGAAAGGGTATAAAAGCGAAGATATTAAAAATATAGAAGATCCTTATTTATATCTAAATACTCAGGGAGATAAAGGTAATACTGCTTTTTTGATTCTTAATCCGGACATTAATCTTAATCTGTCTTCTCACTTGAAAGCAACTTTTGGTTCTTTCTTATATTACAGAAAATCACATTATGATTACCATGAAGATGTTACTTCCAGTACGTTCGAAATTCGTTTAGGTTTAAAATATACTTTTGGTTTAAAGTAGTAATTTTATTTAAGACGTTTGTACTTCTATAGATTATTAGAATAACACAGTTATAAATTCAGGAAGTTAATTTTATATATAATTTTGCTTAATAGTTGTAACGTTTATGTCTGTTTAGCTATATATTTGCGTTTAACAACATAAATGGAGGATATTAATGAAATACGTTGACTTACACACAAAGCTTAAAGAATTGCTAAATTATGAGGACGACGAAATTCTAATAGATGATAATGTAATTGTCCGCAACTTCAATTTTGATTCTAAATCCAGAGATATTCTACCTGGTGGAGCTTATAATCATGATACATACGAATATTGTTCTTCGGAGGATCCTGATTATGAACCGGATATTATTCAGGATATGCTTAATATGAGCGATGCAGAGATTCCTGAAAATATTCATTTTCGTTACCATATGTTTCGCCCTGCAGGAAACCAGAAGGTGAAAGAAGTTATTCTTATGTTTCATGGTTTCAATGAAAAGCATTGGGCAAAATATTCTACCTGGGCTAAGACTTTGGTTGATAAAACTGGCAAAGCTGTTTTGTTATTCCCTATTGCTTTTCACATGAACCGTGCCCCTCTTAGCTGGAGTGATTCACATCAGATGTATGCTATTAGTCAGCAGAGAAAGAAAAGACATCCCGAGGTAATTTGTTCTACATTATCGAATGTTGCTATCAGTACTCGTCTTCATAACAAACCGCAGCGTTTTATATGGTCCGGTTTACAGACCTATTACGATGTAATATCATTGATGAAGGACATTAAAGCGAATCAACATTCGGACATTGAGCCTGATGCTTCAATTGATTTCTTTGCATATTCTATTGGTGGCTTTCTGGCACAAATATTGATGATGACTGATTATGAAGGCTATTTCTCAAAGTCGAAATTGTGCTTATTCTGTGGAGGTGCAGTATTTAACCGACTTTCTCCTGTATCTAAATTTATATTAGATAGCGAAGCAAATGTAAGTCTTTACTCTTTTGTAGTAGAACATCTGGAAAGTCATATGAAGCGCGATAAGATATTGCGAACATACTTAAGCGATTCTCACCCCGAAGGAGTTTATTTCCGCAGTATGCTTAATTATAAAACCTTTACCAGCTTCAGGGAAAGCAGATTTCGCAAGATGCATAATCGTGTCCTGGCAGTTACTCTGGAAAAAGATACTGTGGTTCCGCCTTACGAGGTAATTAATACATTGCAGGGAATAAAGAGGGATATACCTATTGAAGTAGATATTCTGGATTTCAGCTATCCTTATAAGCACGAAGACCCATTCCCGGCCCTGACCTCTATTGCTGATGCAGTCGATGTGGAATTCAATAAAGCATTTGAAAGAATATGCAACTTCTATTTGTAGAAGTTGCATATTAACTGAAGTTTATTTTTTCAAAGAAAGAACATATTTCTTCCAGTCCAGAGTTTTGTTCATCTTTAGAGAAAGCATAATAACTTTATCACTTTCAACTTGATAATAACTGATTTCGCTATTCTTTTCCGGAGTAAGTTCCCAAACAATGGCGTTTTTATCAGCTTCTGTTCCATGGATAGTTTTTACTGTACCATTCTGAACGTATGTAAGGTCTTTGCCTTCGTTTCCTTCAATGTAAGTTTTTAGAAGTTCGTATGTACCGTTGTCACTCTTTTCCTGAATTTTCACAGTAAGAGTGTAGCGCAAGCCTTTTCCCTGAGCAGGAAGAACACCTTCGAAGGTTTTTGTTTGCAGTGCACCCAGTGCCGGATCCAGTTTTGTTTCGGTACTGTCTTTTGCTGCCCCTTCTGCAGTTGCATCTTTCGCTTTCTGCTGGCAAGATACCATAGCTACCATAGCTAATAAAAATAATAATTTTTTCATGATAATAATTGATTTATGTGAGTGGGAAATAGTTCTTTTATTTAATAATTACCAGGAGTTTGTCAACTCTTCCATTATCCATATCCATAACCTCGAATTGCAGATTCTGATACGTAAATATATCCCCAGCTTTGGGTATACGTCCTATATAAAACATGGCCAATCCACCAAGTGTAGTAAAGTCTTCGCCTTCCAGATCATCGTAGAACAAAATGCCCATCTCTTCCATAAAATCTCCAAGATTCATGGAAGCATCTACCAGGTAAGAGCCATCTTTTCGCTTTACGATAGGTTCTTCGGCTATTTCGTTCTCCTCAAGTATATCGCCAAATATACTTTCTGTGAGATCGTGCAGAGTAATAATACCTTCTATTCCGCCATATTCGTTGACTACAACGCCAAACTTATTCTTGTTCTTCTTGAACAGTTCCAGAACCTTCTTAGCGTAAAGACTTTCCGGAATGAAGAGTGGGGGCTGGGCAATACTTTTCAGATCGAATGTTCCGTCATAGCCAATCATTGTTATGATATTCTTTACGGATACCACACCTATAACTTCATCCTGAGAACTATCAGTAAGCAAGTATTTGCTGAAGTGTTTTTTGTCAATGATGTCTAAAACCTCTTTTTGAGTGTAATCTGCGTGAAGAAAAACCACATCCGTACGGTGAGTCATCAGCTCATTAGCCCGCTTGTCGGCAAAACGGAACACATC
>Ga0316603_10001731_pt1 | contig 11772 bp, 11 predicted proteins | sample OWC_soil_day10_n_FD_207649 | JGI IMG/M metagenome (GOLD analysis project Ga0316603, IMG submission 207649) | Wetland soil microbial communities from Old Woman Creek delta, Ohio, United States - OWC_soil_day10_noCT | ecosystem: Environmental > Terrestrial > Soil > Wetlands | place: USA: Ohio...
CAGGACGTGGTCCGTCTGCGATCGAATTCCGAGCCCACGCGTCGTCGGGCGCAGCCCCGACCGTCCTTCGGCTTTGCGTTCTTTGCGTTCTTGGCGTTCTTTGCGTTCTTGGCGGCTCCCCTCCGAGCACACGCCCTGCGGGGCGAAGCCCGAAAACTCTCTCTGCTTCGTGGCCTTCGCGCCTTCGTGGCTCCCCTCCGAGCACACGCCCTGCGGGGCGAAGCCCGAGAACTTCTCTGCTTGGCGGCCTTGGCGTTCTTGGCGGCTCCGCTCCGAGCACACGCCCTGCGGGGCGAAGCCCGAAGTCTCTCTCTGCTTAGAAGTGGCCTTCGTGCCTTCGTGGCTCCGTTCCGAGCACACGCCCTGCGGGGCGAAGCCCGAAAGCTCCCTCGGCTTGGCGCCTTCGCGTCTTGGCGGCTCCGTCATCGGCGGGCGCCCGTGCGGCAACATCACGGCGCCCCCCGCGTCAGCCGCGCCCAGCCGCGCCGCACTCCCTCGATGGCCTCCTCGGCAGTCGCATCGCGCGCGACGACTGCGGCGAGCGCGGGGTTGAGATCGTCGAACAGCAGCGGCGTGACCGGCACCCGCGGCAGCATCTCGGCGCCTCGCAACGCCTCGTACGCCGCGCGCGCGAGCGGCGGGGCCGACGCGAGCGCCGAGGTCCGGGTCGGTACCGTCGAGAACGCCTGGGCGAGCTTGATCGCGACCGGCAGGCTCGCGAGCTCGCTGGCGAGGCGCCAGCCCTGATCGGGGCGCTTCGCACATGCGGGCACCACGAGGAGCTGGCCCCCGCGCGGCGCCCGGGCGATCGGCGTGACCGCGACGCGATCGGCATCGCGCAGCGCGCCGAGCTGCCACGGGCCGGTGATCCAGTAGGCGACCTCGTGCGCGTTCCACCGGCGCAGCTCGTCGGGGGTCTCGCTGCCCGCCGGTGGCGGGGGCGCGGCGACGTCCCCGAACACGGCCGCGAAGGTCGCGAGGGCGCGCGCCGCGTTGGGGCCGTCGATCGCGCCGGCGGCGAGGTCGGCGCCCTCGGCGCGCAACCACGGGACCAGCCAGTAGCCGTCGACCCGGACGCCGAGCGGATGGCGGCGACCTTCGCTGCGCGCGGCCCGCGCGGCGGCCACCAGATCCTCGATGCTGGAGCTCGCCGGCGGGGGGCTCGCGGAGTCGCGGATCACGATCAGGCCGTCGACGGCCTGCGGGACGCCCCACCACGCGCCGTCGAGCTGGCCGAGCGCCGCTGCCTCGGGTGTCCAGTCGAGCGCCGCGAGCTCGCCGGGCACCGGCAGGAGCTGCGAGCGCAGCCCCGGCAGCCAGGTCGCGTCGATCCGGATCAAGTCCGGGCAGCCGGTCTTGGCGTCGAGGATCTCGCTGATCACCTGTTGCCCGCGCGCGAACGGGACGAGGGACGAGTCGACCGCGAGGCCGCGCTCGGCGATCGTGGCGTTGAACAGCTCGGTCTCGTCGGGGTTGAAGGTATGGAGGAACCGGATCGTCGCGGGCGCGGGCCGATCCTGGCCGCAGCCGAGCGCGGTCGCCGCGCAGCACGCGATCGCGATCAACCGGGGCATCACGGCGCCACTGTATCCCGTGATATCAAGGCGGCGTGAGGAGCATGACCGGCTTCGGACGCGGCGTCGCCGAGCAGGGTGGGCTGCGCGCGACGGTCGACATCCGCGCCGTCAACCACCGGTTCCTCGACCTCAAGCTGCGCGGCGCACCCCTGCCGCCGGCGACCGAGGAGGCGGTGTCGGTGCGCGTGCGGGCCTCGATCGAGCGCGGCGCGCTCTCGGTCTCGGTCCACGTCGGACGCGAGGGGGCGCTGGCCGGCGTCACCGTCGATGCGCAGGCCGCGGACGCCGCGCATCGCATGCTCGCCGCGCTCGCCAACCGGCTCGGCATGCAGGGGCCCGATCTCGCGCTCGTACTCGCGCAGCCCGGCGTCGTGGTCGCGGCGGAGCGGACCGACGATGATCCCCCGGTGCTCGCCGCGCTCGATGCCGCGCTCACCCAGCTCCACACGATGCGCGCCGCGGAAGGGAAGGCCCTCGCGGTCGAGCTCGGCGCGCGGTTCGACGAGCTGTCCGCGCTGCGCGCGCAGATCGCGACGGTCGCCGCGACCGTGCCCCAGCAGCTGACCCGGCGGCTGCAGGACCGGATCAAGAAGCTGTTCGAGCCCTCCGAGCTCGGCGCGGTCGATCCGGCGCGGCTCGCGCAGGAGGTCGCGCTGCTCGCGGATCGCTCGGACGTCACCGAGGAGCTGGTCCGGCTCGCGAGCCACCTCGATCAGGCCCGGGCGCTGATCGCCAGCGACGCCCCGGTCGGTCGCCGCCTCGACTTCCTCGTCCAGGAGATCGGGCGCGAGCTCAACACGATCGGCAGCAAGTCCACCGTCACCGAGATCAGCGCCGCCATCGTGGAGGGCAAGGCCGTCCTCGAGAAGGTGCGCGAGCAGGTCCAGAACGTCGAATGAGGTCAGTGACCGGATGTATGATGCACGCGTGACAGATCGTGGTGTCCTGGTGATCGTGTCGTCGCCCTCCGGGGCCGGCAAGACCACCCTGACGCGCCGGCTGCTCGCCGAGCACCCCGGCCTCGAGTTCTCGGTGTCGCACACGACGCGATCGCCGCGCCCGGGCGAGGTCGATGGCCGCGACTATCACTTCGTTTCGACGGACGAATTCGAGGGCATGGTCGAGCGCCACGAGTTCGCGGAGCACGCGTTCGTCCACGGCAACCGGTACGGCACCGCCGAGGCCCCGGTCGAGACCGCGCTCGCCGCGGGCAAGGACATGATCTTCGACGTCGACTGGCAGGGTGGGGCGGCGCTGTCCCGGCGGTGGCCCAAGGACTCGCTCAAGATCTTCATCCTGCCCCCCGATCTCGACACCCTCGCGTCCAGGCTCCGCCAGCGGGCGACCGATGCGCCCGAGATCATCGAGCGCCGGCTCCAGAAGGCGATCGAGGAGCTCGAGCACTTCAACGAGTACCAGCACCTGATCGTCAACGACGATCTCGAACGTGCGTACGCGGTGTTGCGCGCGATCTACCTGACCCGCCGGTACGGGGTGGTCGATCGGCCGGACGTTCCCTACCTCCTGAGCGAGGCGGCGCGGACGGTCGCTGCAAACACCGGGGCCGAGGCGCATGCGTTGCGCCTGGTCGGCCGCACGTCCTGACACACCGAGACGCTGCGACACCGACGGAGTCGCAATTGACGACGCTGGTGGCTTGAGCCACCCTGGTTGTATGAGGGGCTTCGCGTTGGTCCTGGGGGTCGTGACGGCGGCGGGGTGCTCGCGGACGTTCTCGGGCGAGGCGGTCCAGCCCAACCCGCTGGCGCGCCCGAACGAGACCTTGCGCAGCTCCGAGAAGATCACGATCGTGCGCGGCGACATGGAGCTCGACGCGCCCGATCCGGCCGCCGCGAGCCAGCGCGCCAGCGTCCTCCACAACCACAAGTACCCGCTGCTCAACCAGGCGAGCTTCACGATCGTGTCGCGCGATCGCCTGCGGTTCCACGTCCAGATCGATCACAAGTGGCAAGACTGGGCGGACCTCAACTCGTGGACGGTCTCGCTCGAGGACGATCGCGGCCGCAAGTGGATTCCCGAGTCGATCGAGCACGCGCGCACCAAGATGATCACGACGATGTGGGATCGCGAGCTGCAGACGGCTCAGCGCAACAAGTTCGGCGACATCATCGCCCTCAACGACGACGGCTGGAAGCGCCGCCAGACCCTCGGCTCCCTGTCGGTGTTCCGCGGCAAGGCCGATTTCGTATTCTATCAGCGTGACCTGTTCCACGCCGATGTCCGCAAGCTCCGGCTGGTCGTGCGGCGGCCCGGCGAGGCGTTCGAGTTCGTCTGGCGGTTCCAGGATCACGTCGCGTCGGAGTGACGCCGCAGCGCTGCGTGGTAGCCTCTGATCGAGCGCTTCGCGCACCGATGCATCAGCTCGATCAGATCCTTTCCGAGGTCGCCAGCTACTTCCCGAGTGCGGACCTACCGTTGGTTCGCAAGGCGTATCAGTTCGCCGCGCAGGCGCACGACGGCCAGACCCGGAAGTCGGGTGACCCCTACGTCTCCCACCCGCTCGCGGTCGCCCAGATCATCGCCGAGCTCAAGCTCGACGTCGCCAGCGTGTGCGCCGGCCTGCTCCACGACTGCGTCGAGGACACGAGCGCGACGATCGAGCAGCTGAGCGAGCTGTTCGGCAAGGAGGTCGCGTTCCTCGTCGAGGGTGTGACCAAGCTCGGCAAGCTGCCGTACTCGACGCGCGAGGAGCAGCAGGCCGAGAACTTCCGCAAGATGCTGCTCGCGATGGCGCGCGACATCCGCGTCATCCTCGTCAAGCTGTGCGACCGCCTCGACAACATGCGCTCGCTCAATCACCTCCCGCCCGAGAAGCAGGAGCGGATCGCGGCCGAGACGATGCAGATCTACGCGCCGCTCGCGAACCGGCTCGGGATCCAGTGGGTCAAGGTCGAGCTCGAGGATCTCGCCTTCAAGTACACGCACCCGGGTGAGTACGAGCAGCTCGCGCACGACGTCGCGAAGAGTCGCGCGGAGCGTCTCGAGTACATCCACACCGTCGAGAAGCTGATCCAGAAGGAGATGAACGATCTCGGCGTCCCGTGCGAGGTGATGGGCCGCGCCAAGCACCTGTGGTCGATCTACCAGAAGATGAAGCGCACGCAGCGCCCGTTCGAGGAGATCCACGACGCGATCGGGTTCCGCGTGATCACCGACTCGCAGATGCACTGCTACCAGGCGCTCGGCGTCGCGCACCAGATCTGGACCCCGATCCCCGGGCGGTTCAAGGACTACATCGCGCTGCCCAAGCCGAACCTCTACCAGTCGCTGCACACCGCGGTGATCGGTCCGCGCGGCGAGCGCATCGAGATCCAGATCCGCACCGGCGAGATGAACCTCGTCGCGGAGCACGGCATCGCCGCGCACTGGAAGTACAAGGAGGGGGCGATCGGATCTCAGGCGATCGGCCCCGACGACAAGAAGTTCGCGTGGCTGCGCCAGCTGATCGAGACCCAGAAGGAGCTGCGGGATCCGACGGAGTTCCTCGAGTCGGTGAAGGTCGACCTGTTCGGCGACGAGGTCTACGTGTTCACCCCCGGCGGCGACGTCAAGGCGCTGCCCAAGGGCAGCTGCCCGATCGACTTCGCGTACTCGGTGCACTCCTCGATCGGCGACCACTGCTCGGGTGCGCGCGTCAACGGGATGATCGTCCCGCTGCGCTACCAGCTCCGCAACGGCGACACGATCGAGATCATCACCAGCCCGAACCAGAAGCCGAACAAGGACTGGCTCAAGCTCGTCAAGACCGCGCGCGCGCGGACCAAGGTCCGCTACCTGCTGCGCACGGAGCAGCGGGACAAGGCGGTCGTGCTCGGCACCGACCTGCTCGACAAGGCGCTACGCAAGCACAACACGACGCTGACGCGCGCCGAGAAGCAGCTCAAGAGCGCTGCGCAGGAGCTGCGGTGCGTCACCGTCGACGAGCTGATCATCCAGATCGGCTACGGCAAGATCACGACGCAGCAGGTCCTCGAGAAGGCGCTCCCCGAGCTCGCGAAGAAGAGCGAGGAGCTGCCCGCGAAGACCGAGAGCATGCTGAAGACGTTGCTGCGCAAGGTCACGCGCCGCACGTCGTCCTCGGGGATCAAGGTCGCCGGCGAGGAGGACATCCTCGTGCGGTTCGCGAAGTGCTGCTCGCCGCTGCCGGGCGATCCGGTCGTCGGCTTCATCACCCGCGGCCGTGGCGTCACCGTCCATCGCCGCGACTGCGACAAGGGCCTCGATCTCGATCCCGAGCGCCGGATCGACGTCGAGTGGGACGGCAACGGCAAGACCCAGCACGAGGTCGCGATCCAGGTCCTGTGCTCGGACAAGCCCGGCCTGCTCGCGCACATCTCGCAGTCGTTCAGCGATCAGGGCGTCAACATCAGCCAGGCGCATTGCCGGGCGACCGAGGACGGCCGCGCGGTCAACACGTTCCACGCCTCGGTCAAAGACCTCGATCAGCTCAAGCAGGTGATCCGCTCGCTGTCGCGGATCAAGGGCGTCTACTCCGTGGACCGCGTCTCCGCGGACCCCGGCTAGCGGCGGGTCGCGAGGCGTCGAACGCACGCGACGGCGGCGTCACGCGGGAGTCCCGCGTGAAGAGATCGTCGGGTCGCGCGATCGCTAGCGGCGCGGCGCGGCGGTGCCGGGCTCGCCGAGGCCGGCGAACAGCTCCACGGTCGACTGCGTCGACTTCCGGGCGAGCTTGTTCTTGCGGCGGCGACCCGCCTTCTCTTGCTTGTTCTTGCGCTTCACGGTGGTCGCTTTGGTATTGGAAGCCATGACAGATCCTCGGGGGGGCTTGTAGCGTCCGAGGGTGCTCGTTGTCAACGTCGCTCGACGTGGTGTCGGGGGTACGCTAGATTGCTTTCCCCCGTGGATCCCCTTACGATTCGCAGAATTAGAGGGACGTGGCGATGAAGCTTTGCCCCAAGTGCCAGAAGCATTTCAGCGACGACGCGAATTTCTGTCCGGTCGACGCTGCACGCCTGATCCCCCTCGAAGGGCAGACGGCGGGGGCGGACACGCTCTCCGCGCGGTTCGAGCTCGGTGACAAGCTGGGCGGGAGCCGCACCGGCACCGTCCATCGCGCCCGGGACAAGCAGACCGGCGCCACGGTCGCGGTCAAGCTCGTCGCCCCCGCGGTGACGGCGCTCCCCGGGGTCGCGCAGCGGCTCGATCGCGAGCTCAAGCAGCTCGAGCGCGTCCAGAGCGCGGGCGTCGCGAAGATCCTCGGGTCGGGCAAACGGGGAGAGCAGACCTGGGTCGCGCTCGAGTTGCTCGATGGCGCGCAGACGCTCGCCGAGGCGATCAGCGCCCGCGGGCCGCTCGCCCTCGACCATGCCGCGCACCTGATCGAGGTGATCGGCGAGGCGCTGATCGAGGCCGCGCAGGTCGGGGTCGTCCATCGCGACCTCGCACCGAAGAACGTCCTGTTCGCGGGCCACGAGATCAAGCTGATCAACTTCTCGCTGCCGGTCCCGACGACCGACAAGGTCCCCGGTGTCCCCGAGTTCGTCGCGCCCGAGCAGGTCGACGGCAAGCCGGTCGATCAGCGGTCGAACCTCTACAACCTCGGCGCGCTGTACTACTACGTGCTGACCGGCCAGCCGGTCCACGCCGGCACCGCCGACGAGATCCATCGCGCCCACGCCGCAGCCTCGATCCGCACGCCCTCGTCGCTCGCCCCCGTGCCGGCGCCGGTCGAGGCGGTGATCATGCGCGCGCTCGATCGCAGCCCGACCAAGCGGTTCCTGACCGTGCGGCAGTTCGTCGACGAGGTCAGCCGGATCGCGCGTGGCGAGTCCGATCCGAAGTCGACGCAGCCGATGGGCAAGCCCGGTCGGCCGAAGGCAGAGCTCGTCCAGACGCTGCTCGGCGTGCGCAGCGGCATGGGCGGCTACTCGCCCGTGCCCGGCGTGCCCGCGGCACCGGTGGTGCCGCAGGCCGCGGCGCCGAGTCAGCCGGTCGGCTCCGCGACCGCGATCGGGTTCTCGGGCGGGGTCGGCGAGGCGGGGCTCCAGGCGCCCGCGATGCACGCCCCCGTCGCGGTCGCTGCCCCGTCCGCGGTCGGCCTGCCGCCGCACGAGCGCTCGCCGTGGGCCCCCCCCGCCGGGTCACCTCCGCCGACGACGGCGCCCGCGGCGCCGGCGCCGATGGCGGGCGCGCACGCCGCGATCGCGGCCGCCGCACCCGAGCTCGGCAGGGTCGCGCCGCCGGTCGTGGCCGCGCCGGTCGTGGCCGCGCCGGTCGTGGCCGCGCCGATCGTGGCCGCGCCGGTCGTGGCCGCGCCGGTCGTGGCCGCGCCGGTCGTGGCCGCGCCGGTCGTGGCCGCGCCGCAGGTCACGCAGCAGGCCGCCTCTCCCGCCGGGCGGAAGAAGGCCGGCGGCGAGGACGGCGGATCGAAGGGCAAGTTCCGCGAGACGATGTGGTTCAAGAAGGGCGACCTCGACGCCCAGGCCGCGGTCGCCGCCGCCGAGGAGCGCGCGAAGACCGGCAAGGACGCGAACGCCGACAAGGCCGACTCGCTGCCGATCGACGAGCGCTACAAGGACGACGGATCGATCTCGCGCGGTGACAAGGAGAAGTACAGCCTCCGCACCGGTGCGACGGAGATGATGTCGACCGTCGGGCACGACAAGGGCGGGTCCGGCACGAGCATGACCAAGGTCTCCGAGGACGCGCTGATCGGCGAGATGAAGGGCGGGCGCGGCAAGATCTTCGCCGCGATCGGCATCGGCATCGCGGTCGTGATCGCGATCATCGTGCTGCTCGCGAGCTAGCGGGTCCGGACGCGCGCGACGGCGAGGGCGACGCGCACGTGCTTGGCGCGGACGACGAACGCCTTCGCGGGATCGTCGAGCACGACCGGGATCCGGGTCGTCATCGCGGCGAACCCGGTCTCGAGCTCGCCGATGGTCTCGCGCAGCATGCCGGCGACCAGCGGGGTGTTGAGGACGCGCTCGATGCCGAGCGATGCGCGCAGCGGCTTGGGAACGACCCCGATGCCGATGACGCGACCACACCAGCCGTGCTCTCGGATCGCGTGGAGGTGCATGAGATCGCCCGCGGTGATCGCGTCGAAGTCGACGACCAGCACCTGCGGCCGGGGCGGCGGGTCCTCGATCAGCGCCGCGACGATGTGCTCGACGTTGCGCCCGTACTGGATCAGCGCGTTGACTCCCGCGAGCTCGCTCTCGACCCAGTGCGTGCGCTGCTCGTTCGTCGCATAGGTGATCACGCGCAAGGTCGGGCTCGGAGCGGCGTCTTGCCGGGTGCCGCGGGCGTAGACACGTGGGTGCGGGGCCATGACTCCTGAGTCGGCCGGTCTCGCCCGCGATCGATGTAGGTATGTCAGCGCGCGACGCAGATCGCGCGGAGGTCGCCGTGGTCCGTGGCGGCGGTGCCTCCGGCGAGGTCGATCTCGCCCTTGACGCACATCGCGGCTGCCTCGACGACCAGGTCGGGGTGCGCCCCGGCGACCGTGATCACCGTGACCTCGCGGGTCGCGAGGTCGCCCGGGAGCGAGGGGATCGGGGCGAGCACGGTCAGGGTCGCGCGGGGGCCCGCGAGGGCGGCGGCGACATCGACGCTGGCGGCGGAGGTCGCGATCACCCGCCACGGCTTGCCGCCGAGCCCCTGCGCGGCGAACACGGCCGACGCCTCCCCGGCGCCGGTGGCGACCGCGACGCCCTTCGACGTCAGCCAGTCGCGCCACACCGTGTGCGCGAGATCCGCGATGACGACGGGCGCGAGGCCCTTCGCGATCGCGATCTCGACGAGGAACCTCGTCACGGCCGAGGCGCCGGCGATCACGAGCGGCTCGCGCGGCGCCGCACCGGTGCGCGCGTACAGCGTGTACGCGAGCGCGACGTCGCCGGCGACCGCGGCACCCGCGGGGATGGGCAGCTCGAGTCCGTCCCCGAGCGGAACGACCCAGCGGCCGCGCGCGATCAGCGGCGAGCTGATCTGCGTGCGATGGCGAGCGAAGGGACACACCGCCGCGCCACCGCGGCGACAGACCTCGCACTCGCCACACGGATCGATCGGCCCGACGAGCACGGTGCGCCCGACGAGCGACCGCGCGCGCTCACCGGCGTCCACGACGCGGCCGATCGCCGCCGTGCCCTGGACCCCCTGGACCTCGACGGCGACGTCGTCCTCGCCGAGCGCCGGAGCCTCCGTCACCAGTCGTCGTTACGGTTGCGGTTCGACGCGGGCGGGACCTCGCCGACGTCGTCGAGCGTGGACTCGGAGGCGCGGGGCGACGGCACATCGCCGACCGCGGTCGACTCGTGATCGTCGGGCGCCGCGCGTCCCAGGGCGCCGAACGCCATCTCGAAGTCGCCGCCCTCGATCTCGTCGTGGGCCTCTTCGATCAGCGACGCATCGTCGACGTCGAGCGACTCCTCGGGCGCCGCGAGGGGCGGCGGGGTGGCGACGTTGCCGAGGAACGCCTGCTGCGGCCCGGTGCTGCCCTTGCCGGGCGGCGCGCTCGGCGGACCCGCGCGCGGCGGCGGCGGCGCGACGGCCGGCGGCGGCGTCAGCGCACCGGACAGCTGACCGACCGGAAGGCCCTGCTTGGCGCGCCACGTCTGCAGCGCGACTACCAGCTCCTCGTACGGAATCATGCCTCGACGTTACCATGGTAAGCCCCGGGCGATGTCCGCCCAGCAAGGCACGATCAAGCTCCATCGGTCGCCCGTGATCCCGAACGAGGGCTTCGTCCACGGCTTCCCCGAGCGCACCGGCGGCGTGTCGACGGGCCTGCGCAGCTCGCTCAACCTCGGCGTGCGGTGGGGCGACGACGAGGCGAACGTCGCGACCAACCGCCGGCTGCTCGCCGAGCACGCGGGCTACGATCCGGCGCAGCTCGTCGCCACCCGCCATGTCCACGGCACCCGCGTGTGGCGGGTCGGCGAGCCGCTCGCCGAGGGCGCGGAGTTCGATGGCCTCGTCAGCGATCGCGTCGGCCCCGTGCTCGGCGCGTTCGCCGCGGACTGCGTCCCGCTCGTGTTCGCGGAGCCCGAGGCGCGCGTGTGCGGCGCGGCGCACGCCGGCTGGCGCGGCACGGTCGGCGGCATCGCGACGAACGTGATCACGCGGATGGTCGAGCTCGGTGCGCGCGCGGATCGCGTGCGGGTGGCGCTCGGACCGTCGATCGGCCCGTGCTGCTTCGAGGTCGGGCCCGAGGTCGTCGCCGAGTTCCGCGCGGTCCTCGACGACCTCCCGGGCATGATCGTGCCCGGGCCGCACAAGGACCATATCGATCTGCGCGTCGCGACGCGGTCGTTCCTCGAGCGCGCCGGTGTGCGGCCCGAGAACATCGACGACCGGCCGCCCTGCACGCGGTGTGAGGGCGACCGGTTCTTCAGCTACCGCCGGGACGGCCGCGAGGGCGGCGTCCACATGGGGTTCATCGGCCTCGTCTGAGGCCGGCGCTCACAGGCAGGTGCCGACGGTCCACTGCGTGAAGTAGCTGCTGGTCGTCGGGTCGAGCTCCTCGGTCGACGACACGCACTGCCCCGCGGTCGCGGCGAAGCCGTAGGTCGCCGGGTTGGTGGTGATCGCGAACTGGCCGCCCAGGACCTCGATCTGGTCGCTCGCGTCGCTGCCGCGCAGGCCGCCCGTGAGGAGCACGCGCGTCACGTCGTAGACCGGCGCGGTGTCACCGAGTGCGGCGTGGTCGAGCGCGATCCGCGCGTCGAGCTTCGGCGTCACGGTGATGGTCTCGGTGCCGGTCGTCGCGTCGCCCGAGATGGTCGCCGCGAACGCGCGGCCATCACTCGGGTTGAGGTCGATCGACATCGCGAGCGCGCCGCTCTTGGTCAGCGTCGTCGTGCGGTCACCGAGGCTGATGTTCGTGAGCGCGATCGGCTGCCCGTTCGCGCCCGTCGCGGTGATCGACGCGCCCGGCAGGTCGAGGTCGAAGCCGTCCACGCCGGGGACGTGCACGGTCGTCGCCTGGAGGTCGACGGAGAACGACGCCGTCTCGGCGACCGCATCGAGCTCGGCCTGCGCGACGTTGCCCGCGCCGGTGGTGAAGCGGAACGCCTCGGCGCCGTCGAGATCGAGGCCGGCATCGGCGACCGCGACCGCGATCGCACGATCGACCGTCAGCGACGTGCGCGCGTGCGCCGTGCCGAGGACCTCGAGCCGGCCCGTGACGCGGCCCGCGAGGCGCGCGTTG
>Ga0316603_10001732_pt1 | contig 11770 bp, 8 predicted proteins | sample OWC_soil_day10_n_FD_207649 | JGI IMG/M metagenome (GOLD analysis project Ga0316603, IMG submission 207649) | Wetland soil microbial communities from Old Woman Creek delta, Ohio, United States - OWC_soil_day10_noCT | ecosystem: Environmental > Terrestrial > Soil > Wetlands | place: USA: Ohio...
CCGCGTTACGCGCCGAACCGGGGGTGCTGATCAGAAATCGTCGCGGCCAGTCCGGTCTGTGGGGGTATGCGATTTCCGGCGACCTGCCGATCGTCCTGCTGCAGATTGGGAGCGCGACGAATCTCGATCTCGTACGCCAGCTGGTTCAGGCCCATGCCTACTGGCGACTTCGAGGGGTGGCGGTGGATCTGGTGATCTGGAACGAGGAACACTCCAGTTACCGGCAGCGCTTGCAGGATCAGATCATGGGCATGATCGCCTCCGGGATCGAGGCCAGCGTAATTGACCGGCCGGGTGGGGTTTTTGTGCGTCCGGCAGAGCAGATATCCAGCGAGGACCGGATACTGTTGCAGTCGGTGGCTCGGGTCATTGTTGTCGACAGCCGTGGTTCGCTGGCGGAACAGATTGAGCCGCAGGGGCTGGCGGAATTTCGCGTCCCCAGATTCAAGCCGAGTCGCCCGATTCGGAGTGCGACGGTCTTGGCGAACGAGGCTGCCGACAAGTTCTCCGGTTTCGACCTGATTCTGCGCAATGAGCTTGGCGGGTTCACGCGTGATGGCAGTGAATACGTCGTGGCTCTGGCGCCCGGTGAGGTAACGCCGGCGCCCTGGGTCAATGTTCTGGCAAACCCAAACTTTGGCACGGTCATTTCGGAGAGTGGGGCGGCCTACACCTGGAGTGAGAACGCCCATGAATTTCGTCTAACGCCCTGGCACAACGATCCGGTTGGCGACCCGAGCGGAGAGGCCATCTACCTGCGAGATGAAGAAACCGGGAACGTATGGTCACCGACACCGTTTCCGGCCCGTGCCGACTCGTCCTACACGGTCCGCCACGGCTTTGGCTATAGCGTCTTCGCCACCCAGGCCGAGGGCATTCAGTCGGAACTCTGGGTTTATGTGGCATTGGATGCCGCAGTCAAATTTTCGGTATTGAAGTTGCGCAACCAGTCCGGGCGACCACGGCGGATTTCTGCAACAGGTTACGTCGAATGGGTGCTGGGCGACCTGCGGGCAAAATCGGCCATGCATGTGGGTACCGAAATTCACTCCCGTAGCGGCGCTTTGTACGCGCGCAACCCCTACAGCACAGAGTTCTCCAGCCGCGTGGCGTTCTTCGACGTGGATCCGGTGGATCATGGGAGCCGCAGGGGCGAGGCGCCCGTGAGTCGGAGCGGTGATCGACGCGAGTTTATTGGCCGCAACGGAACGCTGCAAAGCCCGGCGGCGATGGGAAATGCGCGGCTTTCCGGCAAGGTGGGAACGGGACTGGACCCGTGCGCCGCGATTCAGGTCAGGATTGATCTCGATGATGGCGAAGGGCGCGATGTCATCTTTCGTCTCGGTGTTGGTCAGGATGCTGACGATGCCGGGCGTCTGGTACAGCGTTTCCGCGGCGCCATGGCGGCTCGCGGCGCCCTCGATCGGGTCCGGTATTACTGGACCCATACCCTGGGGGCGGTTCGGGTGGAAACGCCTGACGCGGCTCTCGATGTGCTGGCCAATGGCTGGCTGGTGTACCAGACCCTGGCCTGCCGCGTCTGGGCACGCAGCGGTTACTACCAGTCAGGCGGCGCCTTCGGCTTCCGCGATCAATTGCAGGATGTGATGGCACTGATTCATACCGAGCCTGGTCTGGCGCGTGGCCACCTGCTGCTGTGCGCCAGCCGACAGTTTCAGGAAGGCGATGTGCAGCACTGGTGGCATCCGCCGTCGGGACGCGGTGTGCGCACCCATTGTTCGGATGATTACCTGTGGCTGCCGCTGGCGGTATGCCGCTACGTTCTGGCAACTGCCGACACCGGGGTTCTGGATGAAGCCATTGGCTATCTCGACGGGCGCCCGGTGGATCTGGCCGATGACTCCTATTACGATCTGCCGGTCCAGTCCACTGCCGTGGCCAGTCTGTATCAGCACTGTGTGAAAGCGATCCGCCATGGGCTGCGGTTTGGCGCCCACGGGCTGCCCCTGATCGGGTCGGGGGACTGGAATGACGGCATGAACCTGGTCGGTAAGGACGGGCAGGGGGAGAGTGTCTGGCTCGGCTTCTTCTTCGGTGACGTCCTTAGACAGTTTGTTTTGGTCGCGGACGCCCATGGGGATTCCTCCTTCGCGGAGTTCTGCGCCGAGCAGGCGGACCACCTTTACCAGAACATCGAGGAGCATGGCTGGGATGGCAAGTGGTATCGGCGCGCCTATTTCGACGATGGCACACCGTTGGGGTCGCGTGTCAATGCCGAATGTCAGATCGACTCCATCTCCCAGAGCTGGTCGGTGTTGTCCGGGGCGGGAAGCAAGCGGGCGCCATACCACCCAGAGCGCTTGCATCAGGCCATGGATTCAGTCGCCGCCCGATTGGTGCGTCGCGAAGATGCACTCATTCAGTTGCTTGATCCGCCCTTTGATAAGTCAAACCTGGACCCGGGCTACATCCGCGGCTATGTGCCAGGGGTCAGGGAGAATGGAGGCCAATACACCCACGGTGCGATCTGGGCGGCAATGGCTTTTGCAACTCTCGGTGAGCGAGAGCGGGCCTGGGAACTGCTGACCATGATCAATCCCGTGAACCATACGCTCTCTGCGGCGGGACTCGCGACCTACAAGGTGGAGCCTTACGTCATGGCGGCGGACGTCTATGGACTCTCGCCCCATGTCGGGCGCGGCGGTTGGAGCTGGTACACCGGGTCCGCCGGCTGGATGTACCGACTTATCCTGGAATCGCTGCTGGGCCTGCGGCGTGATGGCAACCGGCTGCGGTTTGCTCCTTGTCTGCCCGGAGATTGGCGGGCGTTCAAGATTCATTACCGATATCGGGGAACGACGTTTCACGTCTCGGTTTCGCAAGAGCCGGGCGAAAGCCACGATGGGAGCGGTGTGCACAAGGTCGTACTCGATGGTGTTGAATGCCCGGATATGGCGGTTCCGTTAGTAGATGATTACCAGGAACACCTGGTTGATGTGGCTGTTGGGGTGTCGATCAACTGAGCAACGCCGCGTCAATGGCGCGGCCGCTGCGCAGTGATGCAGAAATGTGGATGCCGAAGCGATGCTGGCTTCCGAAATGGCTCCACTACCCGTTTCCGGGTATTCCTGAGCGCGGGTCACGCCGCTATCATCATCGACGGCCCATAAGGCCGATTGATTCGAGTGTGCCTGAAGAAGAATGGATACTTGTAATGCGGAGCCAAGTTGGATCGGCCATAATGGCCATCCGCTGCTGATCGAACCGTGGTTGGCGATTCAGGAGGTAGCGTATGGTTGAGGTGGGAGAGAGGGAAGTCGTGGATCTCGGATTACGCCGGTCCGCCGAGTTGCGTCTGGCGTCGTCTCGACCGGATAGCCGCGGCCATCGCCCGGACGATAGGCTGGTGCATGAACTCCAGGTGCACGAAATAGAACTGGAGATGCAGAACGAGGCCTTGCGGCAGGCCCAGCATGCGCTGGAAGAGTCCCGTAATCGCTACCTTGATTTATTCGACTTTGCCCCCGTCGGCTATTTGACCCTGACCCCCAAGGGCCTGATTGAGGAGGCCAATGTCACCTTGTCCACACTCCTCGGTGTTGACCGAAGGGAGTTGCTTCAGCGGCCGTTTAGTGCCCTGGTGTCGGGCGCGGACACGGAGCGATGGCTCCAGCATTGGCGCCGCATAGAACATTGTGACGGCAATGTCGGCCTGGAGCTGGGATTGCGGCGGCCGGATGGCGGAATCGCCGACGTCATGCTGAACTTCATCATCCTCAAGGAAAGCGACAACATCAAGGGAATACGGATTGCACTGACGGACATCAGTGTACGCAAGCGCCTGGAGCGCGAGAAGGAGCACAGCCGGCGACGCATTGATTCATTGATGAGGCATGCCAGCGACTGCATCGTCGTCCTGGATGCGAATAACTGCATCATGGAGGTCAGTGACTCCTGTCTCGATACCTATGGGTATTCAAGGGCCGAATTTCTTGCCATGCGCGGCGGCGATCTGCGCGCCCCAGGTTGCCGCAGCCAAATCCCGGAGCTGCTGAAGCAGCTGGCGGAGCAGGGGGCCCTGTCCTATGAAACCTGGCACTGCCACAAGGATGGCAGTCGTTTCCCAATCCAGGTTGGGGCAACCATGATCGAGGTGGATGGCCGGCGATACTTTCAGATGATTGTGCGGGACATGAGCAAGAGCATGCGTCAACGGGTGGAGATGGAGAATGCACTGGCCGCTGCATCGCGACGTTTATGTGAGCTTTCGCGTCATCTGGTCGAAACCCAGGAGGATGTGAGACGGAGGTTGTCCGGCGAATTGCACGACCTTACCAGTTCCAATCTCGCAGCCATCAACATCAACATGTGCCTGATTTCAGATGCCGTGGCGCAGGCGGCGTCTCCCGAGATGGTGGGGCGCCTGGCGGATACGCTCGCCCTGATCGAGGATACCGATGTCAGCATCCGCACTATTTGCGCGGATTTGCGCAGCCCGGTAATCGACTATGCCGGTCTGGCCGCCTCGATGCAGGCGTATGCCGATCAATATGCAAAACGCAGCGGCATTGCGGTAAAGGTGGACTGCCTGAACGCCAGCATCCGGCTCCTGCCTGCGCTGGAGTCCTTGCTGTTTCGCATCTTTCAAGAGGCCCTGACCAACAGCCTCAAACACGCTAAGGCCACATTGATTCAGGTCATGTTGGACCTGAACGCGCGTCCTATAATTCTTACCATCAGCGACGATGGGGTCGGATTCGATATGGCCGCGGTGGAGAAGCGCGGCACTGGCGGCATGGGGTTGCGCAATATGCAGGAAATGGCCGAGTTGGCCGGCGGCGAGTTGTCTATCCGCTCGACGCCAGGCGCGGGCACCCAACTGATTGCAAGGATACAGGCATGACCCAAAAGCTTCGTGTTCTTCTCGTTGACGATCATCAAATGTTCCGGGATGCGCTCCGCAACCTCTTGGAGAAATGGCCCAGGGTGACGGTGGTTGGCGAAGCCGGAGACGGCCTGGAAGTGGTGAAGCTGGCACAAGCAACCTTGCCCGATATCGTTTGCATGGATATCGGCTTGCCCGGCATGAACGGCATCGAAACGACGCGATCCCTTCTTGCAGTCTGCCCCGGCATCAAGCTGATCGGCGTATCAGCCCATAGCGATCTGCGCTATGCGCAGGATATGTTCGAGGCGGGCGCCATGGGCTACATCAGCAAGTCGGGGGCCGCCACGGAACTGCGTGCGGCCATCGAAGCCGTGGCGATAAATCGGAAGTATTTGTGTCCGGTGATGTCGAGCTTGGCGGCAGACTCCGTTTCGGGGACTCACGACGGAAAGTCGATCCGGCTTTATGAGTTGGGTGCGCGGGAACGCCAGGTACTACAACTGGTGGCCGAGGGCGGCACCTCGGCGCAGATTGCCGAGCGGCTGCATATTGCGCATTCAACCGTCGAAGTGCACCGGCGGAACATCATGCGCAAGCTGAATTTGCACAGCGTTGCCGAGCTGACGCGCTACGCCATTAGTAACGGGTTATCGCCGACGTAACGCTCATGGTCTGGGAGGGCCCGCCCCCTCCCGCCCCCTCCCGTTCTCCCCGCCCCTGGCGGTTGCCTGCACTATCCAATGCTGGATACCGAACAGACTGGCCGCAGTCGAGAGCGGAGCATTTCAAGACGTCAGTGACCGGCGTATCCGGCGCGACCCGCACGTCTTGAAAGGGCACAAATGTCTTTCTATCCGGCAACGAATACAAGCGCGCCCGGCGCGCACTCCCATCAGCTTGATCCAACCGGCGAAGTCAATCTCGAAGACCCGGTTGCCATCGGCAACGCAATTCGTTCGATTCTCGACGGGCTGTATGGAAATTATTACGATTCGAATCTGCTCGCGGAGGCGATGCGGGATGTGATTGCTGCTTACCGTGGCAACTATCCCGGCCTGTTGCGCTGCGATATGCTTTACCACGACTTGCGCCATGCCCTTGAAACCGGTCTGACCACGGCGCGCTTGCTCGATGGTCATGCCAAGTCGCTCCCTTACGGTAGTGCGGAGCAGATTGACGGCACTCAAGCCGTACTCTGCATCGTGCTGGCGTTGTTTCACGACATTGGCTTGCTGCGTCGGGATACGGAGGCCCACCTGTTTGGCGCGGTGCTGATCCCGATTCATGAGGAGCGCGGCGTCGAGTTCATGCGGGACTACCTTGCGCACACAAGGTTGGGTGTTCATGCCGCCAAAGCCCGGCTGATCATGGCGACCAAGCTGGTTTTCAGCATGCCCGACACCTGGGGATGGCAGGATCGACGTCTCGCCAGCCTGATTGCCACGGCGGACCTGCTCAGTCAGTTCTCGGATCGCTGCTACCTGGAAAAATGCCGCGATTTTCTGTTTGTGGAATTCAGCGCCTTTGGCCTTGCCGGCAACGCGGACAGCCTCTATCCGGATCGAGAGACCTTGCTGGAAAAAACCCCTGCGTTTTTTCACGGCATATTTCGACAGCGGGTGGATGAGGAGTTCGGTGCGGTCTATCGCCTGCTTGAGTTGCACACGGGGCGGGGGAATCCCTGGGAGGAATCGATTCAGCGCAATCTGGGATTTCTTGAAGACAACATTCTTCCCAGTAAGGAATTGTCCTGCCTGCGACGTCAGCCGCACGCGTTCCGCTGATGTCAGGATAGGACTCGCAGGGTGATGCAAGGGGCGACGCCGGTATTTCAAGTGCGCCAATAGGGCTAGTCGGCAACAGGACGAGGTCAGTCAGGTAGGGCATGAAACTAGGGCTTCCAACGTTTGCTCACCGACAGTACGCCGGAGGCCAAGATGCCCAGTCCCGATACACCGCAACAAAACCACCTCCTTGCAGCCTTGCCTGCGACCGAATTTGAGCGCCTCAATGAGGAGCTTGAACTGATATGGATGCCCATCGGCAAGGTTCTTCATGACTCCGGTGACCGTCTTCAATACGCCTATTTCCCTACGACCTCGATTGTCTCCCTGATGTATGTCACCGAAGAGGGCGGCACGGCCGAGGTGGCGCTAATTGGCAACGATGGCATGATTGGGATCGCCCTCTTCATGGGCGGAGAGACCATGCCGAATCGTGCCGTGGTGCTGTGTGCGGGCTATGCTTATAGGCTGCCAAAAAAGGCGTTGGAGAGTGAGATGCGCCGTGCCGAGGGGCGGCGCCAGGGAGCGCTAACGCATCTGCTGTTGCGCTATAGCCAGGCGCTGGTTACCCAGACGGCGCAGACAGCGGTATGCAACAGACACCACACGCTCCCGCAGCAGCTATGTCGATGGCTACTGTTCAGTATTGATCGCTCGCCATCCAATGAACTGTTGATGACCCAGGAACTGATAGCGAACATGCTCGGGGTTCGCCGCGAGGGCGTTACCGAGGCGGCAGGCAAGTTACAGGCGGCCCGCGTGATCCGGTACAACCGTGGTCATATTACGGTGCTCGACCGCAAGGGCCTGGAAGCCCGATCTTGTGAATGCTATGAAGTGGTGAGTAAGGAGTATGCGAGGCTTCTGCCCCGGCCAGAGAGTACGCATGGCCGTGTTGGCGCGGGCGCCGGCAGCCGTGATTCGCCGCGCATGATGATGGGCCGCAGCCGGGAGGCGATTGACGCTCCAGCCCCGCCAATCTTCTGAGTGTGGACGACTGCTCGTCGTGATGTGATGCTCGGCGGACGCAGTGAAGCGTCTGCGCCGAGGCATCTGACGCCGAGGGGGGCGCGGTCAGTAGGCAGGTCGCATCGGCGTCGACGCCGTTTCCGCCCGCAATAGCTGCGCGCGAATCTCCCCATCCGGGTACTTGGCGCTGTGCACATTTACGTAGAGATTGCCGGCGACGTATCTGGAATATTGGGCATCCGTGAGCTTCGTATTGGGCGGCACCGTAAAGCTGCTGGTCGTGATCTTCTCCAGCGTAACAATTGCCGGCCCATTTTCGTTGATAGCGCCGTCATGGATATGCGCCTTGGTGGGCTCGAGTCCTTCCGTTCTGATAGTGCCAGTTACGGTGTGGTCGGCGAGTACCGTGATTTGCCCCACGCCCCGTGCCGATGTGGTCACCGGAGGTACCTCGGCGTTACCGGATAGCGTCAGCGACAAGGGCTGCTGGGCAAATAGCTGTGTTGAGGCAAAGATGAGCATGGCGGCGGGCGCTATGCGGCGAAATGCAGCTCGGGTGTGGGGCGCGTGTAAGTTCATGTGGAGCTCCTAAGGAATGAAAGAGACTGGTTGCGGCCGTTGAATTCACAGCGCGCAACGCAGGCAGGGGAAAGATGGACCAGTGGCAGCCTGCGGTCTGTTGTGTAGCGAACTCATTGCATACGTTTGATGTCGCACAGACGATGATTCAGGTGATGCCCTAGTGTGGCGACAAGGTAGGAGCGCATTAGCCGGCGTCTTGGATGGATACGCGGAATACCTTGAATGGAGATTTCATTTTCATCGACCCAGTGTGCCAGGAGGCATCATGACGAACGAATCAAGTGTGGGAAGTGCGGGCGTAAGCTCGACGCAAGGGAGCAGCATCGACGGCGATTCGGTCGCTGGCGAAACATATGGCAATAGCACCTTCGCCAAGACGGCGGCTGAGAAGCTCGCCGAAATTCGCCGCAGCAGCGAAGGCGCCGTCAGCGAGATGCTGGGCAGGCTCAAGGAGTCCGGGGTTGTCATGGAGCGGAAAGCCAGATGCACGGCGGCCGCTACTGACGCCTATGTATCGGAAAATCCGTGGAAGGTGCTCGGTGTTGCCGCGATTGTGGGAGTTGTCGTTGGGCTTACTCTTTCGCGGCGCTGATCGGGTTCCACCGACGGCCCGCTGGAAGGCGTCTGTTATCGAACCGGGCCAAAGATCAGAGATGCAGTAACCACAGATGCGAATGGCGGCTATATCTGTCATGCGCATTGGCACTTATCAGGAGCGCGACATGAATTGGGACATCGTTGAAGGAAACTGGAAGCAGTTCCGAGGCAAGGTAAAAGCCCGTTGGGGAAATCTCACCGACGATAACCTCGACGTCATCGCCGGCAAGCGCACCGAGCTGGCCGGAAAGATACAGGAAGCCTACGGTCTATCCTTAGAAGAAGCGGAACGGCAAATCAAGAGCTTCGAAGAGCGAATTGAAGAAGTCAGCAAGAATCATCCAACCTGAGCGGAACTGCCTGTTGTCGAAGGCGTTGCTCTGCGCTACATAACCACCTTACCCATCCACCCAAGCGATGCCTGGATGCAGTGACGGCATCCAGGCATTGCCTAAGAAGCCACTATTCTCCAAGGAGAGCAGGATGTCGAGCGTCGGGTACCACGAACCAATAGCCGAGTTGTCCAGCGATGCTCGTGATATGCACAGGGCTGTTGTCTCAATTATGGAAGAGCTGGAAGCGGTGGACTGGTACAACCAGCGCGCCGAGGCATGCAAGGATTTGGGCCTGAAGGCGATACTGGAACACAACCGGGATGAGGAAAAGGAGCACGCTTCGATGCTCATTGAGTGGGTGCGGCGCAACGACCCGCGATTCGCCGCCCATCTCAAGAGTTTTCTGTTTACCGAACAGGATATTGCGCGCAAATGAAGTGCCTTGATGGCGATCTACCCTCTGCGTGGTCACTGGTGACATGAACGCCGCTCTCATTTCCGTGCTGCTGGTCGAGGATGACGCGAAATCCGCCGCGTTGATCCAGGCATCGCTCACGGACGCTGAGGAAGGCGGCTTTCGTGTCGAGTTGGCGACGCGGCTCGCCGATGCGCTCGGTCGCCTTGGCAGGGTGGCCTTTGATGTTGTACTGCTTGACGTGGCATTGCCCGATGGGCGGGGCATTGAGGCGTTCGACCAAGTATTGAGTGCAGCGCCAAACTCCATCATCCTGGCTCTTTCCGCCTCAGCAGACGAGGCCCTCGCTCGCAAAGCGGTGCTGAACGGCGCTCATGACTATGTGGTTAAGGACCACGTGGATCGACACTGGCTACCGCGCGCCCTGCGCTACGCCGTTGAGCGCAAGGCGGATCATGAGGCGCTACAGACTAGCGAGGCGCGTTTTCGTGCCATCAGCGACGCATCCCCTCTTGGTATCTTCGTCTCCGATGCAGATGGCGAGTGTGTTTACACCAATGCGGCGTATCAGGTGATATCCGGCCTCAGCTTTGAGCAGACGCTCGGCACAAACTGGAGTTCTGCGGTTCATCCGGAAGACCGGGAGCGGGTGCTCGCGGACTGGCGCGAGGCGGCGCGGCGTCATGCGGAATTCCATGCCGAGGTGCGCTTTGTTCGTAGCGATGGAAGCATCGTCTGGGCGCGCCTGAACGCTTCAGCCATGGGTGAGGCCGGCTCGGGCTTGGGCCACATTCAAGTCGTTGAAGACATCAGCGAGCGCAAAGCCGCCGAGATGGTGTTGCAACAGGCGGAGCGCGCCCTGTTCGAGGAAAAGGAAAGGGCGCAGGTGACCCTCAACTCGATTGGGGATGCCGTGCTAACGACGAACATTGACGGCCAGGTGACCTATATGAATCAGGTCGCCGAGGCCATGACAGGATGGCCCCTTGATGAGGCGATCGGACACCCGCTGACTGATGTATTCAATATCGTTCATAGCGACACCCGCCTGACGGCCCCCAACCCTGCCGATCGCGCCATCGAAGAGAATCGTACGGTGGAGCTGGCCATGGACAGCGTATTGCTGCGCCGAGATGGAACGGAGTCGGAAATTGAGGATTCCTCGGCGCCGATTCACGATCGGGATGGCAAGGCAATCGGTGCTGTCATCGTATTTCACGACGTCAGTCAATCCCGCGCCATGGCGCAGAAGATGTCGCATCTTGCCCAGCATGATTTTCTGACCGGCTTGCCGAACCGCGTGTTGCTGACTGAACGACTCTCGCAGGCAATCAGCCACGCCCGACGGCACCGCAAGCAGGCGGCACTGCTGTTCGTTGATCTGGACTACTTCAAGCACATCAATGATTCGCTGGGACACGCGGTCGGTGACCAGTTGCTGCGGTCAGTGGCTTATCGCCTTGGGGAATGCGTGCGTGCCACGGATACGGTGTGCCGTCAGGGTGGGGACGAGTTTGTAATTCTGCTATCGGAAATTGAGCAGCCCAAGGATGCGGCGCTGATTGCGGAAAAGTTGCTGGCCGCATTCTCGGCGCCCCATGTCATTGAAGACCATGAGCTTCACGTCACCCTGAGCATCGGCGTCAGCATTTATCCTGACGATGGCGCCACGGTTGATCTTGTCATGCAATGTGCGGATACGGCCATGTACCATGCCAAGGCCAGCGGCCGCAACAATTTTCAGTTTTTCCGCGCCGAGATGAATACCCTTGCGGTGCAACGCCTGGCAGTTGAAACCAGCCTGCGTCGCGCTCTGAGACAAGGAGAGTTTGTTCTCTACTACCAGCCAAAGATTGATATTGCCACGGGCGCCATGACCGGAGCTGAAGCGCTGATTCGTTGGCAAGACCCGGAGCATGGATTGACCGATCCGGAGCAATTCATGGTGGTGGCAGAGGAGTGCGGCCTCAGTATTCCAATAGGGCAATGGGTCATTCACACCGTCTGTAGGCAAGTGCAGACCTGGCTGGAGACGGGGCTGAACGTTGTGCCCATTTCAATCAATGTTTCCGCCATGGAATTCAGGAACAAAAAGTTTCTCGAGGGTGTGATTCAGATCATCCGGGAGACCGCCTTGGCGCCCCGCTATCTGGAACTGGAAATCACGGAGAGCGTTCTGATGCACGATGCCGAGTCGGCGGTGGCGGTGCTTGAGTCGCTGCGGGCCATGGGGGTACGC
>Ga0316603_10001735_pt1 | contig 11766 bp, 11 predicted proteins | sample OWC_soil_day10_n_FD_207649 | JGI IMG/M metagenome (GOLD analysis project Ga0316603, IMG submission 207649) | Wetland soil microbial communities from Old Woman Creek delta, Ohio, United States - OWC_soil_day10_noCT | ecosystem: Environmental > Terrestrial > Soil > Wetlands | place: USA: Ohio...
CCTGACCGCAGTGAACCACGCGCTCACGAGCTGTACGGATGACCACATCTGCCCGCAGCGGTTCCCGGCCACGGGGCAGACGACGACGTTCGGTCCGGGCTCGGATGGAGACGTGCGGGCTGGGGCGACGCTGTCGTACACCGACAATGGCGACGGCACGATCACCGACAACACGACAGGGCGTATGTGGGAAAAGAAAGATCAGTCCGGGGGCATCCACGACTGGACCAACAGGTACACGTGGGGGATGACATCGGCGCCGTACACAATGGACGGCACGATGGTGACGGCATTCCTGGCGACGCTGAACGCGGGCGCCGGGTTCGCCGGGCACACCGACTGGCGCATTCCAAACGTCAAGGAGCTGCAGAGTATCGTGAATTACGAGATCCCGTTTCCGGGTCCCGCGGTGGACGGGGCGTTCAACACGAACTGCGCGGGGAATTGCACGGTGCTGACCTGCAGTTGCACGCAGCCCTTCACCTACTGGTCCTCTACTACGGGCCTGAGCAATCCGAGCTTCGCGTGGTACGTGAACTTCATCTACGGCTACGTGGGCAACGACACCAAGGACTCCGAATCCTACGCGCGAGCCGTGCGCGGCGGCTTGTGATCCCGAGCTTGTGCATTTTGCCGCTTGATCGTGCGCTGGCTAGGCTTCGATGAGCGCATCCGAAGCGACCACCACATCTTCACGAAGGAAGGGATAGTGGAGATCCTGAACCTGCAGCCGAAGGGCCGTCATGCCAAGCCATACCAGGTGAAGCAAGTTCGTGCGGTAATCGTGAAGTATCGTCTGGCTGGAGGCGGCGATGCGAAGTAAGTGGAGATACGAGATTATCATCTACTGGGGCGATGAAGACCAGGCGTACATTGCCGAAGTACCTGAGTTGCCCGGCTGCGCGGCCGATGGCCCGACGTACAAGCGGGCGCTGGCCAACGCCGAGGTCACAATCCAGGAATGGATCGACACAGCAGAGGAACTCGGCCGAGTGATCCCGGAGCCCAAGGGTCGGCTTCTCTACGCGTGAGTTCAGGCCTGCCGCCACGTCGAACACCATGCCCAAGAAGCAGTCAGAGATCGAGGGCGCGCTGTAGGTGAGATACTTCGGGCCGCCTGCGCATCGAGCCGGCCAACCCACCGATCTTTCCTCATCAGACGTTTGCGCCGCTGCCCTTAGTCGAAAGTCAGTATTGGGCGATGCAGGCGGTGGCCAACCGCAGCACCGTACCCCCTGCTCCATTGGCCGAAGTGAAGGTCTTCTATGGCCAAACCGGCAACACGCTGACAGTTTGGTGCGGCAATCCCCAAGATGAATGCGTCTGCGAGGAGACCGGCGAGGAAGTCATCCTGATGAAGCATACGGCCGGGAAGGTGATCGGCTTTGAAAAACTGAACTTCTCACCGACGATGCCGTACCCCTTGCGTGTTGCATTCGAGGCGCTAGCGACCTGAGCGGTGCCCCTCATGTCAAGCGGACCAAAGAGCCTTCCGGGGACAAGGGGGGAGGGCAGCGGAGCAATCAGTGAAGTGCGAGGTCACCCCCATTTTCGTGCGGGCGGTCACACCTCCAGTGCACCGGATTTCGCCAGGGCCGTGACCACCCGATCTTTCCACGCCGGCCGGCAGACGACGAATTCGTGATTTTTCGGATTGGGCTGGTTATAGCGGTGCTCTTCGCCGCGCAGCTTGCACACGGTCCAGCCCAGCGCGCGCGCAACGGTTTCCGGCGCGCACGTGTCCCACTCCTTAAGGCCAATCTTGTGCACATAAATGTCGGCCTCGCCCATCAGGATCCGCGCCGTCTTGTAGCCGGCGCTGCCGCACGGGACGGGTGACGCGGCACCCATTTCCTCGCAAAAACGGCCGACCCAAGCCGGAGTGTGGCTGCGCGAGACCACCACGCGCGGGATGGCCGGACCCGCGGCATCCGCGCGCACGAGACTCCCCCCACCCTCGATGCCCGCCCCTTCACGGCCCGGAATGGCCACCCCCCACAACAAACGCCCACAGGCCGGGAGGTCGACCGCGCTGAGCGCGCAGCGGCCGTCAATGGCCAGCGCGACGTGGATCGCCCAGTCTTCGCGCAACTCGCTGAACTCGCGCGTACCGTCGAGCGGATCGACGATCCAGCAGCGGCGCCGCGACAAACGCTCGGGCGAGTCGGCCGTCTCCTCGCTCAGCAACCCGTCGTCGGGAAACCGGCCGCGGATCAAACCTTGGAGCCATCCGTCTGCCGCCTGGTCGCCGATGTCGGCAAGTGTGCTGCCCTGCCAGCGGCCGCTGTCGCGCAGGCCCATGACACGCTGGCCAGCGAGCCGTGCGGCGGCGATGGCAAAATCGAGGTCACGTTGGATGTCCGCGGGGGACGGCGTGGTCTGCATGGAACGCTACTCCAACAATGCATCGATCCTGTCAAGCGCGTCGCCGCGACGCAACCGGCACCGTCAGAGCAGGGCAAGTGCGTCGGCAAGAACGGCGTTGGCTTGCCCGATCTCCTCCTCAGTGATCGTCAGCGGCGGCGCCATCCGCACCACGGTATCGCGGTGTAGCGTCCAGTTGAGGATGAGACCGCCCTCGAGACAACGCGTGACAAACCGGCGCGTCGCCTCCGGGCTCGCGAACTCCAACGCCATCAGCAGCCCCCTGCCCCGCACCGAGCACGGAAGACCTGCCGTGAGCGCCCGCAGCGTCGCCAGCCAGTCGGCGCCGACCCGCGCGGCACGCTCCGGCAAACGCTCGCGCAGCAGCACGTCCAGCGCGGCCAGACCCGCCGCACAGCACACCGGGTGCCCGCCGAACGTGGTCACGTGCGCCAGCGGTGGATCGTGCGACAGTGTACGCATGACCTCGGGCCGCCCAATGAATGCCCCCAAAGGCAGACCGCCCCCCAGCGCTTTGGCCACGACCAGGATGTCCGGCGTCACGTTCCACTGCGTGCAGGCAAATAGCGTACCGGTGCGCCCGAACCCGGTGATGACCTCGTCGGCAATTAGCAGCGCACCGACCTCCGAACAGCGCTGCCGCAACCGTGGCAAAAACCCATCGCTGGGGATGCGCACGCCACCTTCGCCCTGGATCGGCTCCAGAATGACCGCGGCGGTCGAGGCGTCGATCCGCGCAAGTGCGGGCGGGTCGTCGAACGGGAGCACCTCAACGTCCGGCAGGAGCGGCTCGAACGGGTGTTGGTACAGCGGGTTGCCGCCAACCGACAGGGCGCCGAAGGTGTCGCCGTGGAACGCGCCCTCGAAACTGATTATGCGCGAACGGCCCGTATATTTGCGCGCCGTTTTCAGCGCTCCTTCGACGGCTTCGGTCCCGCTGTTGGTGAAATACACCACCGACAGGTCGCCCGGTGCGACCATGGCGAGGCGCCGAGCCAGTGCGACCTGGGGTTCCTGGACCATCTCTCCGTACACGGAGACATGCAGGTACGCGCCCACTTGTTCCGCGATCGCCTTGCACACGACAGGGTGGGCATGGCCGACATTCGCGACGCCCATTCCTGCCAGTAAGTCCAGGTATTCTCGGCCGTCACTGTCCCAGATCTTGGTCCCGCGGGCCTGCCTTACGACGATGCCGAGCGGCTCTGGCGATGTCTGGCAGACATGACGGAGAAATGCGGCTCTCAGCTCATCCTCGGCAAATGCCATTCTTTCACTCGACGGAAGGCGGTCGGGTGCGGTCTGCTGCACCGCTACAACCGCCCATCGATGCCGTCACCAGCATCCACTGTAGTCCATTCCACCCAGTCGGCAACACGCGGCCGACCGCTTTGGCGCCAGCAAAGCGGCGGCCGCTGCATGGCGCCGATCGGACACACACGGTGCACGCCGGAGTGCGCCAGCCGCTCGGACAGCAGAACCTCGCGCGCCGCACCCACCGCCAGGCCAGCGCACTCCAGGTGCCGTCGGTGTGCGACGAGCGCCGCAGGGAGGTCTCCCAGATCGCGCACAACCTTGAGTCGAATGCATCGATTCAAGCACGTGGGGACCAGGTCGAAACCGTCCTCAATGCTGATGCTCCAATTGGTCGAGCAGGGACTGGCAAGCAGGCCCACCTCGCCGGAGGGGTGCGTGCGCCATTCCGCCTCCTGGCGAAAGCGCAGGACGTGGGCCCGATCGTCAAGCCCGAGCTGGCGCGGCGGGAACTCCTCCGCGGTAGCCGACAGTGCCGTAGCGAGCTGCTCGGCAAAGGCCAATGGTCGGACATGCCCGCCGTCTTCGATATAACAGACCTGGGGCGACAGGCATCCGTACTGGTCCCACAACGAGACGTCATAGGCCAGGCTGCGCGCCAAACTGCGCGCGGCATCGGGACCGTTGAGCCGCTCACGTCCGATGGCCGCGAAGCTGATCTTGTGGCCGTGGCCAATGAGGCGCGCGGGCACGCTCGCGGTCAATGCCGCAATTGCCGCATCGGACCCCGACGCCACCACCAACCCAGCCCGCGCGAACGCCGCCGCCTCCATCGCCGCCGTTCCACCCCGCCAGTAGGCAACCACGACACACTTCGCCACCTCCGGGTCGACGTCGGCGATCGACCGGGCCAAGAGCGCGGGGAAGACCAGGTCACCAGCCGCCGGCTTGATCAGTACGGCGGATTTCAGCACCAAGGATAGCAGCATTGGGGTGGCGGCGAGGCCCGGAATATTGCCCGAAAGCACATGGGCAATCAGCGCCGGACCGGTCGCCCGCCGCAGGCCGTGCCAGCCGTCCAGCACACGGTGATCGCCCAGCTCCGCGTCCAGCACCGAGCGGATTGCCGCACCACGCAGCGGCTCCAGCAGCAGCGGCAGCCCGTGCCGGACCACTTGCGGGGAGAAGCCCGTGGCCGGTGGCAGCACCTGCTCGGCCTGCTGGCGCGGGGGATAGTCCGGGTGCAGCCAATTGGCCACCACCCGATCGACGATAGCCAGCAGGTCATCCACCGTCCGCCGCCGCAGGTACGCATCCGCGGCCTGTCGCGACTGCTCGACGGCATCCCGCAGCTCCGTTCCGGTCAGCCGCGGCATCTCGAGTGCCAGCGGGCCATAGCGAAGCGTCTCGCAGGGCATCGAACCGGCAAGGCTGGGGAGGTGATCACTGCGCACGCGCACGGGCACCCGCTTAGCGTAGTTTTCAATTCGATCAAGGCGGCAGGCGCCGCGGAATGATCGGCGCCTTTCTGATTGCATTTCCAGACGGGTTACGCTACCAAAACGGTCTCGTATCTCACGAATCCATGAAGATGCCGAATTCGATGTGCCTGAAATTGCGCCCGTTCGTTCGTGCCGAGCGCGTCGCACCGACGTCTTCGGGGGAGCCCCTTGCCGCGCACGACCTCGATTGATGCTCTGCGCGCGCACATCGATCGTCTTGATGAGAAGCTGCTCACGCTGCTGAACCAGCGTGCAAGCTTGGCGGTCGCGATCGGCCAGCACAAACGCCGGACGCGCACCAGCATTTACACGCCTGACCGCGAAAAACACGTCCTCCAACGCCTGGTCGCGGCCAATAAGGGCCCGCTCAAGGCGGAGAACATCCGTTCGATCTTCCGCGAGATCATGTCCGCGTGCCTGTCGCTCGAGAAGCGCCTACGGGTCGCCTGTCTGGGGCCGTTGGGCACGTTTTCGCACCAGGCCGTGCGGGAACAGTTCGGGTCCGCCGCCGAGGTCATCCCGGTGAGCTCGATCGCCGGGGCGTTCGACGAGGTCGAAGGCGGGCGGGCCGATTACGCCGTGGTGCCCGTAGAGAACACGACGGAGGGGACGGTTGCCGCAACCCTCGACCGGTTCGTCACGTCGCCGCTCGTCATCAAAGCGGAAGTGCTGTTACGGGTCGAGCAGTGCCTATTGTCACGCACCGGGCGACGGGAAGACATCGCGCGCATCATCTCGCACCCGCAGTCGTTGGGGCAGTGCCGCCAGTGGTTGGCGCAGCACGCACCCGCGCTGCCGCAGGTTGAGGCCGCAAGCAACGCCCAGGCGGCCATGACCGCCCGGGACGATCCCAGCGTCGCCGCCATCGCGGGGCGCGTGTGCGCGGACGAATACGGGCTGCGGGTGATCGCGGCGAACATCCAGGATCATCAGCACAACTGCACCCGGTTTCTGGTGCTGGGTCTCGACGGCATCAGCCGCGCGAGCGGCGATGACAAAACGTCACTGCTGCTCTCCCTGCCGCACAAGGCAGGGGCCTTGCATCGGGTGCTCAAGCCGTTCGCCGATAATGGCGTCAACATCGGCACCATCGAGTCGCGTCCGCTCAAAGAGCGCGCCTGGGAGTATCTGTTCTTCCTGGACTTGGTGGGGCACGTGCAGGAGGCGCATGTGGCGCGGGCGCTGGAGGCTGTCCGGCGACGCTGCCTGCAGCTGAAAGTCCTCGGATCTTACCCGGCAGCCGCGGGTTCGGTGTAGGTGGAGCGCATGGCTGTGGACATCAAGTCACGCGTCCCCGAGTGGATTCGCACGCTCGCGCCCTACCCGCCCGGGAAACCCATCGAGGAGCTCGAGCGCGAGTACGGCATTCTCGGTTCGATCAAGCTGGCCTCGAACGAGAATCCCCTTGGACCGTCTCCCAAGGCGCTCGCGGCCATCGCGCAGGCGCTCGGCGACCTCCACCGCTATCCGGATGGCAACTGCTTTTATCTGAAGCGGGCGGTGGCGAAGAAGCTCGGCATTTCGCCGGACGCCCTCATCTTCGGCAACGGCTCGAACGAGGTCATCGAGCTGGCCGTGCGCACATTCATGCAGCGCGGGGACGAGGCGGTCATGGCGGACCAGGCATTCGTCGTCTACCGTCTCGTCGTGCAGGCCGCCGGCGGCGTGGCCCGCATCGTGCCATTGCGCCACTTCACCCACGACCTCGAGGCCATTGCCGAAGCCATTACCCCGGCCACGCGCATGGTCTTTCTGGCGAATCCCAACAACCCGACCGGCACCATCTTCTTCCGGCGTGAGTGGGAAGACTTTCTGGCGGCTCTGCCGGCGCATGTCATTGTCGTCATGGACGAGGCCTACTTCGAGTACGTCGACGATCCGGCATATCCCGATTCGCTGGCCGCTCACAGTCCGAATCGCTTGCTGATCACCCTGCGCACCTTCTCGAAGATCTACGGGCTGGCCGGCCTGCGCATCGGTTTCGGCGTGGCGCAGCCCGAGGTCATCGAGTTGATGCACCGCGTCCGGCAGCCATTCAACGTTGGGACGCTGGCGCAGGTGGCGGCCTTGGCGGCCTTGGACGACACGGAGCACGTGGCGCGCACTCGGGAGTGCAACCAATCGGGCATGCGGTTCTTACGCCAGGAGTTTGACCGTCTGGGTATGGAATACGTGCCGAGCTGGGCCAATTTTCTGCTGGTGCGGGTCGGCAACGGCCCACGCATCTACGAGGCGTTGCTACGGCAGGGGGTGATCGTGCGGCCCATGGGTGTCTACGGCTTCCCCGCGCACGTGCGGGTCAGCGTCGGGACAGCCGAGGAGAACGTGCGCTTCATCACGGCGCTCGAGCAGAGCTTGCGTGGAGGAGGGCCTGGTGCCGCGCCTTTTTGATCGGGTGACAATTGCGGGCGTCGGCCTGATCGGCGGCTCGCTGGCGCTCGCGGCGCGCGCCGCCGGCTTGATCGGCGAGGTGGTGGGCTACGGCCGCACCGAGGCCAACCTGCAGACCGCGCAGCGGCGCGGCATTGTCGACCGGTACAGCCTGGACGCCGCCGAAGCGGCGCGCGACGCGGACCTGTTGCTGTTGGCCGTACCGGTCAAGGCGAGCGGCGCCGTGGCGCGTGCCTGCGCGCACACCTTGCGGCCGGGGGCGGTGGTCAGCGACGTCGGTAGCGTCAAGCAGCCGGTCGTCGAGCAGGTCGAGGCGTCCCTGCCGGCCGGCTTTACCTTTGTCGGCGCGCATCCGATCGCCGGCACGGAGCACTCCGGCGCGGCCGCCGCGTTCCCCGAGCTGTTTCAGGGTAGCCGGTGCATCCTCACGCCGGGGCGCCGGTCGACAGCTGATGCCGTCGCCAAGATACGTGCATTGTGGGAGGGAGTCGGCATGCGTGTCGACGAAATGGATCCCGCCCGCCACGATCAGGTGTTGGCCTGGGTGAGCCACCTGCCCCACGCCATCGCCTTCAGCACAGTCACCGCCCTGCTCGACGCCGACCCCGGCATGGAACAGTTCGCCGGCTCCAGTTTCCGCGATCTGACCCGCGTGGCCGCCAGCTCGGCCGAGATGTGGTCCGACATCTTTTTGGACAACGCCACCCAGGTCGACGCCGCCATCACGCAGTTCATCGCGGCACTTGAGGCGTTTCGCCGCGCCATCGCCGCTGGCGATGCGGCACAGCTGACAACGCAGTTGCTGCGGGCGCGCGCGGCGCGCCAGCTGTGGAGTCCGGCACGCACATGAACGACGACGTCTACCCGGTGTTGCCGCTGGCGCAGCCGCCCGACTGCGAGGTGCGCGTGCCCGGTTCGAAAAGCATCACCAACCGCGCGCTCCTGATCGCCGCGCTGGCGGATGGGGAATCCACCATCGCGGCGGCGCTGTTTTCGGACGACACGCACTATATGGCCCAGGGATGGCGCCAGGTGGGCATCAGTGTGACGGAGGACGCGGCCGGCGAGCGATTCACCGTCGGCGGGTGCGGGGGAGTCGTGCCGGCGCCACAGGCCGATCTCTACGTCGGCAACGCCGGCACGGCGATGCGTTTTCTGGTGGCGGCGCTGTGCGTCGGGCACGGCCAGTTCCGCGTCGACGGCAGTGCACGGATGCGGGAACGGCCGATTCAAGATCTGCTCGACGCGCTGGCGCAACTCGGCGCGCAGGTGCGAAGTGCGGCCGGCAACGGGTGTCCGCCAGTGCTCATCGATGCCGACGGGCTGGCGGGCGGGCGCGCCCGCATCAGCGCCGACAAGAGCAGCCAATTCCTCTCGGCGGTCCTGTTGGCGGCGCCGTACGCGCGCCGCCGCGTCGAGGTCGAGGTGGTCGGCGGGCTGGTCGCACCGCCGTACGTGGACATGACCGTCGGCCTGATGCGCGCCTTTGGCGTGGCAGTGCAGCACGAGGATCATCGACGCTTCACGGTCGATGCGGCGGTGTATGGCGCGCGGCGGTATCACGTCGAACCGGACGCGTCGAGCGCGCAGTACTTTCTCGCCGCGGCGGCTCTGTGCGGCGGGCGCGTCCGGGTCCCGGGCTTGGGGTCACACTCCTTGCAGGGCGACGTGCGATTTGTCGATCTGCTCGAGCAGATGGGCGCCACCGTGGTGCGGGGCGATGATTTCCTGGAGGTGCGCGGCGGCGCGCAGCTCGATGGCATCGAGGCGGACATGAACGCCATCTCCGACACCGCACCGACACTGGCCGCCCTGGCCCCCTTCGCCCGGCGTCCCGTCGTCATCCGCAACATCGCCCATGTGCGCTTGCAGGAAAGTGACCGCTTACACGCCGTCGCCACCGAACTGCAGCGGCTGGGCGTGCGCGTGCGGGAACTCGACGACGGGTTACGGATTGAACCCTCTACGATTCGCCCGGCGGTCGTCGAGACTTACGACGACCACCGGCTCGCCATGGCCTTCGCGCTCGTCGGCCTGCGCGCACCGGGTGTGGCCATCCGCGATCCGCAGTGCGTGCGCAAGACGTTTCCCGATTTTTTTTCCCGCTTGGAGGTCCTCCGCCGATGACCCCGGTCGTCGTCGCCGTCGATGGTCCTGCGGGGGCCGGCAAAAGCACCGTCAGCCGACGCCTGGCGGAAGCCTTGGGATATCGCTACATTGATACGGGCGCGATGTACCGCGTCATCGGCGTTCTCGCCGTGGAACGCGGCATCGCCTTCTCCGACAGCATGCAGCTTGCCTCCTTGTGTGATGCCACGCGCATCGACTTCGTCGAACGCCCCAACGGGCTGCGCACGTGCGCCGATGGCCGCGACCTGTCGGAAGCGATCCGCACGGTGGACGCGGCACAGTTGGCCTCCAAGGTGTCCGCCGTCCCGGAAGTCCGCGAGCGCCTGGTGGCGCAACAGCGCGCCATGGCGGCTGCGGGCGGTGTGGTGATGGAGGGACGCGACATCGGCACCGTGGTGTGCCCCGATGCAGCGGTAAAGATTTTTCTCGATGCCGCGGTGGCGGAACGCGCCCGGCGACGCGCCGGCGACGTCCGCCGCCAGCCCACGGCAGAAGACGTGGCGCGCATCGAGCAGGAAATTGCGGAACGTGACGCACGAGATCGAACCCGAGCGCATTCCCCGCTGCGGCCGGCAACGGACGCGGTGATCGTGGATACGACGGACAAGACGATCGATGAGGTTGTGGACTTGCTACGCGCGCTGGTCGCCCGACGCACGGCAGCGCTTGCAAGCCACACATAGGGGCGATATGACAAGCCCACGCCAGTCCCCAGGGGGTACAACTCAAATGGATCAAGACAGAACCGCAGCCGCAGCCGGCGGCGATAGCGATTTTGGCGCGCTCTTCGAACAAAGCATGAGAGCCGTCCGTCCCGGCGAGATCGTTCGCGGCCGCGTCGTGCACGTTTCCCGTGATTTCGTCACCGTTGACATCGGCTTCAAGTCGGAAGGACAGATTCCCATACAGGAGTTTCTCGACCGCGACGGCAACGTCGACGTCAAGCCGGAAGATGACATTGACGTGTACTTCGACGGCACCGACACCGAGCACGGTGGCGTGATGCTGTCGCGCGCCAAGGCCGAACAGCTGAAAGTGTGGCGTGACATCGAGGAGGCATTTCAGCGCGACGGCGCCATCGAAGGCACCATCACCGGCAAAGTCAAAGGCGGCCTGAAAGTAGATGTGGGCGTCACGGCGTTCCTCCCAGGCTCGCACGCGGATCTACGGCCCGTCCGCAACCTCGATCGGTTCATCGGCCAACGCATGCGGTTTGCTGTGTTGAAATTCAATCGCGCGCGCGGCAACGTCGTGGTCTCACGCCGCGCGGTGCTCGAACGAGAACGGGAAGCGCTCAAGGAAGAAACCATGAAGGTGCTCGAGGAGGGCGTCATCCTCGAAGGCATCGTCAAGAATATCACCGAGTACGGCGCCTTCGTCGACCTCGGCGGCCTCGACGGCCTGTTGCATGTGACCGACATGTCTTGGGGGCGCGTGGCGCGCCCGTCCGACGTGGTGCAGGTCGGCGAACGCGTCAAGGTGGTGGTGCTGAAATACGATCCAGAGCGCGGCCGTGTCTCACTGGGCATGAAGCAGATCATGCCCGACCCCTGGGCCTCGGTGGGCGAGCGCTACCCGGTTGGCGCGCGGGTGCACGGCAAGGTGGTGAGCCTGGCCGACTACGGCGCTTTCGTCGAACTCGAATCCGGTGTCGAGGGCCTGGTGCACATCTCGGAGATGTCGTGGACCAAGCGGGTGACACATCCTTCGAAGGTGGTGGAACCGGGCCAGGAGGTCGACGTGGTGGTCTTGGACGTCGACCCCAGCAATCGGCGCGTTTCTCTCGGCCTGAAACAAGCAGCCCCCAATCCCTGGGAAATGGTGCGCATCAACCATCCCATCGGCAGCCGGATCACCGGAACCGTGAAGCACATCACCGATTTCGGTCTGTTCGTCGGAGTGGACGAGGGTATCGATGGCCTGGTGCACATTTCCGACCTACACTGGACACGCAAGGTCAAGCACCCCTCCGAGTTGTACAAGAAAGGGGATCCGATCGAGGCGGTCGTCTTGGGAATCGACGTCGAGAACGAGCGCATCGCTCTCGGTGTCAAGCAATTGACCGAGGATCCGTGGTCGGCCATTTCCCAGCGCTACCCGGTCG
>Ga0316603_10001737_pt1 | contig 11758 bp, 8 predicted proteins | sample OWC_soil_day10_n_FD_207649 | JGI IMG/M metagenome (GOLD analysis project Ga0316603, IMG submission 207649) | Wetland soil microbial communities from Old Woman Creek delta, Ohio, United States - OWC_soil_day10_noCT | ecosystem: Environmental > Terrestrial > Soil > Wetlands | place: USA: Ohio...
TGTTCCTCGACAAGGACCGCAGCAAGTACGTGCTGCGTCCGCAGAACGGCGCCAGCGAGAGCGTGTTCGAGCTCGGCAAGCACCGCGCGTACACGTCGGCGTTCGACGTCCTCGACAAGCCGACCGACGTGCTCGCCGCCGCACGCACCGCCGCACGCTCGACCGCGACGGCGTCGCATCGGCTCGACGTCCCGTGGGACACGCCCGCGATGAAGGCGCTCTACGGCGGCAGCACGGTGTGGATGACCGTGCCCGTCGACGCCGCGCTCGAGAAGCTCGCGCAGCGGTGGATCGCCGCCCCCGACGTCTCGACGCGCGAGGAAGGCACGAACGCGCTCGCGAACTTTCGCTCCGACGGAAACATCGCGATCATGAAGAAGCTGCTCGCCGACCCCGGCTTCGCGGAGGTCAGCACGACCGGCCAGCCGACGGTGAAGCGCTACCTCGTGCGCGCCGCCGCGCACGCCGCGCTCGCCAAGTGGCACGTCCCGCACGCGTCCCCGACGATCGACGAGCCGTTGAAGAAGTAGTCCGGATTTGGCGGTTAGCCGGATGCGCTCGTAAGACGAACGTTCGCGTTCGAGAGTTTTGATGTCAGCGATCTCGCGGCGTTAGAAGTTTTCTCATTTCGGTGCGACCAAACGGACGGCCAATTGCGTCTTGTTGGTCGAGATGGAGCCTTCGCACCAACGACTCCGGCGTCTGCTCGAGCCGATTCACGATCGCGCGCTCGGGTTCGCCCGGTCGGTGAGCAAGTCACGCGACGACGGAGACGACCTGTTTCAGGAGGCGCTCGTCCGCGCGCTCGACAAGCTGCCGACGTTGCGCGAGGACGCGACGTTTCGCGGCTGGCTCTACCGCGTCATCATCAACCTGCACCGCGACCGCAGCCGCCGCGCGTTCTGGAAGCGGCTGATCCCGCTCGTCGGTAACGAGGTCGGCGACAACCGCGCCCACGACGAGACCCTCGGGTCGGTCGAGCGGGCGCGCATCGCCCTCGCCCAGCTCGCGCCCGATCAGCGCGAAGCGATCGTGCTGCACGACATCGAAGGCTGGGCCGTCGGCGAGATCGCCGATCTCGAAGGCGTCTCGATGTCCGCGATCAAGTCGCGGCTGTCACGCGGGCGCGAGCGGCTGCGCGACATCTACACGCGTCGGTTCGGCGTCCGCGAAACGCTCGTACCAGGAGAGACCACATGAGCAGCATCGACAAAGTCATCGCTCGTGACCTCGCCGCGCTCGGCGAGAATAGCCGGCGCGACGTCCCTGCCCTCGACGAAGCCCTGCGCACGACCGACGCCTACCGCGACGATCGCCCCGGCGCCGAAGCACGCCGCAACGCGCTCGCCGAAGAGCGCCGCCGCGAGCTCGTGCTGATGCCGCTGACGCTCGCGCACGTGTTCGCGCACCGCCTGGGGCGCATCGCGGCCGGTGGCATGGCGCTCGTCGTCTCGGCGGTACTCCTCGCGATGCTCGCCGATCCGCTGCTGATGCGGCTCGCCGCGTGGTTCATGCCCGGCCTCAACATCGGCATGCTCGTCATGATCGCCGCGCTCGCGATCGTCAGCAGCTACGTGATCGCGAGCTGGATCGGCGAAGCCTGGTTCGCACGACGCATGCGCGACGCGATCAAGACCGGCGACGACGCCTACCAAGACATCGAGCAGCTCGCGCAAGGCCCGCTCGAGATCGCACACCGCGCGGTGCGCCGGCTCGACGGCTGGTCGATCGGCGTGTTCCTCGCCGGCACCGCATCGGTCACCCTCGTGTTCGGCTACACGATCGCGGTCGTCGGCATGAACCACACGCTCGAGCAGGCGTGGTCGATGACCGGCGTCCTCGCCATGGGCGCGCTCCAACGCAACGTCGGTGCCATCGCGTTCCCGGTCTTCGCGTGCGGCCTCGTCGCGCTCTACGTCGGACGGACCTGCGCCCGCGATCGGATCGCGACCTCGGCGATCGTGCGCGCGCTCGGTAGCTGGATGGCGCTCGTCGTCGCCGGCGTGCTCGGGATCGTGATGCTCTACAAGGCGTTCCACCTCGTCGTCGATTTCCGCCCGCGCCGCGTCGTCGAGGGCGAGCGCTACGTGCTCGCGATGATGACGTCGATCGTGGTGTTCGTCCCCGTCACGTCCGGCCTCTTGTTCTGGCGCCGCCGCGAGCAGGCGCGCATCGGCGCCGACCGCTAGCCTAGGCGACGTCGACGGCGATGTCGTCGCCGCGCAGCACGACGCGGACGATGCCGTTGCGCTCGACGCCGAACGCGCCGAACGCGACGTCTTCGAGGTCGCGCGTGAGCGTCGAGGCGAGGCCGCGCGCGCCGGTCTCGCGGCGGAGCGCGTCGGCGACGATGTGATCGAGGACGGCTTCGTCGATGACGAGCTCGAAGCCCTCGAGCTTGAACTCGCGCGTCATGCGCGCGACGACGTCGGTCCGCAGGATGTCCTTGAGCGTCTCGGCATCGAGGGCGCGGAACGGCACGACACGCGTGAACCGTGCGACGAGCTCGGGGAGGAAGCCGTACGATTGGAAGTTGGCGACGTTCTCGACTTGCTCGATGGAGAAGTCGACCGCGATCGCGTCGGGGTCGACGCCGCTGCCCGCTTGGTCGCGGCCGAAGCCGATCTGATCGCGCATCGCGCGGCGGTGGGCGATCTGTTGGAAGCCGCTGAACGCGCCGGCGGCGATGAACGCGATATCCGCGGTCGACATCACGACGTGGTCCGCGTAGGACGAGTGCGTGAGGTCGAGCGGGACGACCACCTCGGACGCTTCGAGCATCTTCAAGAGCTCGCGCTGGACGCCCATGCCGGTGACGTCCTTCGTGGTGCCGGCGCCGGCGAAGATCGCGTTGTTCTGGCCCGAGGCGATCTTGTCGAACTCGTCGAGGCAGACGATGCCGATCGACGCCAGCATCGGATTTTCGTCGGCGGTGTGGAGCAGCCGCGTGAGGATCGTCGACGGGTCCTGGCCGACGTAGCCGGTCTCGGAGTACGTCGTGATATCGACGAGCGCGGTCGGGAGCTTGAGAATTTTGCCGAACAGCGTTTCGACGAGGAACGTCTTGCCCGAGCCGGTCGGACCGACGCACAGGAAGTTCGACTTGCGCGGTAATTCCGCACGATCGACGCCGTCGACGTAGATCCGCTTGATGCGGCGGACGTGGCGGTACGCCATCAAGCACAGCGCGCGGCGGGCGCTGTCTTGGCCGCGGTAGCCATGCTCTTGAAGAGCCTGGAACATGGCCTGCGGCGACGGCGAGGGCAGCTCGCGCACGAACTTGATGAAGTGTTCGAGCCCCTGCTTTCGGACCTTGCGATTAGGTTCCATCCAGCACCGACGATCGTAGCCCAAGGGTATCCGTTTGACCAATGCTCGTCTTTGGTGGCCTACTCGGTGACGGTGAGCACGCCGAGCCTGGTGCGTCCGTTTCTCGATGCAGCGCCGGCGGCGGTGCGTCCGACCCTCGAGGCCATCGCGGACCTCGACCGACGGCTGTGGACGATCGTCGCGGAAGGGCGTGCGGCGTGGCCCGACCTCGCCGTCGATGCCGTCGATGTCGTTGGGTTTATCGCACGACAGGTGACCGACGAGCTCGCGGACGCGGCGCTCGACGGGCTGCGCCCCGCCGACCTCTACCTCGCCTGTGGGTGTGCGAAGGGGCTCACGCCGGCGATCAACGCCTTCGACCGCGACTACATGCGTGAGGTCGACATCGCGCTCTCGCGCATGCGCATCGGGCCACCCCGGCTGTCGGATGTGAAGCAGCTCGTTCGGCAGCGGCTGTTCGTCGGCGGCGGAACGGCCGGCGCGCCGACGAGCGCCGGCAAGATCGCCGAGTACGGTGGCAGAGGTGACCTGCGGCGCTGGGTGCGCTCCGTCGCCGTGCGCACGTGTCTCAACGATCTGCGCAAGGGCAAGCGCGAGGTGCTCGTCGACGACGATCAGCTGATCGCGCAGCACGCGATCGCGCAGGACGATCCCGAAGTCGAGTACATGAAGCGCACGTACGCGAACGAGTTCAAGCAAGCGTTCGCGGCGGCCCTCGAACAGCTCGGTGCGCGCGAGCAGACGCTGTTGCGCTACCACCACGTCGACGGGCTCAACATCGACGAGATCGGCGCGATCTATCGCGTGCACCGCGTGACCGCCTTCCGCTGGCTCGAGAAGGCGAAGGAGCTGCTCGTGAAGTCGACGCTCGAGATCCTGCGCGGCCGCTTGAAGCTGCCGGCCGACGAGCTCGATAGCGTGCTGCGCATGATCCGCAGCCAGATCCACCTGTCGATCGTGCGTCAGCTCGGCGGCCCGAAAGACAACGTCGCCGAGGACGCGATCGAGCTCGATCCTTCCGAGCTCGAGGAGGTCGAGGGGACGTGAAGCGCTCCGCAGAGCTCGCCATCGCGATCTTGATCATCGCGATCGTCGCGATGCTCGTCGTGCCGCTGCCACGACAGCTCCTCGACATCCTCCTCACCCTGAACATCGCGATCTCCGTCGCGCTGCTGATGGCCGCCGTGTTCACGCAGCGGCCGCTGTCGTTCGCGTCGTTCCCGACGCTACTCGTCGTCACGACGCTGTTTCGCGTCGGGCTCGAAGTCTCGACGACGCGCCTCATCCTCGCCGAGCGCGATGCCGGCGAGGTCGTGCACGCGTTCGGCTCGTCGGTCGTCGCGTCGAGCCTCGTCGTCGGGCTCGTCGTGTTCGCGGTGATCACGATCGTGCAGCTCGTCGTGGTCGCGCGCGGCGCCGAGCGCGTCGCCGAAGTCGCGGCGCGGTTCGCGCTCGACGCGATGCCCGGCAAGCAGATGGCGATCGACGCCGAGCTGCGCAGCGGATCGATCGATGCGGAGTCCGCCCGCAAGCGCCGCGCGGATCTCGAGCGCGAGTCTCAGCTCTACGGCGCGATGGACGGCGCGATGCGGTTCGTCAAAGGCGACGCCATCGCCGCGATCGTGATCGTGCTGATCAACCTGATCGGCGGGCTCGTGATCGGCGTCGGCTACGGCGGGATGACCGCCGGCGAGGCCGTGAAGACGTATTCGCTGCTCTCGATCGGCGGCGGGCTCGTCGCGCAGATTCCGTCGCTGCTCGTCGCGGTCGCGTCGGGTCTGCTCGTCACGCGCGTCGCGAGCACCGGCGATCGCGCGATGGGCGACGACCTCGGCGCTCAGTTCGCCGGTCAGCCGCGCGCGCTGATCGCGGTCGCCGTGCTGCTCGTCGGCCTCGGGCTCGTGCCCGGCTTGCCGATGGTGCCGTTCCTCTTGCTCGGCTTCGCAGCCGCGGCGATGGCGTTCGTCGCCGCACGTCGTACGCCGCGCGCGACGGCCGCGCTCGACGAGCCAGGCGCGGATGCGGTGCGCGGGCCGCGGCTGTCGCTCCGGCTCTCGCCCACGCTCCAGCTCGATCGCGCCGCCTTGCACGCCGCGCTCGCACGGGTGCGCAGCTCGATCTCGCTCGGGTTCCCCATCCCACCGTTCACGATCGCCAGCGATGCAACGCTCGCGGATCGCGAGATCGCGATCGCGGTCGATGCGACGCCGGTCGCGTGGCTCTCGATCGACGGCATCGCCGACCTCGAGGCGAAGCTGCCCGCGACGCTGAGAGGAATCTCTCCCGATCTGCTCGGCGTCGATCGCGTCGCGACCCTCGTCGAGAGAGCGGCCGTCGGCGCGCCGATGCTCGTGCGCGAGGTCGTCCCCAAGCTCGTCTCGCTGCCGGCGCTCACGGAGATCTTGCGCGGCCTGCTCCGCGAAGGCGTGCCGATCGACGACCTGCCCGCGATCCTCGACGCGCTCTCGCGCGGGAGCGAGCCCGAGCACGTACGCGCACAGCTGCACCGCCAGATCAGCGCCCGGTTCGCACCGCGCGGTCAGATCGCCGTCTACACCGTCGACGCGATGATCGAGGACGCCGTGCGCAGCGCCGTCGATCGCCGTGACGGCGAGGCCGTGCTCGCGCTCGAGCCAGCGATCGCGCAGGACATCATCGCCGCGGTGAGGTCGAAGCTCAGCGACGGCGTGATCCTCACCAGCAGCGACGTTCGCAGACACCTGCGCAGCGTGCTCGAGCCCGAGCTCCCGAACGTCGCGGTGATCGCGGCGCACGAGCTCTCGGTCGGCACCGCGGTCACGACCATCGGCCGGATCGAAGTTGCGTAGCTTCGCGCTCGTCTGCCTGCTCGCGACGACCGCCGACGCTCGCCCGATCCACGGGAGCATCGGCGGCGGCGGCGCGCTCGTGTTCCTCGGCGAGGACGGCGATCGGTTTCGCAACGAGCTGTCGCTCGATCTCAAGTGGCGCAGCCGCTACGGCGGCATCGTCGCGTGGCGCGCGTTCGACGCCGGCTCGCTCGGCGACGGCGACCACGAGGGGCTCGTCACCGGCGGCCTGGTCTACGAAGCCGGCGCCGCGCGCCCTCGCCTCGTCCTCGACCTCACCGCCGAGGTCGGCGTCGATCTCGATCAGAAAGCTCCACTCGTCGGCGGTGGCATCCGCAACACGATCGCGATCGTCGGCCCGCTCGGCGTCGTGCTCCACACGGTCGCCTACGTCGTGATCGACGGCATCGACGACAGCCGGCTGCACCTGCAGGGCAACGCGCTGCTCGCCGTTCGCTGGTGATCAGCGCAGCTGCGTGCAGACCGGCTCGACGCGTGGCGAGATCGGGTGCTGCTTCGACGACAGCCCGAACCGCCAGCCGCAGCGCGCGGCTTGGACGTTGCCCGTGCTCGCGTCGACGCGCGCGATGCCCGCGGCGCTGATGATCGCGAGCGTGTTGTCGTCGAGCCAGATCGCCTCGGTGACGCCTTGCAGCGGCTGGGCCCACTTGCGCACGGTGTCGACGCCGACCATCGCGACCGAGCGCTGGCTGACCTGCAGGACGCGCGTGCCTTTCGGATCGGGCCACAGCGCGGTCGGTCCATCGGTCGGCATGTAACCGAGCTGCTTTCCGTCGCGGTACATCGCGAGCACGAGCACGCCGTTCGGATCGGATTGCCACACGTAGACGTTCCCGGCCGCATCGACGCTCGCGAGCGAACCGTCGACGGTGATCGGGGTCGCGCTCTCGAGCCGCTGCGGGTCTTTCGACCACCGGAGCGTCAGCCGATCGCGCATGTGCACGACGACGACGTGCGTCCCGCCGGCGAGCTGCGGATTGACGGGGACGAGCTCGGCGCGTTCGAAGCCTTTCGGCTTCGGCAGCGTCGAGACGCTCTTCATCTCGAGCTTGCCGGGCGCGTGACGCAGCACCTCGGGGGAGTCTCCGAGCGAGAACGCGACGAGGTTCGTCGACGGGTCGTAGGCCATCATGTGCACCATCGCCATGCCCTGGCGCACGATGCGGCTCTTCTTCGCACCCGCATCGACGAGCGTGATGCCGGTGATCCCGTCGTTGAGCCGCGACGACTGCACGAGCCATTCGTTGCCGGTCAGCCAGCGCACGTCGGCGACCGACGAGCCGTTCGGAATCTGCAGATCCGGCGGCGCGCTCGCGACGAGCTGGTTGTCGAGGAGCGCGAACGTATCGCCGAGGCCGATCAGCAGCTGCCCATTCGGTCCCGCCGACGCGACCGCCGGCGACTCGAGCTCGTAGCCGAGGAACTCGCTCTTGCCCGGTGTCGCGATCACGAGCTCGCCGTTGACGGCGCCGACCGCGCGCCCGCCGGCGGCGATGCCGACGAGCGGACTGACGTTGATCTCCTGCGGCGGTGGCAGGTTCGCACCGGACGCTGGCTTCGACGGCGGCGGCCTCGGCTTCACCTTCGCGAGATCGATCCACGACACGCCGTTCTGGATCGCGAGCGCGACATGGTCGTCGGTCGGCAGGGCGATCGCGGCCGCGCCCGGTGCAGGCTCGTTCGCGAGTAGCTTGCCCGCGTTGTCGAGCACGACCACCATGATGCCGCGCGCCGGCGTGCTGACGAGGCTCGCGATCCGCTTGCCGCTCGGCGACAGCGCCACGTTCGAACCGAGCTCCTCGGCGGCGCCCTCGACAAACGCGCCCCACGCGAGCTGCGGCGATAGCGTCACCCACCGCGCGCGTCGCGTGGCCGGGCTCCCGGACTCGATGACGGCGATGGCCTTGTCGGCATTCGCCGCGAGCGCGAGCAAGCGCTGGCCACCTTCGGTCGGCAGCTCGCTCACGATCGTGCCCTTGTCGGGTGACAGCAGCACGATGCGTTGATCGACCCGCCACGCGAGCACGCCCTTCTCGTTCGCGCTCGCGACACCGCCGTACGCGGGCTCGAGCGGCAGGGTCGCGCGCTGCAGCGTGACACCATCTGCGTCGACGACCTGCATGATCAACGCACCGACCGAGTCGGTCATCGCGAGCACGTAACCCTTCGGGTGCGAGCCGACGACGAGATCCATCGGCCGCGGCAGGTCGATCACGCGCGGCTCGGCGCTGCCGTCGAGCGCGGCCCACAGCCGCGTACCGCCGAGCTCGTCGACGGAGACCACCGCCTTGCCGTCGGCGCTCGCGGCGAGCAGGTTGATCGCGCCGCCATGCGGGGCTTCGATGCGCGTCTTGCGCGCGCCGCGCCCGACGACGTTTCCGCCGCTGATCGCGCCGTTCGCTGCGAGTGGTGACGTGACCGGTGGCCGCGGAGCCGGTACCTCGGGTTGCTTGGGTGGCGTGCCGCATGCCGCGACCGCGACGACGAGGAGCCGCTTCATGACCCCTCCGCGCACACGACGGGCGCCACGAACACGGTGAGCGGTGGCTCGACCGCCGACAGGCCGAAGCCCCATCCACATCCAGTCGCGCGCCGTTCGCCGGTCGCCGTGTCGAGAGCCATGAGGCCGCCTTGCGTGTTCACGAGTAAGGTGTCTCCGTCGGTGGTGAACCTCGCGATGTTGACGGACCACGCGGGCACGCGCCAGCGCTCTTTGCCGTCCATGTCGTAGAGGAACACGTCTGCGGCCGAGAACACGGCGACCATCGTGCCCGCGCGATCGACCGCGCCTCCGATGACCGCGCCGTCGACGACGAGCCGCTTCAGTTCTTTGCCGGCCCTGTGCACGAAGACCGGCTTCGGCTGCGGTGCGGGCCGTGACGCCAGGTTGTACATCGCACCGGTCTGGTCGACGCCGATCGGGAACTCGATGTCGGAAAGCCTGACCGAGCTCGCCGCCGTCAGCGGGTGGGTGCTCTTGCCATCGTCGACGAACGTGTCGATGCGCATCCCGCGCTCGTCGAACGTGTAGGCGAGCGCGACGGCGCCGTCGGCGAGCTTCGGATCGAGGAGCTCGACGTTCGTGTCCGTGCGTCCCTCGAGCGGACGCAGCGGCGTCGCCTTGCCGGTCGCGAGGTCGAGCTGCATGCGCACGACCTTCGTCGTGTATCCCGCGATCGCGAACACCTTGGTCTCGTGATCGTACGCGAGCGTCGCGCCCTTCCACCAGCCGCCGAGCGGCACTTCCTTGCCGGTCACGACGTCGAGCAGCGCGATGTCGAGCCGGCTGCGATCGTCCTCGAGGTACGTGAACGTCCCCTTGAGCAGGTGCCGATCGTCGACGGCGATGCCGCCCGCCGCGTCGTTCACCACGTCGTGGGCGCGCACGCGCGCGAGCTTGGCGTCGAGCCACAGCACCCGATTGCCGAAGCCGAGCGTGATCTGCGGGCCGGTGACGCGCAGAAAGCCGACGCCGAGATCGCGATAGCCGAGGAACTGCGCGCGATCCGGATCCGCGATCACGAGGTGGGTCCCGAGCCCGCCGACGACGACGCCGTCTGCGACCACCGAGTTGCGACCGAGCCGGACGCGGATCGTCGATCGCGTGCTGCTCCACGGATCCGCGGTCGCGGTCACTACGGGCGCACGGAGGACGAGGCCGCCGCGAACCACCGCGCTCTCCTCGTCGAGAAAACCGATCACGCTCTCGTCCGGATCCATGCTGACGATGTCGCTGGCGATGACGCGCGGCTTCGGCACGAGCTCGATCACGACGCCCGCGCCCGTCCGCGCGTGCAAGCCCGCGATGCGCCGGCCCGACGGTGACACCGCGAGCGGTGCCGCGAGAGGTACCGGCAAGTCGTAGGCGCGGCCCCAGGCCAGATCGCCGCTCAGGCGGATCTCGCGAACGACCTCGATCTCCGACGGACGGTCGGGGTCGGCGATCCCCGCGATCGCCACCGACCGTCGCGCGGCGATCGCGAGCACCTGCTCGCCCACCTCTGGTGCGAGCGTGCGCGCCGCTCGCGTGGTGGCATCGAGGCGCACGATCGTGTGATCGGTGCGGCGTGCGAGCAGCGCGGTCGTGGACGCGGCGAGCTCCTCCACTCCGGGCTCCGCCCGCACGACCTGCCGGCTGCGCAGCGCGCCGTCGGTCGTGAGGTGCAACAGCTCGACGCCCTTCGCGGCATCGAGCAGCGCCGCGACGTAGCCGTCGCGCTCGCGCGCGAGTGCGAGCTCGACGGGCGCGCGGCCGCGGATCACGACGGGCTCGCGGGTCCCGTCGAGGCGCGGCCAGAACCTCAGCTCGCCGTTCTCGTCGGCGCTGATCGCGGCATCCCCACGATCGACGACGGCGACGACGGCGATCGCTCCGCCGTGCGTCGCGGTCGCGATGGGCAGTGGAGCGCCGGCGTCGATCGTGGCAGGCGCCCCATCGGCGGTGATCTTCGGTGCGCTGCCGGTCGTCGCGATCGGCTCGCTCTCACGCGTTCCGCACGCGGCGAGCGCGAGGACGAGCAGCGAGCGACCGACCATCGCGCTACGGTGCCACATCGCAGACGCTCGGCGCGTTGGTCGAGCCGTCGCGTGGCGTCGTCGAGATCCCGAACGCCCAACCACACTGCCGCTCCGCGAGCGCGCCGGTCTCGAGATCGATCCGCGCGAGCGCGTGCGGGAACCGCGCGAACAAGATGCCTGCCGGCGTCCAATCGACGTCGGAGCTGCCCCACGCCGCCGTCTCCCACACGCGCCTGCCGTCGGTCGTGTACAGCGCCAGTCGATTGTTCTCGGCGGCGACGACGTGCCGCGCATCGGGGCTCGCACGCAAGCGCGCCGCTTGCGCACCCTGCAGCTGCGCGACGCTCTCGCCGCCGGCGTAGATGCCGACGCTCTCCCCATACATGAGGTTGTGCACGTAGAGGCGCCCCGCCCGATCGACGCCGCGCAGCTCGCCCGCGATCCGATACGTCTTGCGCGGCTTCAACCAGCGCACGACGGACTTCCCATCGAGCTCCTGGGGCGGCGGCACGTCGGCGCCATGGAGCTCGGACACCACGAGCCCGCCGCCGCCTTCGTCGCGAATCGCGAGCGCGATGATGCCGCCCGACAGCTTCGGATCGAGGAGCGCGACTTGCTTCGGCACGTCGGGCAAGTCGAGCGCGACCTCGCCGCCGAGCGAGTGCGTCGCGTGATCCATGCGGACGAGCACGGTCTTGTTACCGTCGGTCGCGACGAGCAGCTGCGTCGACGGCTCGTAGACGAGCTCGCCGCCGCGCGCGCGATGCGGCAGCACCTGGTGCATCACCTGCTTCACCGTGTCGTAGACGGCGATCTGATACGCGCTGCCCCACAGGTCGCCGTTGCCCGGCCTCGTCGACGACGCGATGATGTAGCGATCGTCGACGGGCACGAGGTCCGTCCAGTCCACGCGCAACTTCGGCAGCGCGAACCGTGCGCGCTCGCGGAAGTTGTCGTCGAGGAGCACCGGCTCCTGATCGCCCTTGCCGATCATGAGGCCGGTCGGCACCGGGCGAACGTGCGTGAGATCGCGGAAGCCGTACCCGAGGAAGTCGACGCGC
>Ga0316603_10001738_pt1 | contig 11757 bp, 12 predicted proteins | sample OWC_soil_day10_n_FD_207649 | JGI IMG/M metagenome (GOLD analysis project Ga0316603, IMG submission 207649) | Wetland soil microbial communities from Old Woman Creek delta, Ohio, United States - OWC_soil_day10_noCT | ecosystem: Environmental > Terrestrial > Soil > Wetlands | place: USA: Ohio...
GCGACGAGCGGCGCCGCGCCGATCACCGCCCACGCCAGCAGCCACGGCGCGATCCCGTCGCTGCCCGCGTGCCGGCGCCTCCGCCACGCGCGCACGCCGAGGCCGACCCCGGCGAGCAGCAGGGGGACGTACGCCCACGAGTACGTCGTGAAGTAGTACTCGCGCCAGCGCACGAGGTCGGCCTCGCCGCGATGCAGGCCGCGGTGGTAGAACCCGCGCTTCGCGCCGACCTCGGGCCGATCGAACATCGCACCGGCGAGCTCGAGTGCCGCCTCGCCGAGGCCCGCGCGCTCGAACGGGTAGCTGAACCGGGTCGCGTAGATGTTGCCGGCGAGCGACTGGAGGTTCAGGTGGTGGCCGAACTCGGTGCCGCTGCCGAACCGGTGCGCGTTCGTCGTGTAGAGCACGCTGCCGCCCGCGACCCAGGTCGCGATCCCGAGCACGACGATCGGCACGACGCGCCGGCCATGCGCGCGCAGGTAGATCGCCGACGCGAGCACCGCCGTCGCGAGCCCGTAGAACACCACCGTCGGGCGGACGAGGCCGACCAGCCCCGCGGCCAGGAGGAGCAGCAGGTAGCGATTTGCCGACGGAGCGCGCGCGAGCAGCACGAGCCCACCGAGCAGGATCAGCGCCGCGCCGTAGGCGTAGATCGCGGCCTCCTCGTAGACGCCGAGCCGGCCGCGCAGCATCGTCACGACCGCGGGCAACAGCGCCGTGATCAGCACGCTGCCGGCGCCGATCCACCACGGCTCGCCGTCGCGGGCGCGGAACGCGCGGAGCAGGACGAACATCATCAGCGCGAGCCACAGCGCCATCGCCACGCGATCGGGAAACGGATCCTGGCCGATCGCGCGCGCACCGAGCTCGAACGGCGTCTGCCACAGCGGCACGCCGAGCCCCCACACCTGCTGCACGCCGCCGGGTGTCCACGCGAGATCGTGCGCGAGCCCCTCGGGAGCCTCGGTGAGGGCGAGCCGACCCGCGAGGAACGCCTCGACCTGGGCGCGGTACGCGCCGTGCGCCGAGTACTGACCCTGGCAGCCGAGCTGACGGAACGCGATCAGGAGTCCGAACGCGACGAGCGCCGCGATGCCGAGCGCACGAAGTCGGCCCTCGCGCATCGGCGCTCAGAGCGGGCTGGGCCGCTCGTAGTAGGCGACGCCACAGTGGGCGTCCTCGGTCACGACCTTCTTGAACACGAGGCCCGCGCGGCCGAGGACCTCATCCACCGGCTCGCGCGGCGTGATCCACTTGTGCCACTCGAGCACGACCGTGTTGGTCCGCTTCAGCAGCTCGGGGATCGTGGCGAGCACCTTGACCTCGAAGCCCTCGACGTCGACCTTGAGGACATCGACCGGCCGGTCCCCCGCGTGATCGCGCCACGCCTTGTTGAGGTCGACGGTCGGGACCTTGATCTCCTGCTGCGCGCCCTTGGCCGGGATGTTCGGGTTGAGCACGGTCGCCGAGCCCGAGATGTTCGACGGGTTGAGGAAGAACGGCGCCTCCTCGACATCCAGCGGGTAGCCGACGACGCCCGACACCCCGAGGACGTGGGTCCAGCCGTTGTGCTCGATGTGGAACTTGGTCTCCGCGGCCATCTTGGGGTTGGCATCGACCGCGAGGCCGAACGCGTCCGGCTTGCCGATCCGCTCCATCGCGTAGCAGGTGAAGTAGCCGACGTTCGATCCGAGATCGACGAACGTCCGCACGTCGCGGCCCTCGAACGGATCCCGGTAGACCTGCCGGTTGAAGATCTCGTCGGCCATCAGCAGGCTCTCGCCGTAGCGGACGCGATAGCGCGTGCCGTTCGGGAGCTTGCGGCGCAGCGGCCGGAGCGACAGCATCTTCGATGCGATCTCGACCAGCTTCAGCGCCTTGATCGCGCGGTGGAACTCGGGGCGCAACTGCAGACGCGACATCAGCGTCGGCTTCAACGGGACGGGCTCGGTCATCAAGGCCCGAGACTCTTACCACATCAGCGGTGCCATCGTGGACGGGCTAGATCACAGCGCGAGCCCTGTAGTTCTCGCTGCTTGAGCCGGGCCTGCTCGGCTACGCTGAGGCGGTGCGGACAACCCTGATGGCCGGCCTCGCCGTGGCCGCGTGCGCGTGCCGGGGGACGCCGACGCCGGATGCGGCGCCCGATCTGCGCTGCGTCCCGTCGCCGGGAACCACGGTCTCGCTGCGCGAGGTCGCGACGACCACCGACCTGCCGCTGCTCGCGACCTCACCGCCCGATGATCCACGCCTGTTCATCGTCGAGCGGACCGGCCTGATCGAGATCGTCGACTCCGGCGTCGTGCCGGCCCCGTTCCTCGACCTGTCCAACCTCGTCGCGATCGCGGGGGACGAGCAAGGCCTGCTCGGGCTCGCGTTCCATCCGGCGTACGCGGCCAACCGCAGGTTCTTCGTCTACTACACGACGAGCACCCACAACGTCGTCGCGGAGTACGCGACCCTGGCCGACGATCCCGACCGCGCGGACCCTGCGAGCGGCCGGATCCTCCTGGCCATCCCGGACTTCGCCGGGAATCACAACGGTGGGATGATCGAGCTCGGCGCCGACGGGTACCTCTACGTGGGGACGGGGGATGGCGGTGGGGGAGGCGATCCGATGGAGACGGCGCAGAACCTCGACAGCCTGCTCGGCAAGATCCTGCGGATCGATGTCGACCAGGCGAGTGGTGGTCGCCCGTACGGCATCCCCGCGGACAATCCGTACGCGGGAGGAGGCGGCGCGCCCGAGGTCTTCATGGTCGGCCTCCGCAACCCGTGGCGGTGGAGCTTCGATCGCGGGACGGGAGACATCTACATCGGCGATGTCGGGCAGGACCGGATCGAGGAGATCAATGTCGTCGCCGCGGCCTCGGCGGCGCGCTCGAACTTCGGCTGGGACGACTGCGAGGGGCACCTCGACTACGAAGGGACGGGCTGCGCGATCGCCGGCCCCTCTCGCGTCCTGCCGGCCTACGAGGAGATCCGGCCGGCGGGGGGCGGGACCTCGGACTGGACCTCGGTGATCGGCGGCCAGGTCTACCGAGGCAGGTGCTTCCCCGATCTCGTCGGCAGGTACTTCTTCACCGACAACAACGCCGGCGGGCTGTACTCGTTCGTGTGGACGGGCGGGCAGGCGACCGACGTTCGCGTGCATCCCGGCGAGTTCCCCGGCGGCCCGACGTTCATCCACGAGGGACCCGGCGGCGAGCTCTACATCGGGTACTCGAGCGGAAAGACGTTCCAGATCGTCGCCCGCTGAGGTTAGTCCTTCTGGGGCGACGCTCTCATCAAGGCCTTGTACTCGGCTTCGCTGTCCTTCGAGAAATGCTTGAACAGCGTGACGAGGGCGACGTGCCGGCCCGCGAACGAGGCCAGCTCGAGCGGCTCCATCGGATCGACCTCCTCGACACCGTGATTGACGCGGCCGTCATAGATCACGATGTCGCCGATCTCGCACTCCGACTCGAACAGGTAGCGCTGGCCGTCCAGATCGATGTAGGCGCCGCCCTCGTGGTAGTCGACACCCTTCTTCGTCATCAGCAGGAGTAGCTGGACGTAGCGCTCCATTCCCATGTCGGCGGCGACCGAATTCGTACCTACATCGGTGTGCGGCGCCATGAAGCCGCCGCCCCGCGGATAGTGGTTGATCCGCGACGCCGACCACATGCCGTTCTCGGTTCCGTTGACGGTGAAGTCCCTCGGCAACGAGTAGAGCAAGTTCCGGAACTGGATCAGCCGGCGAAAGATCGCGTGCATGCCAAAGATGTCTTCGTCGAACGTCGGGTTGTAGAACATCCGAAGAAACCTGGGACACGCGTTCGTGCCGCGGGTTCCGCCGACGATCAGCTTCTGGAAATTTCGCCGGATGGCCTCGGCGTCCTTCGGATCGTGTTTGCGATCGTTCTTGACGTCGAACCTCGCCTCCAGCTTGCGCCGCGCCGCCAGGACCTCTTCCTGCGAGAAGAGTCCGGTCACGCGGGCGAACGTATGTGACCCGAGCAGAGCGCGGAGCCTGTCGAACGGCACGTCGTCCAGAGTGCGGGCGTGCACGGTCGCATCCGAGATTATCTGGCTGATCATGGGTAGAGCTTCCTCAGTACGACGAACGTTTGTTTGATGCGGTACTGGAAACCGCTGATCTCGAGATTCATTACCCCATAGTTCCGCGCAGACACGTGGGTTGTGAAGCGTTTTACTCCGTTGCGCATCAGCTCGTTGAAGTCGTAGTAGGCGTTGATCGCCGCCAGCCCGGCGCTCTTGTAGTCGGCGCGCACGCCACCGAGCAGCATCAGCGCTTCCTCGGGGCTCACGATCCGGTGGGTCTTGAACGCAACGGTCTGGCCGGTCGCCGGGTTCACCAGGCGGTAGACGCGTTCGTCCGGCCGCAGGAAGGACTGGCGCACGTAGGCCGTGTAGCGCGCGGCGGAGACCTTCTGGGCATCGGGGAGCTTCGGGTCGACCAAGAAGCGGTCGTCGGTAAAGGTGCTGGCGGCGATCTCGAGCACCTCGCGCAGCGCGTCTTCGGTCGTCACGCGCTCGAACACGTACGGCGTCTTGCCGGTGTCGAAGGGACGGCGCAGCCGGAACGTCAAGCGGAGCTGCGTCTCCACGAAGCGGAACCCGTGGTCCTCCAGGTGCTGGATCGAGGCGATGTCCTCGACCGGTGCCTTGTAGACCACGTACAGCGGATGATGCGCCCGGACGTAGTCCTCCTCCAGGCGCGCGAGCTCGCCGTCATACGGCCCGCTCAGCTGGAGGATGCTTCGGCCCAGGACTTCGCTGTCGATCTCGTGCTTCGTGATCTCCATGGCGGCTAGAGCGCGACCATCTCGCCCTTGAGCTCGAACCGCGTGTCCTTCGCGGGCGGAGCCGGCGCCGCGAGGAAGTAGCCCGCGTCCTCGCGGATCTTGCCGGCGATCGCGTCGTACGCCACGGGCTCCGGGATGCTCGAAATGAAGTTGTCGCCACAGGCGACCTTCTTCATCAGACCCTCACGCACGAGGAAGTCCTCGAACTTGGTGCTCGATTCGGGCTGCACCCCGTTGTAGCGAACGTACAGGTTGTACGTGTCCTGGTACTCGCGAGCTCCGTCGATGATGGTGCCGGTGAAAGGGCGGTCGTAGCGGTACGGCACGCGCAGACGTTCCTCGACATAGTGCGTATAGGTCATGCACTTCGCCGCACCGACGCCGAGGAACAGGAAGCGCGCGTTCTTGGCCGCATGCATCTTGTCGAAGGTGCAGCCCTCGCCGATCGAGTTGTGCCCCAGGTTCCTCACGACGTCCTTGTCCGCGCCGAGTGCGGCCGACGACATCAGGGGATCGATCGAGCGCTCGGCGTGGGGGAGGCGGCGGATGTACTCGTTCAGCACCCCCATCTTCGAGCGCGACTGCTTCACGTCATAGGGCACGCCGTTGCAGAAGCTGAACGTGAACGTCGGGACGACCAGGGTCGGCACGCCGAGCTCGAGCAGGGTGTCGAGCACGGCCTGCAGCAGTCCCTGCTTGCCCAGCTCCATGTTCGGCTTCCCGAAAGACATCTCGGAGTGGACAAAGAGCAGGCGGCAATCGGCGGCGCCGACCGACTCCAGACAGCGCAGGAGATCCGAGCTGGTGATCTGATCCCGAGCCTGAAACAGAACGGTGTCCTTCATGTCTCTCCTAGTGCGCAGTCTGTCCGCCGTCGACGACAATCTTCTGTCCGGTGATCCAGCCCGATCGCTCGGAGAGCATGAACTCGACCACGTTCACGACGTCGTCGACCTCTCCGAGCCTCAGGAGGTACTCCTCCTTCATCTTCTCCAGGTGCTTCGCGTCGCCGAACGCCTTCTCGGACATCGGCGTCCTCACACCGCCGGGCAGCACGGAGTTTACCCGCACGGCCGGCGCGAGCTCGACCGCGAGAGACTGCATCATCGCGTCGAGCGCTCCCTTGCTCGCCGAGTAGACGGCCTGTCCCTTGACGCCGCGGATGCTGTAGGTGCTCGAGATGAACAGGACGTTCGTGAGCGCGCCGCGGTTGTGCTTCTTCTGCAGCGTGCGCACGACCTGCAAGGCGGACAGGACGTTCACGTTCATGACCTCCTGCACCACCACGCAGTCGGCAAGGCGCACCGGCATGACCTTGACCACGCCCGCGGAGTGAACGAAGCAATCGACCGTAGCCTGCCGTTGTTCCAGCAAGCCGTCGAGCGACGGCACGATACCCTCGACGTCGCGCAGATCGTACGGCCACACCAGGTGTCGCCCGTCGTCGCCGAGGCCGGTCGCCTCGCGCACCTTCGCCGCATCACGACCACCGAGGATCAGCGCGCGCTCGCCGCCGAGCCGCCTCGCGATCGCCGCGCCGATGCCGGACGACGCACCCGTGATCAGCGTGTACGTCTGCACGGCCGCGTCACTGCTTCGTTCGCTTCGCGACGACCAGCGCCTCGAGCCCGCCGGCCGTGCCCGCGCCAGCGAGGTCCTCGGCGGACAGGTTGACCGCGTAGTGCTCCTCGATCATGGCGACCACCGACAACGCTGTGAGCGAGTCCCATTGCTCGAAGCTGGCGAGCACATCCTCGGGCTTCACCGCGTCCTCTTCGAGGACCACCGCGAGACGTTCGTAGAACTGATCCATCACACTGCCTCCTGGTAATCGATGATCTCGCAAAATGCCAGTGGCCCCACGTCCATGACGAGCGACGCCCAGGTCAGGCCGACCCCGAAGCCCGCCATGCAGATCTTTCGCGTCCCGCTCGTCAGCTCGCTGGCCAGGTTGAACGTGATGTTGGTCGGGATCGTCGCGCCGCTGGCGTTGCCAAAGTTCTCGACGATGTTGGCGGGCATGCGCTCGCGGCTGACCTTCATCTTGTCCGCCAGCTTGTGCAGCATGAACTTGTTCGGCTGGTGGAACATGAAGTAGTCGACCTTGTCGGCGGGCAGCGCGGCGTACTCCAGCAGCGCGTCGATCATCGGCGGGACCTCGACCTGGACGAAGTTGAAGACCGCCGTCCCGTTCATGGTCAGGTTGTCCTTGGCGCGGAAGTTGTTGTCCCCGACGTCCTCGAGCACCGCGGTCTGCGGCGTCGACGGCGTCCGGAACCCGCCGGCAGGGATGATCAGGACGTCGTGCCGCGATCCGTCCATCTTGAGGTTGGCGTGGATCGTCTGCCCACTGTCGGTCTTCTCGACGATCGTGATGCACGCTGCGTCGCCGATCAGCGGGAAGCTATTCTTGTCCTTGCGCGAGACCTTACGGCTCAGGACATCGGCGTTGACGAGCGCGACCTTCTTGATCGACGCCTGCTCCAGCATCATGAACGCCTGCATCAGGCCCACGACGAAGCCGGCGCAGCCCTGGCTGATGTCCAGGCACAGCATGTCGTGCTTGAGGTTCAGCCGGCCCTGGATGACGTTGCTGGTCGGCGGCATGAAGAAGTCGGGCGACTGCGTGATGACCACGAGCGCGTCGAGGTCGTCCGGGTTGACCAGGCCCTTGTCGAACAGGTGGCGGAACCCGTGCACGGCGAGGTCAGAAACGCACGTCGCGTCGTTCTTGACGATCCGGTGCTTGTCGTAGCCCATCACCTTCTTCAGTTTGAGCGACTTCTCCTCGGGAAAGTCGAAGTCCTTCATGTCCTCCATGAAGGTGCGCTCGTTGGCCGGAAGCACGGTGAGGACGCCGGCGATGCGCTTGTTCGCGAAGCTGAAGTTCACTGCTCGATCCCGTACTTCTGCAGGAGCCTGGTGATGGCTGCGAGGTTCTTGACGTTCTCCGGCAAGATGTCGGTGCCGTTGATCGAGATGCCGTAGGTCTGATCGAGCTCGCTGATCAGGGTCATCAAGTCGTACGAGTCGAGCATCCCGTCGGCGATGAAGTCTTCCGACTTCGTGAAGTCGAACTCCGGTCGGATGCCTTTGAGCAGTTCCAGCACAGTCTTCATGACGCTCGCCTCATCAGGACCTGATCGATCAAGCCATCTTGGTGATAGCCATAGTGTCGATATCGATCGATCGCGTTGTCGTTGTCGGAGATGACCCACAGCGTGAACCTGCGGACGTCCTTGCAGTCGGAGAAGTAGCGCCGCATCAGACGGGCACCGACGCGCCGATCTCGGTGGGCAACGTCGACCAGCCAGTGGCGCAGCAGCGACGACTGACCGGTCACCTCGAAGAACAGCATCCCCGCGATCGCGGCGTCGGACCGGATGACCAGGACCTTGCGCTCCGCTGCAGCCCGCTTCATCTCGTCCTCGTCTGGGATCTGCTCCGCGTAACGATCCAGTGCGGCCTCCAGCATGGAGGCCAGCGCTGCCGCATCGTCAGCGTCAGCGAACACCACCTCCGGGTCGTCAGTCGCCGGCGCCAAGCCTGCGCCGTTCGTCATCGTCATGCGATGCAACACGCAGTGGCCCCGGAAGCCGGCATTCACGAACTGCTCGGCGATCTCGTCGACCTGCGCGCGCTTGCCCAGCACATCGACCGTGAGGGTCTCGTTGCTGCTCAGCTCGTGCAGGGCCGGCACGAGATCTGCGGCCCGGCTGGCCATGTAGTACAGGTGGAGAAAGTCTCGATCCCGGCGCAGGACGAACAGCGCGGTGCCGGCGGTCATCGAAAACAGCGTGCCTTCCTCGATCCAGCGCTGCAGCTTGTCCTGCGTTGGATAGAAGTTGGTCATCAGCGGGCCAGCCCGCCGGGCCCGATCCATCTGCTCGTGCAGGGCAGCCACGCTGGGCAGCTGGTTCACGGCTGCGGCTCCAGCAGCGCGGAGAGCCCGTTGCGGTCGATCTTGCCATTTGGGTTGCGCGGCAACGCCTCCATCTGCCGGAACACGGTGGGCAGCATGTACTTGGGGAGGACGCCCGCGAGCCCCTGCCGGATCGCGGCGGGCTGGACCGGCTCCTTGGCCTCGAAGAAGAGCGTGATCTCCTTGCGCTCGCGGTGGTAGAGCACGCACGCATTGTCGACGAGCCCGATGCTCGTGACCAGGTGCTCGATCTCGCCGAGCTCGATCCGGTAGCCGAGGTGCTTGATCTGGAAGTCCTTGCGGCCGAGGAACAGGATCTCGCCGCGGTCGTTGCGACTGACCACGTCCCCGGTGCGATAGATCAGCTCGGGGTAGTGCTTGTTGAGCGGGTTCTGGACGAACGCCTTGGCGGTCTTCTCCGGATCGTTCCAGTAACCGAGCGCCAGCGAGCTACCTCGGACGCAGAGCTCGCCGGGCTGGCCGGTCGCGGCGGGCTGGTCGTTCTCGTCGAGGATCAGGATGCTGGTGTTGCGGCACGCATACCCGATCGGCAGCGGCTCGTCATCCCGGAGCTCTCGGTCCACGACGAAGTAGGTGCAGTCCACCGTGATCTCGATAGGGCCGTAGAGGTTCACGAACACCGCGTCGGGGAGGTGCCGTCGCCAGATGTTCAGGTGCTTGGTCGGGAATACCTCGCCGGCGAAGAAGATCTTCTTCAGCTTGCCGAGGTCGGCGCTTCCGAGGAGGCCGAGGTTGGCGATGTTGACCATGATGGTCGGCACCCAGAACAGGAAGCTGACTTCCATCTCCGACAGGAACGCGACGAGCTTGGCCGGGAACATCGCGAGCTCGTCGGGGATGACGACGAGCGTCGAGCCCTTGGCCAGGGACAGGTAGAGCTCGAGCGTGTAGATGTCGAAGTAGAACGGCGAGAGGCTACCGATCGTCTCGGACCCGTCGAGCCCCAGGCGATCCATCACCCAGTCCATGAAGTCGATGACGCTTCGGTGATGCATCACGACGCCCTTGGGCGTGCCCGTCGATCCCGACGTGTTGATGATGCACAGCGGATCGGTGTCGATCACCTGCTCCAGCCGGGCGGTGATGCCGGCGCTGTCGACGACGATCGTGTCGTCGAACAGATCGTCGACGAGGAGCACCTGACTCTGCGCGACGCCGAGCTCCACGACGGACGCGAGCAGCGCCTTCGAGGTGATGATCAGCGCGGGCCCGAGATTGGCGAGGATGTTCTTGATCCGCTGGGGTGGCGACTTCACATCCAGGTTGCTGTAGATGCCGCCGCTGTAGATGATCCCCAGATCGGCGAAGACCGTGGTCGCGCCCTTGGGCAAGAACACCGCGATCGGCGCGCCGGTTCTCTGCGTGCGTTGGATTAGCAGAGTCGCGCAGCGCTTCGCGTAACGCTCCAGCTCGGCGAAGGTGTAGCGATTGGCACCTTCGATGATCGCGGTCTTGTTGGGGCACGACGCGAGCGCCCCGCGTTCCAGGTACTCAGCGACGTTGATCTGCATCGGTCTGGGCATTGATACGGCGGTGTGCCCGCACGAGCACGTGGAACGATACGAAGTCCCGTAGCCGTTGTCATGCAGGCGGACCATCTTCTCGACGATCTTCATAGTTGTTCCGAGACATTGGACACACGGCGTCGCGACGGACACGTTGCCTCTGGTCACATCGTGACGTGGAGCGCACCCCTTCGAGGCCCCGGTTGAAGTTGTCGCGAGAAGCAGATAAGACCCGTCCAGGGGCCATGGCCGAACGGCATCACCATCCAGACGGCGAGGCGGCGTGATGCTGTATTCGTTCGTCGTCCCGATCTTCAACGACGGCGCGCTCGCCCAGGCGTTCTGCATCGAGATGGCGAGCGTGTTTCGTCGGTACCTCGGACACGACGATCTCGCACGTGACCTCGAGGTCATCTTCGTCGATGATGGCAGCAAGAACGATTCGCCGCAGCTCATCAAGCAAGCGTGTGACGAGTTCCCGTTCGCCAAGGCGGTGCTGCTCAGCCGGAACTTCGGCCAGCACATCGCCGTCTCGGCCGGCTACCGCGCGGCGAGCGGCGACTATGTCGGGAGCTTGAACGTCGACCAGGAGGAGCCGCCCAGGTGTCTCCCCGACCTGCTCGACGCGTTGAGGACGGGTGGCCACGACATCGTGGGTGGACTGCACGATGGCCGCACTGTCGGGCTGGCCGAGCGAATGACGTCGGCTCTGTTCGTCGGAGTGATGAACCGGCTCACCGGTAACAGCCTTCCGGTCAACGCGACGACGGTTCGAATCATGACGAGGCGTGCGCTCGACGTCTACAACAGCCTGACCGAGAAGAGCCGCTATATGCCGGGGCTCGAGGCGTGGTTGGGTCTGAAGTACACGCGCGTGCCGATCGAGGGTCAACCGCGGAAGGTCGGGAAGTCGAGCTACAACTTTCGCCGCCGCCTGCGGATGGCGTACTCGTCGGTCATCTCCTTCTCGGACTTTCCACTTCGCCTGGCCGTGAAGTTCGGCATGGTCGTGGCTGGTCTGGGCATGTTGCTCGCGGCAGGACTGCTCCTGCAGAAGCTGTTCGGAGCGTCCCTCCTGCCCGGCTACACGTCGACGTTCGTGCTCATCGTGTTCCTCGGCGGTGTTCAGATCGCGGTCACCGGAGTCGCGAGCCTCTACATCGGGCGCATCCTGGCGGAGGTGCAGCAACGCCCGCTGTTTGTCGTCCGCGAGACCTACGGCGACCTGCGCGTGTTCGATGCCCCGATCCTGCACGGTCGTAGCTCGCTGCCGGTCGTCACGCCTCTTCCGGTGGAAGAAGCTCCTGAGCCGCGCAAGCACACGGCGTAGTGTGAGCCGACATGTTCTGACGATGAGACCTGGTTCGCCGCGGTGGCTGAAGGTGGTGTTCGTCGCGACGGCGCTGGTGTTCACGGCGGTCGCCGTCTACGTCTATGGGTTGCGATTCTTCGACTGGCTCGAATCGGACGCGACGGTGCCAGTGCTACTCGGGGCCAAGTC
>Ga0316603_10001742_pt1 | contig 11745 bp, 9 predicted proteins | sample OWC_soil_day10_n_FD_207649 | JGI IMG/M metagenome (GOLD analysis project Ga0316603, IMG submission 207649) | Wetland soil microbial communities from Old Woman Creek delta, Ohio, United States - OWC_soil_day10_noCT | ecosystem: Environmental > Terrestrial > Soil > Wetlands | place: USA: Ohio...
ATCTCGGTCAGATTGGCCTGCGTCATGTCCAGCGGCAGGCCACGCAGTGCGTCGTTGCCGCCGAGCGCGATCACCACCACCCGCGGCCGGTGCTGCGCCAGCAGGGCCGGCAGCCGCGAGCGCCCGCCCGACGTCGTGTCGCCGCTGATGCTGGCGTTGACGACCTGGTAGGACAGCTTCTGCTCGGCGAGGCGCTTTTCCAGCAGCGCCACCCAGCCGCTGCCGCGCGGGATGCCGTATTCGGCCGACAGGCTGTCGCCGACCACCAGGATCGTCGGCCTTGCCCCCTGGGCAGGCACGGGCGCAACAAGCCCACCGAGGGCCAACAGCGCCAGCACGCTACAGTGCACGACGAAAGCGCGCCGCGCCAGCACAGAAGACTCAATGTCAGAACCCATCATCGTCGTGCAGCGGGTCACCAAGCAGGTGGCCGATTCCACCGGGACCCTGACCATACTGCATGACATCGATTTCGCGCTGCCGGCGCGCGAATCGGTGGCCATCGTCGGCGCCTCGGGATCGGGCAAGAGCACGCTGCTGTCGATCGTCGCCGGGCTCGACACGCCGACCTCGGGCACCGTGGTGCTGGCCGGTGTCGACCTGTTCAAGCTCGACGAGGACGCGCGCGCCGAATTGCGTTCGCGCCAGGTCGGCTTCGTCTTCCAGAGCTTCCAGCTGCTGGGCAACCTGACGGCGCTGGAAAATGTCATGCTGCCCCTGGAGTTGATGGGTCGTCCCGACGCGCGCAGTGCGGCCACCGAGATGCTGCGCCGCGTCGGCCTGTCCGAACGCCTGCAGCACTACCCCAAGGTGCTGTCCGGAGGCGAGCAGCAGCGGGTGGCGCTGGCGCGTGCCTTCGTCGTGCGCCCGGCGGTGCTGCTGGCCGACGAACCGACCGGCAGCCTGGACTTCGCCACCGGCGCGACGGTGATGGAACTGATGTTCGAGCTCAATCGCGAGGTCGGCACGACGCTGGTCCTGGTCACGCACGACCGCGAGATCGCCACCCGCTGCGAGCGGCAGTTGCGCATCGAGGCCGGACGCATCGTCGAGTCGACGCGGCGCGAGCCGCAGCCGGCCTGAGCGGCAGACGGCGGCCCGCGACCGCCGGCGTCGGGCTCAGGCCGGCACGGCGTCCCAGGGTGCCAGCTCGGGACTCGGCGCAGTTGCCGCCTGTGCCGCGGCCAGGCGCTCGTGCAGGCCGCCCAGGGCTTCGACGAGGGCCGGCAACAGCTGCCGCAGCTCGCCGGTGGCGATCGCCACGTCGGCGTCGAAGCCGCCGTCGTCCCGGCCCGCCGTTGCCGCGTCGATGCCCGCGCCTTCCAGCACGCCGTCGAGCAGCCTGATCTTCTTCAGCGTCAGCGCTTCGGTCAGCACGAACGACACCCGGCCGGCCCAGGTCATGGCCAGTTGCGTGGGCAGCTTGCCCTGCCTGATGTGTTCCCCCACCTCGTCGATGTCCAGCGTGTGGCGGGCGTAGCGTACGGTGGATTTCTCGCTGTCGGGCTGCCTGAGCTCGCACTCGCGGTCGATGCTGAAGCCGGCGGGGGCTTCCTTCTCCGCCAGCCACATCGACATCGCCGTGGCCGGGGACAGCTCGGTCTGCAGCAGGTCCAGCTTCAACCCGCCGCCCAGGGCCTCGATCAGGCGCGTGACCGCCGCGTCGGCCCGCTTGGCGCTGGCGGCGCCGACCCACACGATGCGTGCCGCGCGATCGAGCCACACCGGGGTGTCGGCGCGCTTGGGGAACGCCCGCGGCAGCAGCGCGTGCACCACGGCCTCCTTCACCTCCCTGGCCTGCTTGCCCTTGGGGCGGCGGCCGGTCTGCTGCTCGATGGCATCGAGCTGCGCCTGCAGCTGCGTCTTCACGACGCCACCCGGGACCGCCTTGGTCTCGATGCACAGCCTGAGGACCAGCTGCCCGGCGACCTCTTCGGCCAGCGCGGCATGCTTCTCGCCGCGCGGCGCTACCCAGCCGGCCGCTTCGGGCTGGGTGGCCCCGCATTCGACGAAGCGCCCGCCCGCCAGGCGGTTCTCGATCTCGGTGGCGGTGGGCGGGTCCCAGTGCTGGATGCGGTAGACGAAGGCGTTCTTGAGCATGTTGGCTTCAGGTCGGGGCGGCGCAGGCCCGGGAAAGGGGAGGCGAGTTTAGTTCCCTGCCGACGAGCCGGGCCGCGCACCCTGTATCGTGAGGGTTCGCCAACGGTGGAGATCCGCCCATGAAGATCGCATTTCTCGGCACCGGACTGATGGGTTCGGGCTTCGTTCGTCGCCTGCGTGCCAACGGTCACGAGGTCCACGTGTGGAACCGCAGCGCGGCCAAGGCGCACGCCCTGGAGGCGCACGGCGCACGGGCCTTCGACGACCCGGCGGCGGCCATCGCGGGCGCGGAGCGCATCCACCTGTCGCTGTCCGACGATGCCGCGGTCGACGCCGTGCTCGAGCCGGTCGCGGGCGCGATCCCGCCGGCCGTCTGGATCGTCGATCACACCACCACGGCGGTGCGGCCCACCGCCGAGCGCATCGCGCGCTGGGACGCGCGCGGCCGCGTCTTCGTCCACGCCCCGGTCTTCATGAGCCCCGCCAATGCGCTGGAAGGCACCGGCCTCATGCTCGTGTCCGGCGGGAAGTCGCGCCACGACGCGCTGCTGCCGGCGCTGCAGCAGATGACCAGCCAGGTGGTCCACGTGGGCGAACCGCCCGCCCACGCGGCGGCATTCAAGCTGTTCGGCAATCTGACGCTGATCGGCATCATCGGCGTGCTCGGCGACGTCAACCGCCTGGCGCACGCGGTCGGCATCCCGACGCACGAGGCCTTCTCCCTGTTCAAGCATTTCAACCCCGGGCAGACACTGCCGGCCCGGGCGACGAGGATCGAGGCGGCCGACGTGAACTCGCCGTCGTTCGAACTCGCGATGGCGCGCAAGGACGTGCGGCTGATGATCGAGGAGGCGCAGCGCGGCGGCGTCGACCTCTTCGTCATGCCCGCCGTGGCGGCGATGTTCGATGCCGCGATCGCTCGCGGCCAGGGTGCGCTGGACGTCGTCGCGGCGGCACGGCTGCCAGGCTGAACGCGGCCGTTTCTCGAGGGTCACCCGTGATCGAGCATCACCTCGACATCGCCACCGCCGACGGCGCGATGAACAGTTTCATCGTCCACCCCGAGGAGGGCGGACCGTTTCCCGTCGTGCTGTTCTACATGGACGCGCCGGGCAAGCGCGAGGAACTGCACGACATGGCGCGGCGGATCGCGGCCGTGGGCTATTGCGTCGTGTTGCCGAACCTGTACTACCGCCGTACGCGCGACTTCCGCCTGCTCGAGCGCACCGAGCCGGCCCTGGCCGAGATGTTCGGGCTCATGGCCACGCTCGACGCCGACACCACCGCGTGCGACACGCGGGCCATGCTGCGCTTCGTCGATGCACTGCCGCAGGCCGATGCCACGCGCGTCGGCGCCGTGGGCTACTGCATGAGCGGGCCCTTCGTGGTCTGGGCTGCCGCGGCCTTCCCCGAGCGCTTCCGTTGCATCGCGTCGATCCACGGTGCCAACATGGCCACCGACGCCCCCGATTCGCCGCACCGCGTGGCGCCCCGGCTGCGCTGCGAGAGCTATTTCGCCTGCGCCGAGATCGACAGGTGGGCGCCGCCGGCCGACATCCGGCAACTGCAGTCCGGACTGCAGGCGGCGGCGGTGCCGCACCGCGTAGAGTGGTATCCCGGCGTCGAGCACGGTTTCGTCTTTCCGCAACGCGCGGGCATCTACAACCAGGCGGCGGCCGAACGGCACTGGGAGCGGCTGTTCAGCCTGTTCGAGCGCAGGCTGCGTCAGGGCGCCTGAGGGCTCGATCTGCGCCCGGTCCAGCCAAGTACTTCACGCCGCGGGCCGCGCGCTGACGCTGGCAGCAGCCCCGGGCCCGCTGAAGGGTGCCCTGGCCATGCACAATGAACGTCGATGGTCAAGCCAGTGCCCAGTTCACGGACGGTGTCTGCCGCGGAGCGGCGGTCAGGGGTGGACCGCCGGCAACGCGACGTCGGGCCGCCGGACGGCTGGGAACGCCGCCGTTCGGTCGAGCCCCGCAAGCCCGAGGTCACCGAACTCGAATTCACGCCGTCGCAGTGGGGCATCCTGCACGGCGACACCCTGCCAGGGGAGTTCGATCCAACGCGTGCCGTGGCCGACCTCCCGTAGCCCGGGCAGGCCGTCACTCCAGGTACTGTTCCAGCGACAAGGTCGATCGGCGCCCCAGGTGGGCGAAGTTGGCTTCGAGCCAGGCCTGGGTGGCGCGATAGCCGATGCGGTGAAGGCGCGTCAGGAAGGGGCGGCCGACGTTGACCTTGCTGCCGGCGCCGAGCTCGGCCAGTTCAGTCTCGGCTTCGATGCGGTGCATGCGCAGCGACGCGATCTGCGTGAACAGCGGCGCACGGCCGCCCGGAGGCGGCTCGCCTTCCTGGCGCAGCAGCTTCTGGGCCAGGGCCAAAGTGCGCATCTCCCTGACCACGCTGCTGTTGAAGGTGATCTCGTCCAGGCGGTCGATGATCTCGGCGGCCGTGGTCGGCAGCGCCTCGCGCCGCGACGGGTTGATCTGCACCAGCACGAGGTCGTGCGCCGGACTCTCGGCGATCAGCGGCAGCAGCGACGGGTTGCCGACATAACCGCCGTCCCAGTAGGCCTCGCCGTCGATCTCGACCGTGCGGAAGACCAGCGGCATGCACGCCGAGGCCATCACCGCATCCACCGACAGCTCCGCCTGCCTGAACTCCTTCAGTCGGCCGGTGCGGACGTTGGTGGCCGAGATGAAGAGGCGGATCTTGCGGCAGGCGCGCACGCGCTCGAAATCGACCTCCTCGGCCAGGACGTCGCGCAGCGGGTTGATGTCGAGCGGGTTGAACTGGTGCGGCGACATCGTGCGGCCGATCCAGTCCAGGTAGAACTGCAGCGGCGAGCCCTCGATCGACCAGTTGCCGAGGAATGCGTTCATGGCATTCGGGAGCACGCCGCCGTGGGCCGCGGACCGGCTCACCCGGCTCCAGAAGCGCCCCAGGGCCTCGCGAGCGCCCTGGCGCCCGCCGACCATCAGTCCGTCTGCCAGCACCACCGCATTCATCGCCCCGGCGCTGGTGCCGCTGATGGCGTCGATCTCGATGCGCTCGTCCTCGAGCAGGCGGTCCAGCACGCCCCAGGTGAAAGCGCCGTGCGCGCCGCCGCCCTGAAGCGCGAGTTCGATGTGCTTCATGCGTTGCCCGGCCATGCTTCAAGGCTGCCGCACGCGACGCCGCCGGCGCGGGTCAGCGGGCTGCTGCCGCGGTGCCCGCGTCCCTGATCCGCCGCGCCTCGACGTAGTAGCGCTTTTCATTGGCCTCGCCCATGGAGAATGTCTTGCGCGGCAGGGGGCCTTCGCGCACGACCCGGCGCAGCAAGTCGCCCTTGCTCACCGCCGCAAAGTGGATGCCGACACGGCCCTCGTTCATCGCCAGGCGTTCCAGCGCCTCGTCGCCGTGCACATAGTCGACGTTCGTTGCTCCGCCCCGTTCGAGGAAGCCGTCGATGAACGGCTGCAGGGTGCCGACCGCCAGGGTCGAGGGCGGGTCGGTGATCTCGACCACGCTGCAGCGCGCACCGGGTCCGATCAGCCCGGCGGCTTGACGGGTGCCGTCCGACGCCGCGACGCGCTCGCGCATCGCGGCGGCCGACGGCACGTCGGTGCACGACAGGCGGCTGCCGAACGCCCCGGCCAGCGCCTGGCGCAGATCGGCACAGACGCCGAACAGCAGGCGGTGGATGGGTGCGAAGGTCAGCGCGGGGTCGTGGATATTCTCGACTTCGACCAGCGCATGACGGCTGGGATGGTCCATGCCCACCGTGCCCTTCACGCGGTCCCAGAGCGACTTCGCGGTGGCCAGCGAGTGGTTGCCGTCGCCGACGGCAAACAGCATCGGTGGTGTCTGCGGCGGCACGCCGTAGCGGGACGCAAACGCGGTAGGACTGCCCAGCGCGCGCAGCGCCCGCAGCGCCTGCTCGGCCAGGACCCCGGGAACGGCATGGCCGGCGACGCGGCCGCCGCCGAGCATCAGTTCGGAGGCATACAGTTGCGGCAGCGCCTCGCGAGCTTCGAACAACGGCTCGATCACCGTGCGCTCGGGGTCGTCGATGAGCACGAGGACGTGGGGCACCTCGAGTTCGGCGCCGCTGCGCACCGCGATCCGCGGCGCCAGCCGCTCGACGAGGGTGCCTTCGGTCGGCCGGATCAGGCTGGTCGACCCGCTGCCGAAGTCGTAGTGCTCGAGATCCAGTTCGAGCATCAGGCCGCGCCGGGTCCCGGAGCCCACGGTGCGCTCGACGCAGATGGCGCCGTGGTGATCACGTAGCAGTCCGTCGGCGAGGTAGCACCGCATCGTCTCCTGGATGTGCTCGATGCGCGCCGCGGCATCCGCCGACCCCAGGTAGACCTCGGGGAAGATGAGGTGCAGGGTCGAAGGGGCGTCGCCGACCACCTGCGCAACGCTGCGCCAGTAGTCCGGCTCCGACGTGTACTGGTCGCAGGCCACCACGGCCCACTTCGAGAGGTCGATATCTGGCCGCGGCAGACAGATCCGCGGCAATCGGAAGCCGGTCTCAGCACCCATGATCGTTCAACCTGCTGTGTAGACAGGCCATGGTACCCAAGCACGAGACGCGCCGTTGCCGGACCCGGGCGGCCAGCCCCCGCGCACCGGCCGGGCGGCCGCGGCGACGCAGCGCGGACTCACCGTTGCTCCCGGGCGGCGTTCTCGCCGCAGAACGAGCCCTCGGCGAGCGGCCGCAGTCGCGGCGCCAGGGTCTTCAGCAACTGGGCGGGCAGGGCACTCGTGAACCTGAAGCGCTCGGCATCCGGTTCCGGCACGTAGGCCATCACGGTGCCGAAGTAGCGGTCGCCGATCATGAACACCATGGTCGCCGAACGGCTGACGACACGTGAGGAGATCAGGCGGCCGCTGCGGCCGTAGGTGTCGAAGCGGTGATCCCCCGTCCCCGTCTTGCCGCCGATGGCCACCTCGGACCCGTCGCGCCGCAGCAGCGCCCCCTTCAGCCGGCGGGCCGTGCCCTGGACGACGACGTCGGTCAGGGCCCGGCGCACGACATCGGCGACCTCGGCGGGCAATACGCGCGCGGGGGGCGGTGGTCGATACTCGAGCCGCGTTTCGTAGGGCGTTGCGGTGGCGAACTGCAGCGCTTGCAGGCGCACCGTCGGCTGCCGCAGGCCACGGTTGACGATGATGCCCATCAGTTCGGCCAGCGCCGCCGGCCGGTCGCCCGAGGCACCGAGTGCGGTCGCGTACGAGGGCGTCAGCGAATCGAAGGGATAGCCCAGTCGCTGCCAGCCGCGGTGCAGCTTGCCGAAGGCGTCCAGTTCGAGCAGGCCGCGGATGCGCTGGTCCTGCGCTGCCTTGTGGCGCGTCTTGAAAAGCCAGCCATAGACCTCCTGCCGCTGTGCCTGGCTGGCGGCCAGGGTCTGGCCCAGCGTGGCCCCGGGATGCTGTCTCAGGTAGCCGGCCACCCACAGCTCCAGCGGGTGCACACCGGCAAGATAGCCGCGGTCGGACAGCGACCACCGGCCGGCGCCGTACTTGTCGTGCAGCACCTGCGCCGAACTGACGGCGCCAGGCAGCCGGCGGCTGAGCAGGTCCAGCAACTGCAGCACGTCGGCCTCGGGTTCCAGGCCATAGAAGAGGCTGGCCAGGCGCACCGGCGTCGGGCGCAGGTCCTGCAGCAGCAGGTCCTCCACCTCCTGCGCCGGACGCGCGGCGTATTTGCGGTAGAAGCGGGCGACGAACGCGCTGCCCTCCTTGTCGGCAAAGCGCGTCAGATAGGTCTGGCGTCGCGGGTCGGCGGGATTCTCGAGCAAGGCGAGGTTCGCGTCGGCGCTGTCGGCCAGGATGCGGAACACGACATCGCGCATGAGGCGGATGAAGACCAGGTTGACCGAGCGCGTGAAGGCCTCGCCCACGCTCAGCGAGCGGCGGTCATCCGCGGCGTCGAAATTCTCGAATCGGTGCAGCCCGCCACCGGTGAAGAACTGTTCCCCCGGGCTGGCCGAATAGCTGCGCTGCATCGCGGCGTCGAGCATCGCCGGCAGGCTGCGGTCCGCGCTGCGCGCCAGGTGGTCCCGCGCCCACAGGGCGATCGCATCCCGGCGGGCGATCTTCAACGCCGCAAGCTGCGCTGGGTCGAGGGCGCTCCAGCGGCCATGCATGTCCGTGACTTGCTCCAGGTAGGTGATCAGCGTGCGCAGCTTGGCGGTGGAGCCCAGGTCCAGCCGCGTGCCGTCGTTGAGGTCGAAAGGCTGGTCGACGTTGTCGGTCTGGGCGCGCAGCAGATTGACGCCGCCGGCGCTCTCGAAGAGCGTGAAGCTGAGGGCGATCTTGCTCGTATCGTCGCCCTCCTTCAGCAGGTGCGTGCCGTAGAGGCCCGCGGCCTTCGCTGCGTCGACGCTGTTCAGGCTGCGCAACAGGGTCGTGGCCGCCTGCTGCAGTTCCACTGACAGGGGGCTGGTCACCGTCAGGTCGAGACGGTCCAGGTCGTAGGCGTTCGGCACCGCCAGCAGTCTCTGCAACTGGCCGCGCAAGGCCGTCGCGGCCTTGCGTTCGACAAACGAGACCGCCGCGGCATCGACGGCCTGCGACTGCAGTTCCAGTGCCAGTGGCAGCGCGGCGTCGCGCAGGGCCGGCGCGATGATGCCGGCCTGGCCCAGCAGGCGCAGATGGCTGTCGGTCAGCTCGCGCAGCGCGACCGTCCCGTCCGGAGTCAGGTAGTACGAGGGCCGGCGCTGCGCCACGAGCAGCGACAGCACCTGCTTGAACGCCAGGGCCTGCTTGGGCACGAGCGCATGCTTGAACGCCAGCGCCTGCCGGGCGGGCGAGCCGGGGTCGAGTGCGGCGATGGGGGCCGAGAGCAACCGGTTCACTTCGTCGAAGTCGCGCCCGTACCACGCCCACAAGGCGTCGCCGAGGCCGTGTACTTCGCCGAAGCCGAACTGGGCCGCCAGCGGCACCGTGTTCAGGTAGTCGACCACGATCCGGCGCCGGTGCGGCAGCGTATTCTCGCCGTCCAGGTAGGCGCGCAACGAAGCCGAGGCCATCTGGCGATATTTGTCGCCGATGGTGGCGGTGCGGCCGCCCGGCGAGTGGCGGTACTTCTCGATCTGCGTCGCCAGCGTGCTCCCGCCGCCAGCCGCATGCGACGGTTCGACGCGGCGCAGCAGCTGATCGACGATCGCCTTGCCGAAGCGGTCCCACTCGACGGCCGGATTGCGCGTCGGCCGGGCGTCGAGCAGTTCGCGATCCTCGATGAACAGCAAGGACGCGACGACGAGAGGCGGTACGGTTTCGAAGGCGCCGTAGACGCGCTCGGGGTGGCGCACCGTGTGCAGGGGGGCGCCGCTGCAGTCGAGCAGGGCCAGCCCCGCCTGCCCCTTCTCGTCGTACGTCGTGTAGAGGCCGCGTTCGCTCAGTGCCAGCATCGCGCTCGACATGCGGGCCTGCGCGGTGACCGCATAGCCCTGGCGCTGCAGGCGCTCCAGCATGTCCGGCAGGTCGTGGTAGCCCAGTCGCAGATCGAAGGGGCCATCGCCGGGAAACCGGATGGCCGGGCTCGGCCCCGGCTGAAGCTCGAACGTCAGACGGCGTGCCCGGTCGCCAAGCCACTCCGCCTGCAGGCGCGAAGTCGCCAGCTCGTCGCGGACGACGAAGGCCAGCGACAAGCACAAGACCAGGGCGATGAACAGCGCGACGCCCATGCGCCAGCGGGACCTGCTGCGCGGCAGGACCAACTTCATGATGGGTGGGGTGCAGTCGACACGCCGGCTATGCTGTCATCAAACGAGACGTGCGATGGACCCCGACGTGCACAGGCCCTGCGGCTGGCGTGAACAAGTCCGGACCCGCGCCGCTTCGGAGGCCCCGGGCCCCGGACCGGGTCCGCAAGCCGACCGCGCGACATCTCACTGCCTCCAGGCGCGTGCGGAGGGTGACGGCCGCGCGCTGCTGCTCGCGGCGCCGGTGCGGCTCGCGGGCGCGACGTGTCGTCGAACGGCGAAGCCGGTGCGGGCGGGCCCCTCGCGCGGGGCCGTGCCGGAACGCCCCCATCGCGGGGTCCGGGCCTGAAACTCCGGCAAACCGCCGGATCCAGGGGCTGCGCCCCGGCCGACCTCCAGAGTGACGAGGTGGCTCTGCAATCGGAACACACGCCCTCGTGTAGGACCGGACCGACAGGCGAAGCCGGTACCCGCCGATTCCGCCGCCGGCCGCGGCGCAGGACCATGGGCCCTCGAACCACACGACGGGTGCCCTTGAAATCCCTCCCCCTCACCCCCCGCGATCCGCGGCAGAACCAGCTCCTGGCTGCCCTGCCCGATGAAGAGCGGCAGCGCCTGTCGGCGCTGCTCGAGCCGGTCGACCTCCAGGCCGGACAGGTACTGTGCGAATCGGGCGCAACCGCCACTGCGGTCGTCTTCCCGACCACGGCGATCGTCTCGCTGCTGTACCTGCTGCGCGATGGCGCCACGACCGAAGTGGCGGTGGTCGGCAACGACGGCATGGTCGGGATCGGCCTGCTGATGGGTGGCAACACGACACCGAACCGCGCCGTGGTGCAGGGGGCAGGGCAGGCCTATCGGCTGCGCGCGTCTGCATTCGAGCGCGAAATCGAACGTGCCGGCCCGGTGCTCTACCACCTGCTGCGTTATGCGCAGGCGCTGATCGCCCAGGTCGCGCAGACCGCCGCCTGCAACCGTCACCACTCGATCGACCAGCAATTCTCCCGCCGCCTGCTGGTCGGCCTGGACCGCTCGACGGTCGACGAGCTGGTGCTGACGCACGAAGGCGTGTCGAGCCTGCTCGGCGTGCGCCGCGAAGGCGTGACCGCGGCAGCGCAAAAGCTGCGCGACGCCGGCGTGATCAGCTACCGCCGCGGCCACATCGCCGTGCTCGACCGCAAGCGCCTCGAGCAACGCACCTGCGAGTGCTACGCCTCGGCGAAGAAGGAGTATCAGCGCCTGCTGCCGGCCACTCAGGGCCTGTGTCTGGCGGTCGGAGGATAAGGCTTCCTTCGCCCGAAGACGAATCCCCCGTGGCGCCTTCGGCGCTCCCTCAGGGGGCGACGCCGGCGGACCGGCCAAGCCGGATCCACGGCGTCCGCTTGGCTGCTCCGGACTTGTCCGCCGCGGGTGGCGCTTTGGTGCCATGAACAACGGAGTTGCTTGTCTCGGTCGGCGACGATTCCGCCGCGATGCCGGAGCAGACGACGAGGAAGTGGTTCGAAATCGATGGCTCCCGGTTGCGGCTCTGCTCAGCGGTTCACTGGACCTGCAAGGGGCGCAGTTCTCGTCAACGGACGCTGCGCGCAGCATGAACGGAGCGTCGGCGACCCCCGGCCGCCATCGACACCCGGATCAGATCCCGGTGCGCCGCGCACACGCGCACGCCATTGCGCAGCATGCCGCCTCAGTCGCCTGCGTGTGCAGCCCGACGTTGGCCGTGAAATTGTTTGACTGCCGCGAACCGCCCATGCCGGCACATTCACGCACCAGCCGGCGGCGGCGGTCGATGTGACCGGACCGAACTCGCTCGCCTGTGTGACCGGCTCCGCGAGCCTCTCGGTCCAGACGCTCTCGGGAACTGGCCGGACGAGCGCCGGCGACGGCAGGATTCAGTCCGTGTGCGACGCCACCATCGCGACGGTGCTGGGCGAAACGTTTGCTCCGGCCGCTG
>Ga0316603_10001743_pt1 | contig 11740 bp, 3 predicted proteins | sample OWC_soil_day10_n_FD_207649 | JGI IMG/M metagenome (GOLD analysis project Ga0316603, IMG submission 207649) | Wetland soil microbial communities from Old Woman Creek delta, Ohio, United States - OWC_soil_day10_noCT | ecosystem: Environmental > Terrestrial > Soil > Wetlands | place: USA: Ohio...
TGGGAGATTCTCTTACGGACGTCAAGCATGCCTCCTGAAGAAATGCCGATCCCGACGACAGCGAATCTCCTTCGTCGGGTTCCCCCGTTTGCCTTTCGCAGCTTTGTGCCTTACCTTGGCGTTGCACCGCTCCATGGCCGTACCGTAGGATGACCATCATGTCCGCGGAGTTTCCATGTCCGGTTCGCGCCTGTTCGTCCATCATCTACGGGGTTTCCTGGATGCTTCGTCCGCAACACTGCGGGCGAGCCTCTCCCTGCTCCTGCTTGTCGCCTGTTCCCACCCCCTGGCTTCGCAGGACAAGCTCCTCCCGGTTCTGCACTTCAACCACCTGACCACCGCCGACGGGCTTCCAACAAACAACATCTTCGGCGTCGTCCGCGACAGCAAGGGTTTCGTCTGGATAGGAACCGGCAACGGTCTATCAAGATATGATGGATATGGTTTCAAAACGTATCGTAACGTGCTGAATGACTCCTCGTCCATCGCTTCCAGCATGATCATGGTGGTGAAAGAGGACAGCAAGCATCGTCTCTGGGTAGGAACATGGGATGCGGGCTTGAGCCTCTACGATCCCCGCCGCGATCGGTTCATCAATTTCACTCCGCGACCCGGGGACTCCAGCTGGATCCAGGTGCGCTCAGTGTTTTCAATCCTTGAGGATAGCGCCGGAGTCCTCTGGCTCGGGACGAGCAACGGGGACGGGGGGATTGTGCGCGTTGATTTGCCTGAGACCAGAGACGGTGGCGACATCGAAAGTGTTGCACGGGGCATTCGCTTCAAAACATACCGCCTCGGAACGCCGCGCATTGGCGCAATCGATTTGCGCATGCACTCCGACGGTAAGATCCTGGTCGCATCCGACCGCGGGCTTCTACTGTTTGATCGCAGGACTGGCGTGGTCTCACGTCCGGGCTTTCCCGGCCCTCCGGGCCAACGACTCAATAACGCCGTGGTACGGCGAATCGTGGAAGATCATTTCGCAAACCTGTGGCTTGCAACATCGGAAGGACTTTTCAAGATCGATTGGAAGGACGGAGAGGTCTACCACTTTCGACACAGCGATAGTGACAATCTCTCGATTGCCAGGGATAATTTGCAGGATGGGGCCTTGGACTGGCGCGGAAACATCTGGCTCGCGAGTTCTGAGGGGGTGGACATGGTATCGCCGGCGACAGGGAAACGAATCCCATACCTTACTTTCGGTTCTCGTCCCGTCGGGAACGCGAGCATGATGCTGCAGGTCGATCAGACAGGTACCCTTTGGATCAGTACTGGCGGAGGCGGCCTCTACTGGTTGAGCGAGAAGTCCCTTCGGTTCCCACACTATTCACATGGGCAGCTCGGTGCATCAGCATGGGGATTCGAAACAATCGAACGCACACGGAACGGTGAATTGTGGCTCTGCTCCTACGGGTGGGTTAACCAACTGGACGTCTCCACGCGAACTATCGTGAAATCCATTGATGTCTTGCGGGGCGCGACACCGACGTACTGGGACTCCAACAGCCGAACGTCCTTCCTCGATGCCCACGGGATCCTGTGGTACGGCATCTGGGGTCCCGGCCTTTTCAAAGTCGATCTGGCCACAGAACAGGTGAAAAGGTTCCAATACCCGGATCAGCGTCACGCGGGGGATGCGGCAGTGAGGAGCATTGCGCCGGGAACAGGCGATTCTCTCTGGATAGCTGCGGCGCATGACGGCCTTTGGAAATTCGATCCCGCTTCAGGAAGGTTCGAGCGAGGCTCGACAACCTCATTTGCGCGAGCTAATGATGTCATGAAAGACCGTAACGGGAAGCTCTGGATTGCCACCATACTGGACGGACTCTATGTTCTTGACCCGCACAACGGCGCAATCGAGCATTTCGTGCACGATCCTTCCAACCCGAATTCGTTGAGCAACGATCGAACAAATAGCCTGTACGAGGACCCTGCCGGCAGAATCTGGTTCGGGGCGGTCAATGTTCTCAACTACTGGAATTCAGCGACCAGGACATTTGTACGATTTCCAAATCCTGCATTCCCGGAGGCGAATGCCACGCGCGTTGTCGGATCAGATCGGAAAGGCAGACTGTGGGTATCGTATGGTGGCGGGCAGCTGGCAAGATTCGACGCTTCCGCCGGTCTGTTCCAAAACTTCGATGCCTCCGATGGCGTCTGCGGTTATGTGATAGATATGCAAAACCTGGATGACGGGCGAGTGCTGCTCAGCGGGTCCAGTGGCCTGAACATGTTTGATCCTGACAGCGTGTCGCATGTTCATCGTGCTGCGCCGCCTCTCGTGATCACCAGGTTGAGCATCAATGATTCTTCGGTCGTCCCACCATCGATTGCCGATCAGGCCGGCGCTCTCACGTTGTCATCTGATCAGAACGTGATCGAGCTGGAATTCGCAGCCCTCGATATTGATGCGCCCAAGCTCGTTGAGTATCGGTATCGGCTGGAAGGCCTGGAGCAGGAATGGGTGGAACCCCGAGGCCGTCGCTATGTGCGGTATCCGGGCCTCCGCCCCGGAGAGTACGAGTTCAGGGTCAGGGCCACATCCTCCCGGGGCGAATGGCCTGACCGGGAGATCGCACTCGCATTCAGCATTGCTCCACCATGGTGGCAGACGTGGTGGGCCTATGGCGCATACGTGATGGTGTTGCTTGCGCTCGTCGCTGCGGCGTATCAACTCCGACTGAAACAACTTCGTTTGAAACAAGAGGTCCAGATGGAACGCTTTCAGGCAGAACGCGTTGCAGAGGTGGACAGGCTGAAATCCCGATTCTTTGCCAATGTTTCCCATGAATTCAGAACCCCACTTACATTGATACTCGGGCCGGCTGAACAGGCGATTGAGTCGACGCAGGAACCCTCAACACTGCAGAAACTGAAACTCATCAAGAACAATACGGAGAGACTGCACGGACTGGTCAACCAACTGCTGGACCTTTCCCGTCTGGAGTCGGGCGCGATGAAACTCCAGGTATCCCGAAACGATGTGGTGGAGTTCCTCCGTCGGACGGTGATGTCGTTTGAATCGTGGGCGGAAAGGAAGAAGATCGACCTGACGTTCCGGGCCGAGATGGACTCCTACGGGGGCTTCTTCGACACGGACAAGCTGACGAAAATCCTCAACAACCTGATGTCGAATGCCCTGAAATTCACTCCCGAAGGGGGAAGCATCACAGTGTCAGTGCAGATCGTGAATGGTCGAACCCGTGCTGCAAAGAATTCGCTTCGGGCGGGTCACGGTTCAGGCGATCCCGGACATCGGGATATCCCAGAAACTTCCTTTCTGTCGCAGAAGGGGGCTCCCGGCAACGAGGGCAATTCGGCAGGATCTCTTGATGTCACGGTCTCCGACACAGGTCCCGGCATCCCGGCAGAACATCTTCCCCGTATTTTCGACCGCTTCTACCGCGCAGATGAAACCCATACAAACGAAGGTACCGGGATCGGCCTGGCGCTGACGAAGGAGCTTGTGGAACTTCACCATGGGAGCATAACCGCACAGAGTAGACCCGGTCAGGGGTCGGTGTTTACAGTAATCCTACCGATTGAGGAGGATGCGTACCGGCGGGATGAGATCATCGAGGCTCCCTTCAAAGGTGAGAAACCTCTGCGCCCTTCCATCCCCTTGACGCACACCGGCGCGGGTGATACGTCTCCCTCAAAACCGATAGATGGAAAGCCGATTGTCCTGATCGTGGAGGACAACCCGGACCTCCGCAGCTATATTCGAGAGTTTCTGGAAACGGACTATGCGGTGCAAGAGGCAAACGACGGGAAAGAGGGGTATGATCGGGCGATCGAAATGGTTCCGGACATCGTCATCAGCGATCTTATGATGCCGGAAATGGATGGGTTGGAGCTCTGCCGCGCATTGAAGCAGGATGTGCGGACAAGTCATGTTCCGGTCATTCTTCTGACCGCGCGGGCGGGCACTGAGAGCAAGGTCGAAGGGCTGGAAACAGGCGCAGATGACTACGTGACAAAGCCGTTTGATTCCAAAGAATTGATGGCTAGGGTGCGGAACTTGATCGAGCAGCGGCGACAACTCCGTGCGAAATTCTCGGCCGGCGTGGTTTTGAAGCCCGGAGAGGTGGCGGTGACCTCTCTTGATGACGCATTCTTGAAAAAGGTCATGGATATTGTGGAAAGATGCATGGGCGACGAAGACTTTGGGGCTGAAGAGATCGCACGAGAAGTGGCCCTGAGCCGCAGACACCTCGATCGGAAATTGATGGGACTTACGAACCTTTCTGCGGCCGAATTCATCAGGTACATGCGTCTTCAGAGAGCCCACGAGCTGCTCGAAAAGAACTCAGCCACAGTGGCAGAGACTGCCTTCCAAGTCGGTTTTGGAAGCCCCTCGTATTTTACCTCCTGTTTCCGCGAGCGGTTTGGCTGTTTACCCTCAGAAATGCACCGGAAGAGCTCTTAGCTTGTCCACTAGAACCCTTCTCAGGCGGTTGCCCCTCATTCCACACCTGCAAGTCCAAATTTCAAGACTCTTTGTCCAAACGCTGCTACCTCCTCACCCTTTGATTCTTCTATATTTGACCGGACCGCACAAAGCAGACCAGCTCTATGGAACAGTCGATTGTTCGATCCGCATTCCCCCCACAGACCTGATTTTGCCGACCGGTGGCCAGAACTAAATGAAGAGTCCCATGTGAAACGGACATATCAGAGATCCATTCACTTCTCACAGGAGGATCGCAATGAAGACCGGCTTGCTCTCATCTCTGATGCTCTTGACGATGCTGGTGCTCTGGAGTTGCGACTCATTTGGTCAATTCGTCCGCACAGAAGACACCCGCAATCCCGCCCTCGCCACGACACGTCTGGTTCCCTCGCAGTTCCCGACAATCCAGGCCGGAATCGATGCATCCGGCAACGGTGACACGGTGCTCGTTTCTGATGGCACCTACATTGAGAACATAAGATTCAAGGGAAAGAAGATCGTAGTCGCCAGTACGTATCTCACGACAAGCGACACATCCCATATTTCGCGGACAGTCATCGACGGGGGTGGGGCGGTTCTGGGGGACAGCGCCTCCGTGGTCTACTTCATATCGGGAGAAGACACAACGTCTGTGTTATGCGGATTCACTGTGCGTGGTGGGAAAGGAACATCAATATTGGGAGAAATGACGGGAGGAGGGGTGTTGTGTTTGTCGGGTGCGCGATTGGTGCGAAATATTATAACCGGGAACGCCCTCACTCTCCCTGGCGGACGCATTTGGGGAGCCGGAGTCGCTGCGGAGAGGGGGCAAATGCTGATCATGGAACAGAACATCGTAACGGGAAACACGATGAGCGGCACCTACGGAGGAGGGGCGGGCGTCGAGGTGTACAATATGTCAGCGATCATTCGGAACAACATTATCATTGACAACACGGTAACCACACAGGGTCCAGGGTCGGCCTGTTTTGCAGGGGGGGTAATGTGCGAATGGGGGACTTTCTCCGTGGAGGGCAATCTCATCGCAAGAAACAGCGTGCTGGCTCCAACAGCTCCCCAGCATCTGAGCTATGGTGGCGGTGTCCTCGTCAGAGACGGTGTATTGCAGTTCCGTAACAACCGCGTCGTTGGAAATGTGATTCAGACTTCAAACACTACTTGCGCATATGGTGGCGGCATCTGTTTGATGGCTGTGGGAGCGAATGAACTTCAGGAAACGGTGCTCTCCGGCAACTACATTGCATCGAATACAGTCATCGGGGGCTCAATTGACACTCGCTTGAGCGGCGGTGGTGGCATCTTCACGGTGGACCAAAGACCCAGGATTGAAAACAACATTATTGTGAAGAACACAGCTCCTTACGGTGGTGCCTTCGCGGCTGAAAGACACTACATCACCGGCGCATCAGCAATCAAGATGCTATCCGGTGAGGGTGCCGTCGGTCGTGCAGGGGTGCGGAACGCAAAGGTAACATCCAATCTTCAAAGCGCAATCCTCGATGCACCTATCCTTATCAACAATACCATCGCACATAATCGAGCGACGGCCAGCGGTGGTGCGATTGCTGTATCCGGGGCGTGGACCCCGATGACGATCAACACGATCGCATGGGGAGATACCGGCACACAGGAGATCTATCTCTTTTCTGGAGGCGCAATACTTGTCCAATACTCAAATGTCCAGGGCGGTTATGCCGGGACAGGCAACATGAGCGCAGCGCCACTATTTGTGAACGGCGATTCGTTATTCAACTTGCAGTCCTCAAGTCCTTGCATCGGTCGCGGGATTGACTCCGTACAAATCGGCGGGATTTGGTATCATGCACCGGCATGGGACTACGATGGTCATCCTCGCCATCGTCCACTCGGCCCTCAAAGCGTCGATATGGGCGCCCAGGAGGAGCAGACAACCGTTGATGTGGCAGCCAGAGAATCGGCTCCTGTGTCGTATGTACTGGAGCAGAACTACCCCAATCCCTTCAATCCGTCGACCCTGATCAGATATCATCTGCCGGTGGCCGGACTTGTGCGGCTGGTGGTGTACGATATGATCGGCCGGGAGATCAAAGTGTTGAAGAATGAGATGGGAGCACCGGGAAGCTATGAGCTCGTGTTTGATGCAAGAGGACTCGCAAGCGGAGTGTATCTATACCGACTGACGTTTGGTGACCTCGTCCAGACTCGCACCATGCTGCTTTTAAGGTAGTCCGAGCAAACCTGTCAGACCATTGGCAGGCAAGCAGTCAGCCCACTGGCGGGCATCAGTGTGTTCACTGGTGCCCGTCCTGAGGTTTCCAGGCGCAAGAGCCAGGCGCAAGAGCCCTACTCCGTTTGATTCTCGAGTTTCTCTCTCCTATCTTGTCACAATACCTTCAGCCTTTCGTGCGTCAAATCCATGCATCTCCATGGAGGTCTTTCCGTGTCGGGAGTATTCTGCACACGTGAACGGTTACCCCTCCCTTTCAGCTGCGTCTGCCGCGCCTCGTGGGCTGTACTCCTGGCAGTCCTGCTCGGTCTGCCGAGTGGACGGCCACTTCTGTCGCAGGACAGGCTCCTTCCCGTCTTCCACTTCAATAGATTGTCCACTGCCGACGGCCTGCCATCAAACGAGGTCCGCTCCAACATCGTCACCGACAGGCAGGGATTTGTCTGGATAGGGACCGTGAACGGACTCGCTCGATATGATGGATACACCTGCAGGGTCTATCGCAACAACCCGGACGATCCGTCTTCGATTTCTTCGAACGGTATTATGTCTCTCCTCATTGACTCACGTGGTCTACTCTGGGTCGGCACGTTCGACACCGGTTTCAGCATCTATGATGCCGCGAACGACCGATTCGTGAACTTCCTCCCGCGCGGCAAGGATAGCACGTTACTTGGGCTGAAGGCGATCCTCATGATGTATGAAGATCGGGCAGGAAATATCTGGTTTTCGTCTTATGAGAACAAGATCATTCTGGCTGACATGTCGGGTCTTTCCCACGAGACCAATGTCGATAGCGTCGCAGCCCGCGCTCGTTTTCAAGTACTACGGCTGGAGGGATCGAAGGAAGCGGTCTATATCGGCGAGTGGGATCTCCACTCGCTCCTGTTCGGGACGGCCCGGGGACTGCGTATCTACAATCGCGACACCAGACAGATATCGGGCTTGAGCCTCCCCGCATCATCGTCAACAAATCTGGACACGGCAAGGATTACAGCGTTCTGGTGGGAGTCGACTGACCGGCTCTGGATCGCGACGCGTTCGAACGGATTGTACCTTTGGGATCGTGCCGGAAAGTCACTTGTCGAGTACCGCAGGCAGCCTGCCAGGCGAAGAGATCCCCGGGATGAGAGAATCACGGACATCCTCATCGACAACGGCGGTCGTATGTGGATCACCACGCCGACAACGCTTGATCTCTTCGACCCAATGTCAGGCGAGTACAAGGAGTATTTGCTGACTCGATCTGCCCCGCCGCGGAATCCCTATCTGCTATCCGTTGACAGGATGGGCAGACTCTGGGTCAGCACGATGGATGACGGCCTCTATTTCCTGACGCCTCAGTCCATGCGATTCCCTCACTTCGCACTGAAAGGGACCGACGGGAGTCCAAAGTCGATGGAGACGATTGATGAGGCAGGCGACGGTACCTATTGGATAGCGAGTGAGGGAAAGGTTGTGCGTGTACGGATCGCTGACCTGGGTGTGTTTCAAACTGTGGATCTCTTCAAGGGAATGAGGCCCACGTACTGGCGTGCGGGAGTCATGGATTCATACCGAGACTCCGAAGGAACCCTATGGTACGGCACATGGGGTCTGGGACTCTACAGGTTCGAACCGGGTACAGGGTCGGTCACGAATTATCGCTTTTCAACGCAACTCCCCGATTTGACAAACAAGAACGACGTCTGCTTCAGCATCACCGGAGGGGCGGGCGATTCCCTTTGGATCGGGGCCTATAGGGACGGACTTCTAGAGTTTGATACTCGCACAAGGAAATTCTCGCGGCGTACCACCGTGGGCAGCACGACCCCGGTCAATGTATATCAAGTGATGAAGGACAAAGGCGGCAGACTATGGATTTCCGATGAATCCCAGGGAGTGCTGGTTCTGGATCCAGCGACGAATTCCGCCGAGCACTTCACGCACGATCCGGATCGTCCCACGACGCTGAGCGACGATCGCGGACGACACGTGTACCAGGGTCCGGATGGGGACATTTGGATTGGAACCAAGGGCCTCCACCTGTGGCATCCAGAAAGCAGATCGTTCACGCGGTTTACAAATGGCGCATTCCGCAATACAAACTTTGTCATGCCGATGGGAACAGACCTTCAGGACAGACTCTGGGTCTACTACTATCCTGGAGCGGTGGGCATTCTCAATCGCTCCACAGGTCGCTTTTCCAATTTTGGTGCCTCAGATGGTCTCTGTGCGAACATCTATGAGATGGGCCGGCTCCAGGATGGGACTGTTCTCCTCCTCGGTTGGAGCGGGATGAATATCATCAACCCGGAAAGCCTTCGCACAGCGCACCAGATTCCGCCGCTGGTGTTCGGGCGCATCCTCATCAATGATACTTTGAGCGTATCGGGACATAATCCTCCGGATGCAGGACTGGCTCTGGACCATGATCAAAATTCTCTGGAATTGGAATTCTCTGCTATCGATCCCGGCGCAGGACACATGATCGAATACCACTACCGGCTGGAGGGGCTGGAGGATTCATGGGTGCGTCCGGCCGGGCGACGATTCGTTCGCTACCCGGGGCTCGCGCCCGGTGCTTACGTGTTCAGAGTGAGAGCTGTGAGTCAGATGAGCCAGTGGCCGGATCAGGAGCTCGCCCTCTCGATCTCCATCGCTCCACCATTCTGGCGAACATGGTGGGCGTACGCCATGTACGCATCCCTCGCCATCGGACTCCTCCTCCTCGGATATCGCCTGCGGCTGAATCGGCTCCGCCTGGCGCAGCAAGTCGAGATGGAGCACTTTCAATCGGAACGTCTGGCGGAAGTCGATCGACTGAAGTCCCGGTTCTTCGCGAACGTCTCTCATGAGTTTCGGACACCTCTCACACTCATCCTGGGCTTGAATGAACAACTGGCTCAACTTCTGAACGACCCCGTTGGCTTCAAGGGGAAGCAGCAGCTTGTCGCCAGCAACGCAAAGCAGCTCCTCAGACTGGTCAACGAACTGCTCGATCTCTCGAGGCTTGAATCGGGGAACATGAGACTCCAGGTATCCAACGGCGACATTGTCCAGTTCCTTCGCAGAGTCGTCCTTTCATTCGCCTCATGGGCGGAAAGGAAGAAGATCCGTCTCGAGTTCAAGTCCAAAACCGACTCCATCCACGGTCTCTTCGACCGCGAGAAGCTCGAGACGATCGTGAACAACCTGATATCGAATGCACTGAAGTTCACGCCTGAGGGAGGAGAGGTGATGGTGGTAGTGCAGGAAGCGGCAGGCGACCGGCCGCTCCAGCTTACTGTTTCGGATTCCGGTCCCGGCATCCCGGCCGATCACCTCCCACATATCTTCGAACGCTTTTACCGGACCGATGAAGCACACGCCACGGAAGGGGCTGGCATCGGTCTCGCGCTTGCGAAGGAACTGACGGAACTTCATCGCGGAACCATCCGCGTCGCAAGCAGTCCGGGAAAAGGATCTTTGTTCACGGTTGAGATACCGGTCAACAGCGCCGCGTACCGGGTTGAGGAGTTTGTTGAGGGACCTCCCGGGCGAGATCAATTTGAAGTCCCTCCCGCCGGGACTTTGTCGAAGAAGTCCGGACCGATCCAGGGCGCCGCCCCAACCAGCGGCAAGCCGATTGTTCTGGTCGTAGAGGACAACGCGGACCTTCGTCAGCATATTCGGGAACACTTCGAGAAAGAGTATGCGGTTCAGGAGGCTCCGGACGGGAAGACGGGATTTGATCGGGCGGTTGAGATCGTGCCGGACATGGTCATCAGCGACGTTATGATGCCGGAAATGGACGGGATGCGGCTCTGCCGTGCATTGAAGCAGGACATCAGGACGAGCCATGTACCGGTCATACTGCTCACTGCACGGGCCGGTATCGACAGCAAACTGGAGGGGCTTGAAACTGGCGCTGATGACTATGTTGAGAAACCCTTTGATGCGAAAGAGCTACTTGCGCGCGTGCGGAATCTCATTGAACAGCGGCGGGAACTCAGGAAGAGATTTTCCGCCGGGGCGGTCCTGAGGCCGGGCGAGGTGGCGGTAACGTCGCTTGACAACGCTCTCCTCAAGAGAGCCATGGCATATGTAGAACAACGGATCGGGGACGAGACACTCGGCGTCGATGACCTCTCCCGGGAGATGTCTGTCAGCCGCGCAACACTCAACCGGAAGCTACAGGCATTGACGAATCTCTCCCCCGCCGAGTTCATTCGCTACCTTCGCCTCCAGCGCGCCCGCGAACTGCTTGAGAAGAACGCCGGAACAGTAGCTGAGATCGCCTACCAGGTCGGATTCGGGAGTCCTTCCCATTTCAGCGCCGCCTTCCACGAACGGTTCGGCATACCACCCTCTGAAATCCAACCCAAAGCGGAGTAGGCAGGCTCAGTCCTTTTATCGCCTTTAGTGGGCGTTAGCCTCCTTGATTCAAAACTGACTGCTTTTGATCCGCGTTCGATATCACTCCCCCCCGGTCTCCAGACTATATTCTACAGAACCCGTCGACAGCGCTCGGACCTGGGGCTCTTTTTGTCATGATGGAAAGGATTGAGCTATGACCCTTCGAGTCCTTCCACTTTTCTTCGTTCTTTGCGGATTTGCGATCCATGCCGCCCTTCCTCAAGACAGATCCCCTCTGCCGCCTTCGGAAGTGGTGATACATCCGAAAAAGCCTTGCCCCATTATCCCGCCCAACGCAACAACGCATACAGAAAAATCTCTCTACAAGCGCAAATCCGAATGGAAGAAGATCATTGACCAGTTCTGGGGATCCGGGGACCCATACCATCACAAGCTCAATGTCTTTGACACCTATGCATCGTACGTACGGGCGAAGTGCCCGACATTCGTCTATTCCAGGCTCAACTGGGACTCGGTGGCCACGTACTGGCGATCCAAGATCACAGACTCTACAAGTCGCGGCGCGTTCAATGCGATTATCATGAAGTTGTCTTACGCTTTGAATGACCTTCATGCATGGGCCGCTGACAATGTGGTTGTCTCATCGCCGATGACCCCCAGCACCCCCTATGTTTCCTTACCCTGGGACAACCACGATGTCCGCTACTTCGGGGCCGCACTGACGCTCCTTCCCGACTCAT
>Ga0316603_10001744_pt1 | contig 11737 bp, 7 predicted proteins | sample OWC_soil_day10_n_FD_207649 | JGI IMG/M metagenome (GOLD analysis project Ga0316603, IMG submission 207649) | Wetland soil microbial communities from Old Woman Creek delta, Ohio, United States - OWC_soil_day10_noCT | ecosystem: Environmental > Terrestrial > Soil > Wetlands | place: USA: Ohio...
CGCGCTACTCGATGCGATCGGCCGCGCCGTCGCGCTGTATCGCGATCCCGTCGCATTCGCGTCGCGACAGCGTGCCGCGATGGCGCGCGATTCGTCGTGGCTCGCGTCCGCGAACGAGTACGTCGCGCTCTACCGTTCGCTTCGTGCGTGACGAAGCAGCGACAGTCGCGCTCCAGAAACGCGGCGCGTTCGCCAATTGAACGCAAGTTTCGTCCGAACGCCGGACGACTTGGTCCGCGTCACGGACGCCTCTGTCCGGTGTGCGGACGTGCACGGCCCTCGCAATTCCCGTGCTTGGGCGCACGGTCCGGAGCGCGTACATCTGACGCGTTGCGCTGTGCAGGACCCTGTCAACAACTAGGTCCGATCGACCCGGTTATCCACAATCGAATCGACCCTAACCCTGCGAATCACCTGGGAGCGATCCATCCCGAGGACCCCGTGTGGATAACTTGTGATCCCGGTGTGTCGGGGCCTCGCGGGAGCGTGGCCGGATCAATCACTTAGGCGCCATGTCACGAGAACTACGTAGTTGTCCTACATCGGAGCTTTTGGCTGCACTCCCGCATCGCCTGGAGCGCCTTCAGTGCTACCGGAGCCGCCCTCGAGCTTCGCGATGATCGCGCATGCATCCGCGTCTTTTCGATCGCACGCGCGCTTCACGAGCTCGCGTCCCTTCGCAGGATCTTTCTTCACGCCGACACCATCGATCAACATCGCGCCGAGTACGCGACACGCGATCGGTTCGGCTTTCTCGCACGCACGCGCGAGCCACACCGATGCCGCGTTCGGGGTCTTCGGAAGCCCGGTGCCTTCGAGATACGCGATGCCGATCGCGCGACACGCCGTCGGCTCGCCGGCGTCGCAGCCCAGCTTGTAGAGATCGATCATCTTCTTGAAGCGCGCGTCGCGGTCCGCGGGCTTCGCATCCTTCGCGGACGCGAACGCGCGATGAACGTCGCCGGCGTTCGTGCACGCGAACGGCGCCTTGCCCGTGCACGCCTTCTCGAGCAGCGTCTCGGCGCGAGCGAGATCCTTGTCGACGCCACGGCCGTCGCGCAGCATCAGGCCGAGGTTGCGGCACGCGAGCGCGTAGCCGCCATCGCACGCCTTCGTGAACAGCTCGGTCGCTTTCGCGACGTCCTTCTCGACGCCGATGCCTTCGGCGAGCGCGAGCGCGGTGTGGTTGCAGCCCGCGAAGTTGCCGCTGTTGCACGCTTGCGCGAACAACGCCGTCGCGCGCTTCGGATCCGCGGTCACGCCGATGCCCTCGCTATAGAGGACACCCAAGTTGCGGCACGCCTCGGCGTCCCCGCCGACGCAGGCCTTGTCGTACTGCGCCGCGGCTTCCTTCGGATCGAGCTTCGCGTCACCGGGCACGGCTGCATCGGAGACGACCGGCTTGGCCGAGCCTTCCGCCGGCGTCTCCTTCTTCTTGCCGCACGCGAGCAAGGCAACGAGCAGGATGGCGAACCGCACGCGATCTCCTAACACGCCAGTGAGCCGCAAGGCGAACCAACCCTCGGGGTACATCATTCGCCGCCGACCGCGAGGCGAACGAAGTTATACGCATGGCGCGCGCGCGCGTCGCCGTACGGCAGCGCGCTGTAGAGGATGATCGTCGCCGCCCCGATGCCCGCCGCGAGCAGCAGGCCGCGCCATCCGCACGCGCGGTGGATCGAGGATCCGAGCAGGCCACCGACGAGCAGCACGTACGGCACGAGGCTCGCGATCCCGCCGAGGCCGAGCACGTTGCCGACGTTCGGGGCGACGAGGCCGTCGACGAGCAGGTGGAACGTCGCATCGAACAGCGGGTGCTGCATGCTGTCGGGCCAGTACGGGAACGTCGCCGACGACATCGCGTAGACGACGACGCCGACGACGATCGTCCCCGCGAGCGCCCCGCGCGCGAGCTTCGCGTCGACGCGCGACAGCAGCGCCGCGACGAACGGCAGCATGAACGGCAGCATCGCGGTGATGTAACGAGGACCGACGCCCCAGCCACCGCGCCAGAAGTTGATCGACGAGATGAACGCCACGTAGATCACGATCACGGCGACGCCGACGCCGACGTAGCCCATGCGGTCGGGCAGCTCGCGTTTGCGTGCGAGCACGTAGGCGCCGGGCAGCGCGAGCACCAGCCACGGTGCGAGGAAGAACAGCCCGTTGTCGGGCTTCACGAGCGACCCGACGAACGCCTCCCAGCGCAGCTTCGTGATCCCGAGGAAGCCCTCCTGGTGATAGACGGCGAACGTGGTCGATGCGTCGTAGCCGGTGCGCCACGGGCTGCCGAAGCACGCGGTGTGATACGCGAGCAGGATGCCGATCGGAACCGCGGCGCCCGCGACCGCGATCGCGACGACCCGCGCGAGGTCCTTCTTCGGCCACGCGCGCAGCTTGACCAGCACGTGCACGGCGACGGGCACCGCGGCGAACACGGCTTGGTAGTCGACGAGCGCGGCGGCACCGGCGAGCGCACCGGCGGCGCTCATCGCGAACAGCCCGCGTTTCCTGTCGGCGACGTCGAGCGCGAGGATCCACGCGCTCGCGACGCAGATCGCGCCGAGCTGGTGGGAGAAGAACAGGATCGAGTAGGTCATCGCCATCGAGCCGAGCGCGTACGCGACGAGCACGAGCCGCCGGACGGCCGGATCCGGCGCGAACCGCTCGAGAAAGCCCCACAAGAGCGACAGGAACAGCAGCATCGGCACGATGCCGGCGAAGAACCGCGCGATCCACATCGACACGCCGAGGCTCGGCTCGCCCGCCACGACACGCACGGCCAGATACGCGGGCGCGGCGAGCATCGAAGACCCCGGCGCCTTGTTCGAGTATTGGTGACCGAACGCCGGCGAGACGTCGGCGGTCGTCCCCCACCGCTGCACGCCGCGGTCGACGTGGAACACGTGCTCGTCGGCGATCGCCTTGACGAGGTAGATGCGCGGCAGCTCGTTCGCGCTGCGGATCTTCGGGAAGTACGGGAAGACGTACAGGTACGCGATGGCGATCGCGATCAGCCACCCGCGCCGCTCTAGAAAAGGCCGAAATCGCACCTGCTCTTCGAACGTGATACCACCGGATCGACCGTATCGTGCTGAAGATCCCGAGCGCTCGCTACCGCAGCCTTCGTGACGCCGTGCGTGCCGACGTCGGGCGCGCGATCGCGATGGCGGCGGGCGGCGCCGCGGCGTTCCTGCCCGTCGAGTACGCGCTGACGCTCGTGGCGCACGAGGGCACGACGCCGCTCGCGGGCAAGCTCCGGCTCGTCGCGCTGGTGGCGACGCTGTCGCTCTACTTGTTCTTCCTGCTCGCGGTCGGGCTGTCGGCCGTGACGGTCGCGACCCGCCTCGTATGCATGCGGATCGATCCCGCGCGCGAGCGCGCGCCGGGCCTGTTCGCACACGCGCCGCTCGATCGCGGCGTGCGGCCCGGCGTGCCGAAGCTGTGGGCCGCGGTCGCGACGGCGCTCGTCGTGATCGTCGTCGTGCAGCGCGCGGGAGCATGGGCCATGGTCCGGTTCCGCGAGCCGCAGCTGACCGCGACCTTGATCGCGACCGTCGCGCTCGCGACGTCGGCCCTCGCCTACCCGCTCTCTCGCGCGCTCGCGACGGCGGTGCGCGTCGGCGCCGAGGCGCTGACGTTCCTCGGTGGCGCGAACCCCCTCGGTCGCTGGCGTGCGAGCGGGCTCGCGCTCGCGGGGCTCGTCGGTGGTGCGCTGGCGGCCGCGTGGTACCTCGTGCCACCGAGCCGCTCGGTGATGCCGGTACGGCTCGTGATCAGTGCGTGCGTGATCGCGCTCGGCATGGGCTGGGGCGCACTGCTGAAGTCGACCGCGAAGCGCACCACGGCGTCGCCGAGTCATCGCCGCGCCCGCGCGCGGTTCGTCGCGGCATGCGGCGGCGTGCTCGCGTTCATGACCCTCGTGTTCTGGGGCGGCGATCTCGGCACGAAGTACATGGCCGTCACCGGCTCGCCCGCGCTCGACAAGCTCGTGCGCGTCGTGCGGCTCTCCAACGACCTCGATCTCGACGGCTTCGGCTCGCTGCTCGGTGAAGGGGACTGCGCGCCGTTTCGCGCCGACATCCACCCCGGCGCCCGCGACCAGCCGGGCAACGACGTCGACGAGAACTGCGACGGCCGCGACTTCTCGCTCGCCGACATCGTGCCGCCCCCCGGCCCGAACCTGCCCGTCCCGCCCCAGTTCACGAAGGACTGGAACATCCTCCTCATCACGATCGATGCGGTCCGCTACGACCACACGACGTTCGGCGGCTACAAGCAGGGCCCGAAGAAGCGCGACACGACGCCCCGCCTCGACGCGCTCGTGCGCGACTCGACGAGCTTCACGTGGACGATGGCGCCGGCCGCCGGCACGATGGCGTCGATCCCGGCGATCCTGACCTCGAAGTTCTTCCACTCCGGGATCGCGATCGACGAGAAGCGCCCCGCCGGCACGCCGCCGGGCATCATGCCGGAGAACACGTTGCTCCCCGAGATCGTGAAGCGCGTCGGCTATCGCACGGGCGTGATCGGCTCGCACGTGTGGTGGAACGGCTGGGGTCTCGAGCAAGGCGTCGACGACTACGACAACTCGCTCGCGAAGACCGACGACCCGAAGCGCATCGTCGCCGACAAGGTCACCGCGCACGCGCTCGCGTGGATCGCGAAGAACCAGGGCAAGAAGTGGTTCTTGTGGGCGCACTACATCGATCCGCACGGCCACTACATGGCGCATCCCGAGGTCGTCGATTGGGGCTCGTCGGATCCGGACCTCTACGACGCCGAGATCAAGTGGACCGATCAGCAAGTCGGCAACCTCCTCGACGAGCTCCGTCGGCTGCCCAGCTACGACAACACGATCGTCATCATCACGAGCGATCACGGCGAGAGCATGGGCGAGCACGGCCAGCCGCTCGGCACGCACGGCGCGGCGCTCTACACCGAGCAGATCCACGTCCCGATGATCTTCTTCATCCCGAACAACAAGCCGCGCCTGATCGGCGGCGCGGTATCGAACCTCGACATCGTCCCGACGGTCGCCGAGCTCGTGGGCGCGAACGTCGCCGACTTGTCGTTCGAAGGCCGCTCGCTCGTACCGCAGCTGTTCTACGGCCGAGAAGATCACGAGCGCTACGTGTTCGCCGAGACGAACGCCGGTGGCAAGCAGCGCGCGGCGATCGGCTCGCGCTGGAAGCTCGTCTATTACATCGCGAACCACGTCTACGAGCTGTTCGATCTGAAGGTCGATCCCGACGAGAAGCAGAACCTCGCACCGAACAATCCGCCCGAGCTCGCGACGGTCAAGCGCGTGCTCGAAGCCTGGATGGACCGCGTGCTCTACGCGCGCGACCCGCTGTTCAACCAAGCGTTCCGCCAGATCGCCGACGTCATCGTGCAGGGCGCCCCCGCGCCCGAAGTCGCCACGGCCGGCCAGACGCTGCCGGGCGGCATCGCCATCGCGGGCATCGGTCCCGCTGCGAACAAACCTGTGGCCGTCGGCGCCAAGACCGACATCCACGTCTACTTCCGCGTCGACGAGCCCACACAGGTCTCCTACCGCTTCCAGCTCGTCGCCTGGCCGACCGAGCTCGCCACCCCGCTCACGGATCCGATCCCCAACGACCGGACCGTCCGCAGCGGCCTGCGCGCGACCGCCGACGGCGCCTACCCGACCGAGCGGTGGCGCAAGGGCGACGTGATCCGCGAGCGGTTCACCGTCGTGATTCCGCCGGAGTGGAAGTCGACCGGCCTCACCGTCGGCCTCGTCGTCGTCGACGCCGCGGGTGTTCGCGTCCCGCCGACCGGCGCAAAGCCTTCCAACGACGCACAAATCTTCGCCCTCGGCGTGCTGCCGCTGGGAAGCTCCGCTCCCGGCAAGCCGTAGTACGATTCGAGCGATGCGGCCGATCTACGACCTCTCGAGCGTGTTCGCCGCGCAGATCCACACGGCCGAGGCGGAGGCCGGCAAGGTCTTCGAGCCCGTGATCGGCATCGTCACGGACAACAAGGATCCGAGCAAGCTCGGCCGCGTGAAGCTCAAGATGCCGATCCTCTCGGACAAGGACACGAGCTTCTGGGTCCCGATCATCATGATCGGTGCGGGCAAGAATCGCGGCTGGTTCTTCATCCCCGAGGTCGACGACGAGGTCCTCGTCATGTTCGAGCAAGGCGACATCAACCGCCCGCTCGTCGTCGGCGCGCTGTGGGGCGGCAAGGACAAGCCGCCCGACAAGAACCCGGGCGCGAACCCGCGCCGCGTGATCAAGTCGCGCCAGGGCTCGAAGATCACGTTCGACGATGAAGAGATGAAGATCATCATCGAGGACGGCACCCAGAAGGGAAAGATCACGTTCGACTCGAACGCGAACAAGATCATCATCGAGGCGCTCAAGGGCGACGTCTGCTTCCAATCTCCTCAAGGCGACACCCAGATCGTCGCGAAGGAGATGGAGATGAAGGCCGGCACGAACATCGAGATCCACGCCGGGTCCAAGATGGACTGGGGCTCGGGCGCGAAGACGGAAGTCAGCTCGCCATCGGTGACGATCACCGGCTCGAAGGCGAACGCGAACTGCGGCAACGCACAGGCGCCCGAAGCGCCGACGTCGGACCCCCAAGACGTCGCCGACCCCTACGGGTCGTAGCGCTTACTGCCCCATCTTGAATTCGTCGCTCTTCGGGACCTGCGGGCCGCTGTGCGGCTTCTGCTCCGGCATCTTCGCGTTCGGATCCGTGCTCGTGCCACGGCGGATGTACTCGGTGACCGGCTTGTAGTTGACGGTCCACTTGTTCGTCTTCACGAGCTTGCCGTCCTTGTAGAAGCGGCGGAAGCGCTCGAGCTTGTAGCCGTTGAAGCCATCCTGATCGATCGAGGTCTGGTCTTGCGGCATCTCCTCGTCGAGGCGCTCTTCGGTTGGGAACGGGGACTCTTCGATGATCTTGCGCTCGAAGACGATCTTGTCGTACGGGCGCTTCTTGCCGAGGATCTCGACCTTCGCCTCGCCGTTCGCCACGACGTAACGAATCACGACCGGGAAGTCGTACGGGTTCTTGAGCTTGAGGTCGGTGTCGGGCCAGACGACGGTCGCGTCGAAACCGAGCGGCGTGTACGCCGACGGGCGCGAGTGGTTCGTGGTCTTGACGATGTCGATGCCGCTGAAGAACGCGGCGCCGAACAGCGTCGTCGAGATCTGGCACGTGCCGCCGGCGAGGCCGTCGACCATCTCACCTGCGGTGATGACGTGCGCGACCTTGTAGCCCATGCGCTGCGATCGCTCGCCGACGGTCCCGTTGAACGACCACTCTTCGTTCGGCTTGAGGACGACGCCGTTCAGCTTGCTCGCGGCGAGCTTGAGGTTGAAGTTGCGATCGCGGTCGGTGACCGGAAACTTCGTGAGGTAGTGGCCTAGGACGTTCGAGATGTCGTCGATGCCGAGCCCGGCCTTCGTGACGCTCGCCGGGACGGCGATCGTGGCGAGCTCGACGGTCGCGGCGTTCGAACGCGCGGCGCTGATGATCCGCGGGATCGATCCCCACATGTCGAGGCTCTGCCCCGGGCTGTCGTTGTTGATCGTGCGCGCTTCGAGATCGAGGTACGCGTTGATCGCCGCGCGATCGGTCTTGGCCTTGAGCAGCGTGAGCGCCTTGATCGCCTTGTCGCGATCGACGCGCACGGGTAGCGAGCCGGTCTTGGCGAGCGCGTCGGCACTACCGCTCGTGCGCTTCAGCTCGTCGGGATCGATCTCCACACCGAGCTCCGACCACTTCAGGCGAACGACGCCGGTGGCGGTCTTGACGTCGACCTCGCGCGCGAGGAGCTCGTCGAAGCTCTTGACCGGCGGCGCGGCGACGGGCGCGGCGGGCGCGGCCTTGGTTTCGGTGACCGTCGCGGCCCGCGCGACGGAGTTCTTGTTCATGATGAAGTAGCCGCCGACGAGGCCACCCGCGACCACGAGCATTCCGCCGGCCAGCCCGAGCAGCACGGCGCCGTGCTGAACCGAGCGTCCTCTCAGTTTCGACATCGCTTCCTTCTTATCATGACGCAGCCCAGATCCTGGAGTTTGCAGGGGTAGGGCCACCCGCGACGGCTGGGTTCCATGCGGGTTGCGTGACGTGTGTCTGGCCGCCCGCACCCGACGTGTCCGACCTGCCACGGTGGTTTGACAGGTGGGTTTTCATGAGGCAGCCTGCGGAGGTGGCAGGTTCGATCGTGCAGCGCAATAAGGTCGTCGCGAAGCGGAAGGGCCTTATCGCCGCGGCAGTCACGGGTGGATCTGTCGCCGTCGCCGTCGCCGGCGCCCCGATCGTCGCCGCCATCGGCCTCGTCGGCGCCGCATACCTCGGGTGGGATTGGTTCTCATTCCGCGTGAAGAACGGCATGCGCTTCTAGCTCGGGCGGTGCCGTGAGCTTCGCGGAAGGCCTCGTCGGCGTCACGCTCGACGGTCGTTATCGCCTGGACGCGCTCCTCGGCGAAGGCGGCATGGGTGCGGTGTATCGCGCCACGCACCTCGCGATGGAGCGCAAGGTCGCCATCAAGCTGCTCAAGCCGCACCTCGTCAACGACGAGAACCAACTGCAGCGATTCGCGCGCGAGGCCCGCAGCACGCTCAAGGTCGACTCGCCACACGCGGTGAAGGTCCTCGACTTCGGGGTCACGCCGCATCGCGACTACTACATGGTGCTCGAGTACCTCGACGGCCGCACCGTGCAGCGCGAGCTCGACATCGATGGTCCGTTCACGCCAAAGCGCGTCGTGCACATCGCGCGGCATGCGCTGCACGCGCTCGGTGCCGCGCATCGCTACGGGCTCGTCCACCGCGACATCAAGCCCGACAACTTGCTGCTCATGCGCGTCGGCTCCGATCCCGACTACACGAAGGTCCTCGACTTCGGCGTCGCGAAGCTGATGGAAGGCGCCGCCGCATCGGATCGATCTCAGCTCGCACTCACGCAGGTCGGCATGGTGTTCGGCACGCCCGAGTTCATGTCGCCCGAGCAAGCGTGCGGGCACTCGCTCGATGGACGCAGCGACCTCTACTCGCTCGCCGCGACGATGTTCGTGATGCTGACGGGACACGGCCTGTTCGAGGGCGGCAGCGCGATCGAGTGGCTCACGCACCACGCGCGCACGCCGCCGCCGCGCCTCGCGATGGTGCGCCCCGAGCTCGCCACGTATCGCGAGCTCGACGATCTGCTCGAGCGGTGTCTCGCGAAGTATCGCGACAAGCGACCGCGTAGCGCCGAGGAGCTCGACGAGCTGTTCGCCAAGCTCGAGGACACGCTCGATCGCCCGGCGGGCTCGATCCCACCGACGATGAAGCGCACGGCCTCCGCGTCGTCGCAGAACTTCTCGGCATCGGCGTACATGCACGCGCTGCCCGCAGAGATGGTGGATCCGGGCGCGACGCTGCTGCCGCCCGAGCTCGCGAGCGACCAAGGGTCCACGGCGGACCTCCGGCCCCAGCGCTACCAGGACGCGGCCACACCATCGACCACGACCGGCGTCATGCGCGAGGTCGGGAAGCGGCGCGCGCTGTGGCTCGCGTTCGGTGCGATCGCGGTGATCGGGACGATCGTGACCGCCGTGGTGATCGCGTCTTCACGACGCACTTCGACAACGACTTCGATAGATGCCGCGGTCGCGGTGACGTCGCCCGATGCGCCGGCGCCAACCACCGTGATCGCGGACGCCAGCGTTCCGGTCGCCGAGATCGACGCACCGGTCGAGGCGCAGCCCGACGCCGGCGTCAGAGTCGTGCGTACGAACCCGAAGGTCGAAGAGCACCTCAAGAAGGCGGAGGCCGCCCTCCGCACGAACAATCTGATGACCCAGCTGACGCAGGCCGATCTCGCCCTGCAGGCCGATCCTCGAAACGCGCGCGCGAAGTTCCTCTACGGAGATGCCCTCATCAAGTACGGCCAGACCGACAAGGGTTGTCGGTACTTACGTTCAGTCGGGAAGAAGAATCGCGCCTGCGGCAGCGATTGACCGCGATCACACAACCCCCCTATCCTAGCGGCACGTCATGGGGGCACTTCGTTGACGGCGCCGGTTGGCACTACGTCCGGCAGTCATGCAGCGCGGCTTCAGCCCGGGTTCCAACTCGGTGACTACCGACTCGGCCAGCCGCTCTGGTCGATGCGAATCGCGGACGCGTACAAGGCCGAAGGTCCGCAGGGCCCCGCGACCGTGTACGTCGTCCACGCGAAGATCGCGGCGGTACCTGAAGTTCGCGATCACATCATTGCAGGAACCCGCGCTGCGGCGCAGCTGCCCGAGCACAAGCACCTCGTGCGAACGCTCGCGGCCGGCCTCACCGGCGACATCCTCTGGATCGCGACGGAGGAAGTCGACGGTTCGAACGTCCGGGACATGCTCAGCAAGAAGCGCCTCGCCGGTCACGCCGGCCTCGGTGCGCGCGCCGCGGGAAACCTGATCTCCGGCGTCGCGACGGCGCTCGGCGAAGCGCACCACGGCGCGCTGTGCGACGAGTCGGTCGTCGTCAATCGCCAAGGTCGCGTCCGCGTGATCGACATGGCGCTCGGACCGGGTACGGCGGCCGCGATGGTCGCGGGCTTGATCCCGCCGCAGAGCTGCATCGCGCCCGAGCTGCTTGCGGGTGGCACGATCAACGGTCCCGCCGATGTCTATGGCGTCGGCGCCCTGCTCTACGAGGTCCTCGTCGGCAAGCCGCTCGAGCGTGGCGGCCCGCGGCCGAGCGACGTCGTGCAGGGCGTGAACACGCAGATCGACGAGATCGTCGCGCGCGCGTGTCATCGCGATCCGGAGAAGCGGTTCGGCCGCGCCGACGTGCTCGGCGAGGTCGTCTCCGAAGCGCTCAACAAAGGCGGCGCGATCCAGACCTCGCACGTGCCGATCCTCGACAAGGCCGAGCTCGACACCGGCCCGGCACCCAAGGAGCCGCAGCAATCGCTCGCGTCCTCGCTGACGAACGCACCCGCGGTGTCGGGCAACAACATCGATCGCGCACTCGCCTCCGCGCTCGCGGACTCGACGGAGAAGTGGCTCGTCAGCAAAGGCCGCCTCGACTACGGTCCGTTCTCGCTGCAAGACGTCGTCGATCAGATCGAGAGCGGCAGCATCGTCGCCGGCAACGTCATCATGGACAAAGACACCGGCGCCCGCGTCGATGTCGGCGAGCACCCGATGCTCGGCCCCTTGGTCGATGCGGCGAAGCAGAAGCGCGACGACGCACGGCGCGCGCAGGCCGAAGTCCAAGTCGCGAAGTCGCAGACGAAGAAAGGCGCCGTGCTCTACGGCTCGATCGGCCTCGGCGTCGCCGGTGCCGTGGTCGCCGTCTACTTGGTCATCCAAGCGGTGAGCAAGGAGGAGAAGCAAGACATCGGCGGCGTCGGCAAGATCGAGGGCGCATCGCTCAAGGTCACCGTCTCGGTGCCCAAGAAGCCTCCGCCGGCGAAGCGCAGCGGCGGTGGTTCGCGCCCGGGCGGCGGTGGCGCGAACTACACGAAGGGCAACGAGGACCTCTCGCTCGACATGAGCGACGAAGGCGACGAAGGCAGCGAGAGCCTCGACATGGGCACCGTCTACCAGGTGTATTCGAAGTACGGCGGTCAGCTCGGTGGCTGCTTGCAGTCGTCGGGCGAGAGCTCGGCGAACATCTACATCAACATCGATGGCCCGACCGGCCGGGTGCAGTTCGTCAAGATCAACGGCAAGCAACAAGGCGGGCTCTACGGATGCATGAACGGCGTCCT
>Ga0316603_10001745_pt1 | contig 11734 bp, 5 predicted proteins | sample OWC_soil_day10_n_FD_207649 | JGI IMG/M metagenome (GOLD analysis project Ga0316603, IMG submission 207649) | Wetland soil microbial communities from Old Woman Creek delta, Ohio, United States - OWC_soil_day10_noCT | ecosystem: Environmental > Terrestrial > Soil > Wetlands | place: USA: Ohio...
CATGGCCGTGTAGCTGCCTGCCTGGATTCTGTAGAAGTAGGTACCGCTCGAGAGTCTTGAGGCATCGAGCTTCACCGTGTGGTTCCCGGCGGGCGCATCGGCATCCAGCAGCCGCTGGATTTCCTGGCCCAGACTGTTATAGAGCGTCAGGACTACACGTGCATCTTCTGGCAGAGCAAACCTGATCTCTGTCGACGGATTGAAGGGGTTGGGATAGTTCTGATCCAGTTCAAAAGCAGCTGGGCGCGCAGACGCCACTTCGTCGGCGATGTCCGACTCAGGACTCTTGGTCGCCATCGCAATGGCAGATGAGAACCTTCCCGGGGGCGCGTTCAGGTTGGCTGTAACCCTGTACGGCCGCATCATCTCATTGTCTTCATGATCGATGATGTGGCAGTGCCAGACATAGCCGTGTCCACCAGAAGGATTGAAGTCAAACCACAGGCTGTTAGGAGGTAGGCTCACCGCTTTGTCAGTAGGTGCCCAGCGTGCAATCACCGTGGTCACTTCGCCGGGATACATGATAAACGTATCCTTCCAGCCGCGCTCGTTCAGGCTCGCAGGTCGGAGTGCACCGATCAGATGCGGTGCAATGGGAGGGTTGCCGCCTATTGCCCCATCTGTATTCACAGCGTTGTAGTTCAGCGGCGGACCAAATCCGCCCATGAACACGCCGGGGGGATAGGCCAAACCGGTCATCGGGTCAATGCCGCCACCGGGGAATGCGCCGTCATATGCAGCGGTGTATCCGGCCACATTCAACGGCTGCCTGCTCATGAGCTGGAATTGTACAAGGTGCAGATGGATCGGGTGTGCGTCGGCGGTGAGATTGATGATCTGCCAGATTTCAGTGGTTCCCTCGTCGATTGTCTCAGAGAAATAGAGATCGTGCATGCCACCGCCGCCCGGCACTAGCGGATCGAAATCGGCCCGGGGAGTCGTACCAAAACTCAATCCGTTCCACTTTGTGTTGTTCACCAGAACCTCGAGCGGCCCACCCGGTCCCATGACCTCGTTCAGCGTGAGCTGCCGCTTCTTTGCGACTGTTGTACCGGGCATCTGCCCACCGGCGAAGTCTGTCAACTTCACGAGGGGGTTGGCTGGTCTCAGGTTCGCAGGGATAGTGCTGTTGTCACCCGCAACGGCGTCGGCATCCGGACCATCAACCATGAGCCCATTGACCACAAACTGCATGATACGGCCGGTAGTATTCCCCTGGACCGTCGCACCGCCGGGGAACGGCGTGCGTGCGTCATTTCCCAGAATGAAGCTTTTTGGTTTCCAATTCCCTTTGAAACCAACGGGCTTTGCGAACAGAGTGAAGTCTATCACGACCACTGCGCGCTCTCCGGGAGCCAGCAGGAGCGGTCCATTGCCGAGCGGGACGGGGTTGTCGAGGAAGCCCCCATCAGTGCCGATCTGGGTGATCGTCGGCCCTCCCTTGGGGAACGAGAGGTTGTAGAATCTGGCGTTGGATCCGTTAAGAATGTGGAAGCGATACTTGCGTGGTGCAACACTGAGGTACGGCCAGGTTCTGCCGTTGACTGTTATCACGTCTCCCACAAACTCCGGCACCCAGAAGGGGTGTTCCGGATTGAGACCGACACTGGGAAAGAATAGTTTGCCGTTCGTATCGAACATTCTGTCCTGTATGGCGAACTCGATCTCGGGCAGGTATGGCGCCGGATTGAAAACACCGCTCGCGCCCGCTGGCGCAACTTCCTGAACCAGGTCGTCAACGGCAAATCCCGGAAGCCCGAGTAGATTCTCATCCGCGCCGCGGAGGAGATAGAACCCGGCCATGCCGGCGTACACATTCAGACGGGTAGCACCCAACGCGTGGTCATGAAACCAGATGGTGGCCGGTTCCTGTGTGTTCGGGTAGAAGTACGGCGCAGGGACTCCAGCCGCTCCGCCTGCGGGGGTACCGTTGAATGCATGGCCTGTCTTGGAGTACCCGGGCGTGAACCACGAATCTGGTCCCCCATCGGACAGCGGGGGAACTTCGCCGCCGTGCAAGTGTACGACTGCGGGCGGTTCACCCAGATATGGACTGAAAGTCGCCGGATCCATCATTGGCAGATTGTCCGGGTTTGCCCAGTGGAGGGTCTGGTCCACCGTGAGACCAAGGTTCGCATACGTCTGTCCCGTAAGCCCGTTCACGTACGTCACGTGTAGTGGGTTGTTCCGCTGCGCTTCGATCGTGAATGCAGGCCAGTGGGCAGGCTTTATTGTGCCGTTGTAGTCGAGTTCATATGCCCACAGATTCGCCACACCGATTGTCCCGCCAGGCGTCACGGTTCCACCCGCAAGTTTGGTTCCGGTCGAAACCGCAATCTGCTGCGTCGGTTTCATCGTGATAGTCATGTTGCCTCCGAACTTTGCATCCAGCCGCAATCCTGCAAAGTGCGGAAGCGGATCGACAAACTGCGGGATCTTCTGAGGATTCAAGGGCACCTGCGCCTGAAGACTTGACGACACCAGGAGCAGCGTCGCCAGCACAAATGAAACAATCGGAAGTTTCTCTCTCATGACACCTCTCCTTTGAATGGTGGATCGGACGCGACGGATGAACCGGTCTTCCATGGCATGGGCCTGTCGATGCTCGTGCAGGTCCGCAATCGCGGCGCGGTTCCGTCGCCTTGGATAGTGGGGATGAATCTAGAGAGAGAACCACTCCCGTTCAATCGCACAAAGATGTGATTGTGGAAGAAAACGAGGAGTCGTGAATTGCTGCGGAATGAGGCCTACACGAGGCGGTTCTTCATTGCAAGCGTGATTGCCTGCGTGCGGGAGTTCACGTGCAGTTTGTCGTAGATATGCCGGATGTGCGAGCGGACCGTGTCGATGCTGATCGAGCATTCATGGGCAATCATTTTGTAGCTCAGGCCGTTGACCAGTCCTGCAAGGATCTGCTTCTCGCGTTCCGTCAGCATCACCTCGAGCGATCGTGTCGGCGCGTCCCCGGAAAGGGAAGAAAGCAGGCGGCGGGCAACTTTGGCAGTCATCGGAGCACCGCCTTCGTTGATCTCCCGTATCGCTTCAATGATGCGCGCTGGCGCGGTGAGCTTGAGCAGATAACCGGAGGCGCCGGCACAGATCGAGTCGAAGATCTTCTTGTCGTCTTCGAAGACCGTCAGCATGAGTACTTCCACGTCCGGACGGCGGGATTTGACCTGGTACACACCTTCGATGCCAGACATGCCGGGAAGACCAATATCCATCAGGACGACATTCGGGTCAAGGACGTCCAATTCCTCCAGGAAATGCTCACACGCCGAGAAGGAGCCCACACACGACAGACCCTGCGTGTTCTGAAGCAACTGGGAGAGGCTTTCGCGCAGATCCCGGTTGTCCTCGACGATCGCTACCCGTATCTCCGGATCACCCATCAACTCAACTCTCGATGACCATATCTCATACATACCGACAAATCACGCCAGGAACAATCGCATATTCATGCGATGGGAAATGAGAACCGGATTTCGGTCCCACGACCTGGCGCAGTGTCAATGACGAGACTGCCCCCGATGCTCTGTGCCCGCCCGCTCATCGTTGATAGTCCGTACCCTTTTGCCTTGGCAACAACGAACCCTTTCCCGTTGTCCCGGAGTGCGACGCGGAGGATCCCGTCCTCAAGGTCGAACGAAAGCCAGGCATTGGTGCAGGCAGCGTGCTTGACGACATTATTAACCGCTTCCTTCAGAATGAGCACAATCGGCCTTCGGATCTGCATGGGTACGTGGACCTCCCTCAGGATCTCCGGCCGGCGCAGAGAGAGTGTGATTCCCTTCACTTCCATGACCTCGGCGGCATGTTCTTGAATCCGAAGAAGTACATTCTCGAGAGCGTCATTCTCCGGATTCACAGACCACACAATGTCCCGGAGTGAATCCTGGATCGTCCGGAGGTTGTCTTCGATGCGGTTCAGGAACTGGAGCGGCACACGCGCATCGACCGAAAGCTTTTGTCGCAAGATACTGCTGAAGATGGTCGTGCTGCTCACGGTGGAACCGATGTCGTCATGAAGATCGGCCGCAATCCGCATGCGCAACCCGTCCAGACGGAGTTCCTCTTCCGCCCGCCTGAGTTGAGCCTCGCTTTGCTCGAGTGCTTCCGCAGACTTGCGCTGCTCGGTAAGATCGCGGAACACGCTGAGGAGCCGCGGGGCTTCATCGGACGCATTCATCAAGACGTCGTAACGTTCCAGGTACAGCAATCTCCCGTCCCACATGTGAACATCCAGGAGATCCCCACGGGGTGGACCTCCACTTTTCATCCGCTCAGCCAGCTCGGCAGAGATCCGGTCTGCATCCTCTGGACCGTAGATTACAGAAGCGTGCTTGCCCTCAAGCTCTTCCCGGGATTTGCCTACGAGGCGGCAATAGGCCTCATTCACCGAGAGGATGATCCCATTCCTGTCGATCAGACGCATGCCCTCAAACGTCTGGTTCCAGACTTCCCGAAAGAGCGTTTCTTGCCTGAGCTGTTGTTCAAGTGCTCCGTCACGTTCTTTGATGCCGGTCTCCAGCCTCCAGCCGGCAACGAAGAGTCCGGTTAGACCCACCAGCCAAAGGACTGCATAGCCGACTATTTGATGCAAGAGGTGGTCGAGGATCGCCGAGTAGTATCCCCCCGGAGGAAGCGCGAGAGAGACGCCTGCCGTCGGCGGACCACTCTTAACGGGTGGTGCTGCGTGGCAACGGAGGCACGCGCCGGTGAGCTGCAGCGGGATCATCATCCTCACTTCAGTCCCGGTTTCAGCCGACGCCAGCTCGACGACATGCTTTTCACCCGGACCGAGGTTTTCCAATGCCGCTTTTTCCCAGCTGTCCGGCATGTTTGCGGGATTGAGCGGCGTCCGGCTGACGAGTCGTGCGCGCGCTCCTGCGAGGGTCCCGGAGAGAGCCTGCAGACGCAGCACCATCGACGGCGGCGTCAGCTGATAGAAGCGTAGCCCTTCGGGCGTCACGATCGAATCGGCGTAGATTCCCTGGTGCACCACACCGCGTGACGTGGTGTCAGCGTCCGATACGTATATAGACCCCGTAAATGAGGAGATCCACGCGAGGTCACGCTCCGCCCTTGTGCGTGCCTCGACGAGGGCAAACGCTTCCGCCCGCTCGAGCTCATCCACGATCTCATACGCAAGCAACCCCGCAACTGCCACTGTCCATACTGCCGCTGCACCGAGGAGATAGTGGCGAATACGGACCTGTTTAGTCGTGCCGGGCAAGCGCATGGTGTGACTCCACACGGAAATTCTGGATGTACATCTGTCCCACGACGTACTCTACAATACTGCCTATTCTTGAACGCCAAATATCATATCTGAGATCACAAAACCGGAAATCCCGCATCAGTTTCAGGCCGCGGGATCTCCGTGAATTTGGACGACGACGTATGCAGCGTGACATTCCTACTATGACGACGTGCGGTTCTTGCCGAACCGACAGGTGCAAGTATGCATCTGCCGGCACTCCCGTATCATGTCGACTCTACTTGATGCTTTCACACGGGATGGTATACGGATCACCGACCCCGTCGAATCTCGACTTCTGGAACTTGTTGCCCACGTAGTCCTGCTGGAATGTAACGAGCGGCCAGACCGTGCACTTCCCGCTGGAGTTTTTGATGGCAACCGCAGCACGGATGTACCGGTGGAGAATCGCTCCGGTGAGCTCATGACGCCTGATGTACCATTCGGGGTCAACGATGACGAGCTTGACGATGGTCCCCTGCATGCGGTCTTTGTACGTCTGTGAGGCCTTCAGCGCTGAGATCATCTCCGCTTCGAGTGCCTTGTCGGTCATCGCCGCTTTGGGCATCGTTGCGCCGGCTGTCGCAATCCCGGCTGCTGCGTTGTTGACCTGTTCCGACTTCTGCGCATAGACACTGAAATCACTTCCCTCAATCGTGAACTCACCCTCCGCGACTGTGGCATAGTTGCATTGCAGTTTGACCCTGATCGTTTGCTTCCCCGCCTCAACTTTGCTGAGCTCCTCTGCGTAGATCACGGGCCCGTCGAACTTCGCGCCGAATTTCTTGTACGACTGTTCCGCCGTCCCATACGCAGTCATCTTCCCGGGCACCGGCACGATGTCGACCGGGAGGGATGTCGCCTGCACGGCGGCGCCGGAGATGTTCAGCGCGCTGTATGCCATCTGCATCTCCTGCGGCTGCTGATAGTCGTACTTTGGTTTCTGAATGATATAGAGAAATACCCCGAGTTCGATCTTCTTGGCATTGGGAGAGTTCGCCAGCTTGCCGAACGGCGCCGAGACATACGCGACGGAATAGATCGGATCTCCGGCTTTGAAGGCTTTCGTCAAACCGGCCGGCGAGGCAGGATTGATCATGGTCGTCGAGAATACGATCTCCCCGGGCTTCTGAGCTTCAGCGGGGTGTGAGACCACGAGTACGAGTGCAACCAGCAACACGACCACAAGCATAGTTCTGGACATGGTGCCTCCGTTGAGGGTACGTGAGGTGAACGGATTGGAGATTGAGTCCTGGTTGGGGAGACGGATTTCCTTCTTTCGCGGGAAGACCGATTTCCCCCACTGCGTGGAAAGACCTCTCCATCCCGGCGGACAAAGAGGTCTTCAGCTCGATCGTCGCTCACTCTGAGCCGGGGGGTGGATGATCCTCACCCAAGATAGCCCAGCATAACGGAAGAAGCAAGGTCAGGGCGTATTCGAATCAACCATCATTCGAATCGACTGTGAGCACGTCAAGCAACTCGACGATCTGCTGTGACACGCCATGGCCCCGCACCCCGGTTCAGTGATGAAGAGACATAGGTTTCACTCTACCACGGAACCTGCCTCACGACGACGCTCAGCTGCGTGAATGTCGTGCCGTCGATCGGTGACGTGGTGTCTCCGTAGGAACTGGTGGAGAGCTGGAGATCGAAGTGATCTGCGACGTACCTGATCCATCCTTCCTGAGTTTCCGGAAGCGCGATGTCCAGGAGCTTGAAGAGTCCATTGAGATGGATCCCAAAACCGCGTGTCGAGTATCTCAGTCCGGGCATGCTGACACGCCCCTCACGGACGAAGAGAAACTCGCCAGCCTGGACTTGCCAGCCCTTTCGCACGGTCGCTTTCTCATTCAACTTCCCCTCAATGACATTCTCGATGAATGAGAGGTCGCCCATGCCGGTCTGATAGGTGAACGACCCATCGCTCTGGCGAACGATCAGCAGGTCCTCGGCTTCACGGGCCAGCGTGAAGCTCACGAGCCTCCATCTCGAATCCCTTACCCTCAGCGCCGCACCCACCTCGAGGCCGACGCCCAGGAGCGCTTTTCTAGGAAGCGGGTCGGCCATCGCAACATCGACATAGCGCACTTCCTTCCCTTCATTGCCGTCCACATAGCCAAACGACAGATCGGCCATCGGCTCCAGGCCGGACAGCAATTCGGGGCGCCCGCCCGCAAGAGCCGAGGCGACATCCACCAGCGGAGCTTTCACCAGCACGCCAAAATCGGAGGCCCAAACTCTAGCTTCACCGGTTCCCTGCCCGACCTCTGTACCGGCCGGGGTCAGGGATGATACGATCCGCTTCGTGGTGAATCCGATGCCGACTTGAACGATGTATTCGAGCCCGATCCCCGTCGTGAATTGATCAGAAGTCTCGTAGCTGTCAAATGTCCCGATCGGCGTTGGTCCGCTCGGGCCCGTCACGGTGAACCGTCCCAGATCCAGCCTTATCCTCGAGTATCCCAGACCTATACTGACAGGGAACGGCAATGACACCAGATTTTGAAGGTTGTACCCGGCACTGACACCGAAGGTGTTATACGTCAGGCCCTTCACGTTGACTTCAGGCAGCCAGTCGGTCTTCGATGGATAGAGAGTCCCGCTGAAGAGATTCCTCAGACTGAAGAGTCCCAGCTGACCAGGGTTGGCTATTGGCGCGGTGGCCACTTCCGAAGGAACCGTTGCCGAAATCCCGGCCATGCCGTTTCCATCCACCGATGACGTAATCAGGATGAAAGGTACCGCGGACTCACCCTGAGCATGCAGGCAATTCACGGCAGCTGCACCGAACACAAGAAGCGAAAGCAACAACCCATTCCGTTTATTGACACATTTCATCTCATCCTCCGATGCCAGTTCAACCCGTCGTCAATTCCCCCCGTCTTCCTGTTTCTGAATGTCGCATGAGCTTCGAACCCGGTCTCCGAGGAGCTCGCGCGATTCCACAGGCCGGTTACAGATGTACACGGCAATATACGGCAGAATCATTCCGCTGTCAATTATGCAACATCGGTATGACTTTTCTGAAGCAGCCATCGACTGTGGAGCATTCGTCTCGCTCTTTTGAGGAGGCAACAGTTTGTGCGGAGCCCCGCCTCTACAAAGATCCGCCACGGCGAAGACTCGTCTCTGCAAACGTCTGCCTTCCCACGAACATTGATACTCTGCAGCGCGTCCCGTACCTTGTGTGAGCATCTCCGTCGCTCCAGATTGCAGACATACACTTTCCTCGCACAATAGAACAGAGACGCTATGATCAGCACGGCTCAAGAGATGGATGACCGGCTCAGACCAACCGCACCGCGCAACTGCACGAACAGACATCCGTTGAGGATTCGTGCAATCCATGGACGATCTCTTTTCCTGGTACTCATTGCCGCCCTGGTCTCTTCACTCCCCCACTCCATTCTGGCGGAGGGGACTCAACGCCTCTATTATATCGCTCTTTCCGGAAACGATTTGTGGTCCGGGATGCTTCCCACGCCAAACCGGGCCGGCACCGACGGGCCCTTCGTCACGCTTGAGCGCGCGCGTGATGCTGTCCGCGTATCCAGGAAGGCCGGGATCCCAGCAGAGGTCCAACTTCGTAAAGGTGTGTATTCCATCACACGGACACTCCTCCTGGATTCATCGGATTCCGGAACTGCCCGGCATCCGGTCGTTTGGTCTTCCGCTGCCGGCGAAGAAATCCGCTGCATCGGAGGAAAGACGATTGGTGGCTTCCACCAGCCGACCGATCTGACCGCTCTCCGGCGTATCGAGGCTCAGGCTCGAGGCCATGTGCTCGTCACGGACTTGCGTGCGCAGGGAATATCTGACTTCGGCACGCTTCCGAACCGCATGAACCTCTACTATAGAGGCGCGCGGATGACTGTTGCCCGATATCCCAACACGGGATGGCTGACAATTGCCGATGTCCCCTTTGATTCGTCATCCATCCTGAATCCGGGCGACAAGAAAGTCATCAAGAGCGGACATCCTGCGGGCCGTCATTCAGGCCGATTCCTCTACGAAGGAAACCGTCCTTCTCGCTGGAGGCAGCAGACTGACATCTGGATGCACGGATACTGGGTCTGGGACTGGCGTGACGGATATCAGAAGGTCGCACGGATCGATACGGCAACACGATCAATCTATCCGGCCACGCCGCACCACCATTACGGATACGAACAGGGTCAACGATACTACTTTCTCAATGTGCTGGAGGAGCTTGATGCTCCGGGCGAGTGGATGCTGGATGAAACATCGGGAATGCTGTACTTCTGGCCTCCGGCTCCGCTGCACGACGGCGATGTCTCCGTGTCCCTGCTCAATGAGCCCATGGTCCGACTTGAGAATACCTCACACGTGATCTTCCGGGGGATCATCTTCGAAGGATCACGGGCATGCGCAATCAAGATCCATGAGGGCACTGACAACCTGATTGCAGGGTGCACGCTACGGAATATCGACAATGACACAAGCGTCATCATCGACGGCGGACTCAGAAACGGGATCCGCAGCTGCGACATCTACGACGTCGGAGCGACCGGCATACGCATAACGGGAGGCGATCGGTACACGCTCACGCCCGCAGGCAACTTTGCAACCAACAACCATATCACGCGCTACGGATGTATAGTCCAGGCCTTCAATGGAGGAATTTTCGTACATGGCGTGGGCAATGTCATTTCGCACAACCGGATCCACAACGCACCGTTCTCCGGCATCCAGTACTATGGCAACGACCACGTCATTGAATTCAACGACATCTATGATCTCGCGCACGAATCGGGAGACGTGGGCGGCATCAATACCGGGGCCGATTACTCGGAACAGGGAACGCAGATCAGGTATAACTACGTGCATGACATACACGGCATCGGCGAAGGCGGGTGCCGGGCGATCTACCTGGATCTCCCGGGTTCGAACACGACCATCCATGGAAACATCATCGTCAACGTGGACATCGGAGTCTTCTTCAATAGCGGACGGGATAACGTTGTCACCAACAACATTTTTGTGAACTGCCATCCGTCAGTGAACATCTACATCTGGCCGCACAAGTTCTACTACTATCCCGGCGGTCCCTGGAAGATCGCGGAAAAACTGAACGACATCCGGTACAAGGAGCCGCCCTACAGCACCCGGTACCCGAAACTCCCGACCTATCTCGACTCCGTCAATCTGGGAATGCCGTACGGGCATAAGGTCATCAACAACATCAGCACCGGTGGGACGTGGCTGGATATGTCGGAAGGGATGGATTTCACGCACGTAAAGGTTGAACGGAATCTCATCGGTGACTTGGTGCTGTTCGTGCAGACCCGGAAATGGACTCTCGACTACGACCCGTATCACATCGGATACGCGGCAGAGTACACGCGGAATGATCCGTCGATGTGCGCGACGCTCAAGGGATTGGGAAACGTGCTGGATCAACCGGGCTTTGTGGATGCCTCGCATCGCGACTTCCGGCTGAGAGATGATTCACCCGCATGGAAGCTCGGATTCGAGAGAATTCCGGTCGAAAAGATCGGGCTATTCACCGATGAATATCGGAAGGATGCAGGTGAAGTTCGCCTGCCGTCCCGAGAGGTGGCGGCTCAGGAATTCGGCCGGCTCTTTGCCGAACGCGGGGTCGAGGGGACATTCCTTCTGTACGATCTTCAGACCGGGGACTCCATCGGGTATCGCCCCGAGCGTTGGGACTCTGCATACATCCCGGCATCGACATTTAAGATCTTCAACGCCATGGTTGCCCTGGAGACGGGCGTCATCGCTTCTCCCGAGACGATCATCCCCTGGGACAAGGTGAAGCGGTCTGTTCCCGACTGGAACCGCGATCACACACTGGCTTCAGGATTCAAGGTCTCGGCGGTCTGGTTTTACCAGGAACTGGCGAGGAGAATCGGGAAACAGCGGATGCAGGCATACCTCGACTCCGTCGGATACGGCAACCGCACCATGGGAGGGCCTATTGACTGGTTCTGGCTTGGGGGCGGTCTGCGCATCACGCCCCGTCAGCAGGTTGAGTTCCTCGTGCGGCTCTATCAGAACCGCCTCCCCTTTTCGGAGCGGACCATCTCGCTCGTGAAAGAAATCATGATTGCCGAGCAGACCGGGGATTACACTCTCCGCGCAAAGACGGGCCGGTCAGGTGACGGCATACCAGAAGTGGGTTGGTACGTCGGATACGTCGAACGCGATAAGAAAGTGTACTTCTTCGCGACCGAGCTGGATGTTCGTTCGGATGCCGACGCCCGCCAGAGGGTTGAGCTCAGCAAGGCGTTGCTCAGGTATTGCGGGATCCTCTGAAGCATTGAACTGTCCGGGCCGAGCGTAGCTTGGAAGTGTAGCCGGTCGTGGGCGGAATGCATCGATATGGTCGGCTGCGGTCAGACCGTACGGATGACCGGCTTCGGTCAGAACGTACCGATGGCCGGCCACAATCGTCACTTTTGAAGAACCATCTTCCCCGTTTGCGACAAC
>Ga0316603_10001747_pt1 | contig 11729 bp, 10 predicted proteins | sample OWC_soil_day10_n_FD_207649 | JGI IMG/M metagenome (GOLD analysis project Ga0316603, IMG submission 207649) | Wetland soil microbial communities from Old Woman Creek delta, Ohio, United States - OWC_soil_day10_noCT | ecosystem: Environmental > Terrestrial > Soil > Wetlands | place: USA: Ohio...
TTGCGGTCGCTTGGGTAAACATCGCCGTTACCTTTCTCGAAGCCACCTTGTATACGGACGCTCGGGTGTGTTACGAGCGCGCCGACTTGCTGGCAGAGCAGATCGCCGACGAAGGAGTGGGAGTTCAAGTCCGGTGCAGAGCACTTCACGGGGTGGCAGTTTGTTCCCTTTATCTGCACGAATATCTTAAGGGAGTCGACGCGGCCGAAAGGGCACTGGATCTCTTACAGGATCCTAAGGACCGCGAGCAGGAGCAGATGCGGGCGCTGACTGAAGCGGCCTATGCGCAATTGTTGTTGGCACTCAATCGCGTGGAAGAGGCTTCTCAGCGAGTCGCAATCGCGCGTGACATGGCCGCAAAGTCAGGAGCTGTCCGGGCAAAGATCTCTGCTGCAACCATCAGCGGGCTCGTTGAGGTCTACAAAGGCAACCTCGATGTCGGCATCTCGCGCATCGTTGCCGTGCGCGAACAGGCGAAAGTATTGGCTGGCTCGTACCAGGATGCACTGCGTGCATCTGTGGAGGCATACGAAAGAGCGGGTCAGCCGGATCGCGCAATCTCCATGAATCGTGAGTTGATGATGCATGTTCGCAATTTGCACCGCGAAGCGATCATGCAGCAACAGCAGCAGCACCTTCAGCGTCTTGGTTTGCCAGACACGGATACGGCGACGCTCAGGGTCATACAGGACAAGGACGAAGTACTCAAGCAGAAGCTTGAAGACGCTGCCGCCAAGCAGGGCGAGTTTCTCGAGCACATGGCGCTGACCGTCGAGCTGCGTGAGGAAGACAGTGGCGAACACGCATTTCGAGTAGCGATGTGGGCTCACCTGCTTGCGCTCGAGCATGGTCTCGACCCTGCGGTAGCCGAGCGCATCGAACTGGCTGCCCGACTGCACGATATCGGCAAGGTCGTCGTTCCCGACTCGGTGATCCGCAAGCGCACCGCGCTGTCGCAAGCAGAGCGGCAACTCATCGAGACGCACGCGGCGACGGGCGCCGATTTCCTTGTGCGCGCCAAGGTCCCTTATGCCTCGCTGGCGGAAGACATTGCGCGTTACCACCATGAAGCCTGGTCGGGTGAAGGCTATCCGGACGGCATCTCGGGCGACGCGATTCCGCTGCCGGCTCGGATCGTCGGCCTGTGCGATGCGTTTGACTCGCTGGTGCACGACCGCCCCTGGCGGCCGGCGTGGCGCATCGAGGAAGCTCTGGGGCATCTCGTGCGCGAAAGCGGAAGGCAGTTCGATCCGAAGCTGGTCGAGCAATTCATTCCGCTGGTAAGGCGCACTTACGCCAAGCACGTGGATGTGGACGCGTATCTCGCGCGCTCGGCGCAGCAGACGCCGCTGTGGACGATGCGCCGTTCCTTGGTCGAACGTCTGATGCGGCCGGCACCCGGCGAACAGGGCAACGAGCAGCTGCGCCAGTTGCAGCTCGCGCGCCTCAAGACCCCCAACGGCTCCTGATTGCATGCAGGCCGTGCGCGGTCCTTCTGCCGCGTCATTTGGCGGCCCTGAGGGCCCGCGCTAACCTTCGGCCTGCGTTGCGCGGGGTTCGCTGCCTTGAACAGTGGCCTGCGCGCTGGGCCGCTTCTTCAATCGTCCCCGGGGAATCTGATGAAGACCTTTCTTTGTGCGCTGGGCTGCGTACTTGCGCTGGCGACCAACCCTGTACTCGCGCAGGACAAAGGTGCGCCGCAGCTAACCTCAGCGGAGTGGCTGGCGAAGATTCAGGCCGACAAGAAAGGCATCGTTGCCAAGACGATGAACCTGACGCCGGACGAGGCGAAGAAGTTCTGGCCGCTTTACGACGAGTTCCAGCGCGCCCTGGCAGTACCTCAGAGTGCCTATACCCGTGCGGTGCTGGACTACATCGCGGCGGGAACGACGCTGACTGATGCCAACGCCAAGCGCCTGTCAGAACAGGTGCTGGGTGCCAGCCAGGACGAGGCGCGACTGCACGAGAAGCACTTCAAGCAGTTGCTGAAGGTGCTGCCCGCGCACAGGGCGGCGCGCTACATGCAGATCGAGAACAAGATGCAGGCGGTTGTGCGCTACGAGGCAGCGAAAGCGATTCCGTTGGTGCAGTAAGTGACGCGGCGGTCGCTTGAACCTGCCGGAATTTGCGGGGCTGGCGAGCCCGGGCGCGACGACTACGCGGCGCTCCCGCTCCCTCGAGTGACACCGCTGGATCTCGCCGCCGGCGTGTGCGCAACATGAAGCTCCGCACGATTCCAGCCGTGTTCATGCGTGGCGGCACCAGCAAGGGCCTGGTGTTCAAGGCGGCGGACCTGCCGTCGGACCAGGCGCGCTGGGATTCGTTGTTCTGCGCCGCGATGGGATCCCCCGACGCCAATGGCCGCCAACTCGACGGCATGGGTGGCGGTCTGTCGTCACTGTCCAAGGTCTGTGTCGTCGGCCGACCGTCCCGGGCCGATGCCGATGTCGACTACACATTTGCGCAGGTGTCGATCCGCGACGCGCGCATCGACATGAGCGGCAACTGCGGCAACATGAGTGCGGCGATCGGGCCCTTCGTGGTGGACGAGGGCCTGATTGCGGCGGCCGACGGCCCGGTGACGGTGCGCATTCACAACACCAACACGCAGAAGATCATCCACTCGTCATTCGAAGTGCGCGACGGTCGCGCCATCGAGCATGGCGACTTCTCGATTCCCGGCGTGGCAGGCAGCGGCGCGCCGATCAAGCTCGAGTTCGTCGAGCCGGGCGGCGCCATCACCGGAAAACTGTTGCCGACGGGCGACGCAACGGAGGAACTCGACGTTCCCGGCGTCGGCCGCATCGATGTGTCGATGATCGATGCCGGCAACGCGTGCGTCTTCGTGCGCGCCGAGAGTCTCGGCCTGAAGGGCACGGAAACTCCCGAGCAGATCGAGCGCGACGCGAGGCTGATGGAGGCGCTGCTGGCGATTCGCGCCCAGGCCTCGGTCGCGATGCGCATCACGCCGGACCTGGCCGCGGCGCGCGCGAAGGTCACGACGCCATCGATCGGCATCGTCTCGGCGCCGCGTGCGTGGACGTCATTGAGCGGCGAGGAATTCGAAGCCGAAGCGGCGGATCTCGGGGTGCGCATGATTTCCAGCAACCAGCCGCACCGCGCGCTGCCGTTGACGGCCTCGCTGTGCGTCGCGGTGGCTGCCAACATTCCGGACACTTTGGTGCACACGGTCGCGCGTTACCCCGGCCGGGGTCCGTTGAGACTCGGCATGCCGTCGGGCGTGCTGACGGTGTCGGCTGAAGTGCGCAAGGACCGCGACGGCTGGTATGCCCAGGCGGGCAGCTTCTATCGGACCGCGCGGCGCCTGTTCGCGGGGCGCGTCTGCCTGCCGTAGCGCGGTCAGCCAGTCAGTCGAGCCGACCGGCCTCCGCCAGTTCACGAATCCGCACGACGGTGTCGAGGTCCGCGCCCTCGTAAGCCTGTTGCCGTAGCGCGACCGTCAGCTCGTCCAGGCCCCCTTCGCCGGCCACCTCGGACTCGGCCTCGTAGATGAAGCGCAGGAACAGCGCATCGGGCGACGGCTCCTCGATCGCGATTGTCATCCGGCTCGCGGGCCACGAGGTGCCGGCGGCCGTGTGGATCTCGCTGCGCTGCTGCGGAAACAGCCGCACGCGGTCGCGTACGCGGAAACTGCCGTAGTCGAGCGTGCGCTCCAGTTCGGTCACGCCGCTCAGTTCGCGCCTTGCATCGATCGTCACGCTGTCGAGGCCGCCGATGAACAGGGTCGGGTCCTCGGCGCGCAGCACCAGGCCGCGCCACAGCTGCGCCCGCGTCAGCTCGGTGAGCAGGGGCATCAGCGGGTCATTGATCTCGACCAGGTGTTCGAAGCGCATCCGGTTCAGCGCAGGAAACCCTGCCTCTCGAGCAGGTCACGGATCTCCGCTGACTTTGGCACGAAGTAGTCCGGGTCGTACTTGACCTTCGAGGTGTAGTACTGAGCGAGCGAGGTGATGCCGGCCGCCTCGATTGCCGCCTTGATTTCCGGTACCGACATATAGCGCTGCCAGCCGCGCACCTCGCGCTCGGCATAGGTGGCGTCGATGTCGGCCGGTGTCGACACGCGGTAGACCTCATCGTGCACCAGGGCGGCGGTGGGCAGGCGATCGCGCTTGGGCGGATCCTCGGCGGGATAGCCAACCACGATTGTCGTGACCGGCACGACCGTTTCGGGCAACTGCAGAAACTCCACCAGCTCGGGCAACGAATACAACGTCGTGCCCATGTAGCAGATGCCCAGCCCGCGCGCCTCGAAGCCGAGGCAGGCGTTCTGCGCCACGATCATCGCGTCGTACGCGGCGACGTGGTAGCCGAGCAGGTTATTGAAGTTATCGCGCGCGCCGCGCTGTCGCAGCCAGGTGCGCGTGCGATGCCAGTCGGCGCAGAACGTCATCACCAGCGGTGCTTCGAGCACCATTGGCTGTTCCATATGGAGTTCATAGAGCCGGCGCTTGCGCGCGGGGTCGCGCGTCAGCACGATCGACACACTGTTGAGATTTCCGGACGACGAACCGCCGGCAATCGCGTCGGCACAGACTTCATCGATCAGCGCCGGATCAATGGGCGTCGGGTGGTAGCGGCGGATCGAGCGGTGGTGGCGGAGCAGGCTGGCCAGGTCGGTCATCGGCGGGCGGTGGTTCGTTTAACCCCATTGTCTCCGATGCCACGTTGACAGGGGATCGGCCCCAACCAGGAGACCCCGATGCTGCCTTCCCTGCGAGACTTTGCCCCGGCCCGCCTGGGCGCGCTGCTGACCGCCGCGGCCCTGTTCGCCGTCGCGACGCCGGCCCATTCGATTGGTTCGCTGATCGACGTACAGGTGCTGGACCGGTCCACCGGCGAGACGCTGCCGATGTACTGGCACAACGGACGCTGGTGGGTACCCGGCAAGCCGGGGGGCCGCTATGCGGTCACCCTGGCCAACCACTCCGGAGGTCGCGCGCTGGGCGTCGTTTCCGTAGACGGCGTCAACGTCGTCAGCGGCGAGAGCGCGGCGCACGACCAGGTGGGCTATGTGCTGGGCCGCGGCCAGTACGCGCAGATCACTGGCTGGCGCAAGGACATGACGCGAGTGGCGGCGTTCGAGTTCACCGCGCTCGCAAACTCGTACGCAGCGCGTACCGGACGGCCGGACAATGTCGGCGTCATCGGGGTCGCAGTGTTCCGCGAGAAGCCGAAGCCGGAGTCGCCGCCGCCGGTGATGTCGCGCCAGGAGAAGCAGGAGGCCGTGCGCGACGCGTCGCCTGCGCCGGCGGCAGGCGCCAGTGCCGCCAACGAATCCGAGGATCGCAAACGAGCCGACTCTGCGTCGGCCCGCGAGCAGAGCATCGGCACCGGCCATGGTCGCAATGAGCGTTCCGTCACCAGTTACACGGACTTCGAGCGCGCGCAAGCGACACCGAACGAACTGATCGCCATTCACTACGACAGCCGTGACAACCTGATTGCGATGGGCGTGATCCCGCGCCCTCGCAAGGTGCCGAACCCGTTCCCCGCGACGGCCGGCTTCGTGCCGGACCCGCCGCGCTGAGCGAACCGGAGCCGGCAATTCCGCAGGTACTCGCAACGATCGGTCGGGCGGGCCGGGAGGCACAATGCCTCGTCATGAGCGCCGGTCCGTCCGACGAGGAACTTCTGGCCGCCTATGCGGCCGGGGATGCGCGCGCCTTCGGGGCTCTGTACGAGCGGCATGAGCGCCCGGTGTACCGCTACTTCCTGCGGCAGGGCGCCGCCCCCACGCTGGCCGATGATCTGCTGCAGGAAACCTGGATGGCCGTGATACGGCATGCCGAGCGGTTCGAGCCACGAGCCAAGTTCACGACCTGGCTGTACACCGTGGCGCGCAGCAAGATGGTCGATCATTGGCGCCACCGCGATACTGCGGTGAGCTTCGACGAGGCGGCCAACGACCCCGACGAGGCACCGCTCGAGCTGCCTGGCTCGGACGCCGACCGTCCCGACGTGCAGGTGCTGTCGCGGGCGCAAGCCCGGGCATTCGTGGACGCGGTAGAGGCGCTGCCAACGGTGCAGCGCGAGACATTCCTGCTGCAGGCCGAAGCCGGCCTGTCGCTTGAGGAGATTGCCGCGATCACGGAGGTCGGGCACGAGACGGTGAAGAGCCGCTTGCGCTACGCGATGACGAAGCTGCGGTCGGCGATGGAGGCATGGCAATGAGCGGCGACAACGCCGACCGGGTCCAGCGCGACTACCGCGCAGCGAACGAGGCGCTCGACGAGCGACCCTCGGCCGCGACGCGCGCGTCGATTCTTGCGGCGGCGGCACGGCAGGTGCAGGCCGGGCCGCGAGATGCAGCGGCACCCATCGCAGCGCCGAAGCCGGGGATGCGTCGCTGGCCGATGGCGGCCGCGGCGGCGGTCATGCTGTCGACACTGGCCGTGATGATGGCGGTGCGCACCGAGCACGAAATGCCGACGTTCACGCCGCCCACCGGCAGCGACGAGTCGCGGGCCGCGGCCGCACGGGCGCCAGTTGCACCCGGCGTTGAGTCCGGGTCGGCGACCGACAAGTCGGCGGGGGAGGTCGCCGCGGCATCGACGCAGCGTGCTCCCGCGCTGGCCAAGGAGCGCACCGCGAAACCGGCCGCCGTCACGCCGGCGGCAGCGCCGCCATCGAGCGGTACGTCCGCACTGCGCGATGTCGCGCCGCAACTCGCGGACTCGAAGGTCACGGCGCCGGTCGGGGAGCCGCGCGCCAAGGAGGAAGTGGCAGGACTCCGTGCGCCCGCCTCGCCGCCGCCGGCGCCTTCCGCCGCCGCGCCGCTGGAAGCCAAGCGGGCGGCCCCTTCCCCGTCTGCCGGGTCGGAGGTAGCTGCCGCGGAATCGGCCGCGCCGGGCGTGGATCGCGAGCGTCGCCGGGACGGAGCCGCGGCCAACCTGGCGCGTGCGCCGGCACGACAGGCGCCGGCTGTCGGCGGAGCGCTCGGCGCCGCGGCAGAAAAGCCGCGTGCCGAAGGCGATGCCGCCGCGAACGAGCTGCGTGCGGAGGACTGGCTGGAGAAGATCATCAAGCTGCGTCAGACGGGTCGTCATGAGGAGGCGGACGCCGAGCTCAAGCGGTTCCGCGAGCGCTATCCCCATGTACAGGTACCGGCTGCCGCGCTGCCGCCAAGCGGCACGCGCTGATCGGAACTCACGCCATGATCCCGCTGCACGTCGTCGTCCTGGATTCGATCACTGAAGTCGCCGCCGGACACGCCGGGCTGTGCGTGGTGACCGGCTCGCACGGCGGGGTGTCGGCCGCGCGTTATGCGCAGGCCGTCGCGGCCAGGGTCTACGTGTTCAACGATGCCGGAGTTGGCAAGGACCGGGCCGGCATCGCCGCGCTTGCCTTGCTGGACACCCAGGGAATTGCCGCCGTGGCGGTGTCGCATGACAGCGCGCGCATCGGCGATGCGCGTGACACCTGGGCCTCGGGTGAGATCGCCGCAGTAAACCAGGCAGCGCAGCGGCTAGGGCTGCGTGCCGGCGAAGCGGTCCGTCGCGCGCTGGCGTCACTCCCACCGACCGCCGACTGAACCGTTGCCTTTGTACCGGACGATCAGACAGCGGCCATCACGCGCTGGAGCTTCCCGCGCACCTCGGCCGCCACTTCGCCCAGCGCAGCGCTGCTCGACAGTTGCTTCATTGCATCCGGGTCCATGAACTCGACCTGAGTGTGTCCGTCGTCTGATTCCCGCACGACGACATTGCAGGGCAGCAGCAGCCCGATCGACGGTTCCGCTTCAAGCGCGCGGCGCGCGAGCGGCGGATTGCAGGCGCCGAGGATGCGGTAGGGCTTTACGTCGATGTCGAGCTTCTTTTTCATCGTGGCCTTGACGTCGATCTCCGTCAGCACGCCAAACCCTTCCTTCGCGAGCTCCGCAGTCACTTTCTGTACCGCTTCCTCGAAACCAAGCGGGACCGTCTTGCCGAAACCATAAGCGTTCTTCATTGCGACCCTTTCAATCGGGAGTTAATCATCATGCCGCAGCGGCGCAGGTCGCGGATTGCGGCGCGGCAAGTTCGACGCATTCCACAGTGATCCGGCCTTCGATCGCCTGCACCGCCAGCCGCGCGGCATCGGCCTCGAACGCGCGCGGCGCATGGCGAGCCAGCGCATCGGCGGCCTCCAGCGTGCCGACGGATCCGAGCCAGCACCATCGATCGAACACGTGCACCTGCTCGCGCAAGCGCGTGGCATTGCGCTCGACCAGTGCCACGGCGCCGGCATAGGGCCATGCCGGAATGCGCCATGGCAGGAGCAGCTCGCGGAGTCGTTCGGTGTGCACGCTCCGCGGCTCTGCACCGACACAGGCGCCGCGGCAGCGATGAAGCTGATGGTTGAAGCACGGCAAGCCGTCGTCGCCCGCGCGCCGACGCTCCAGGCCAAGCACCTTCGCGCACAGGCCGTGTTCACCTGCGAGCGTGCTCAGCAGGCGGCGTGCCGACGCGCGCGATCCGAACGGACCATAGACGCTGCCGAACGAGGCCAGCTCCACGCTGCCCGCCTTCAGGTAGCGCGGCAAGTCGTCGTCGAGCTGCAGCATCACCTGGTTCCGCTTGCGACGCAAAGCGACGTTGTGCGCGGGCAGCCGGGACTTGATGAGTTCGCCTTCGCGCAGCAGCGCGCCGAGTTCGCCGGCGGTTTCTTCCCACTCGAGCCGATGGACTTCCTGCGACAGCCGCAGTTCGCGCGTGGCGCGGTGCTCGGAATTGAAGTGGCCGGCGACGCGACTGCGCAGGTCGACGCTCTTGCCGATGTAAATTGGGTGCTCGTTCAGGCCGTAGAACAGGTACACCCCCGGCGCATGCGGGATGCCGTCGAGCGCGTCCAGCGGCAGGTGCGGCGGCAGGCTGGGCCGACGCAGCAGCGTCGCCACAGCGAGCTCGAGTTCGGCCGGCGGATGGCGCTCCGCCAGCTTCTGCAGCAGGCGCCAGAGGACCCGTGCGTCGCCAAGCGCACGGTGGCGCTGCTCGCCGCCAAGGCCGAAGCGCTCGATGATCGCGTCGAGCGTGTGCGGCGCGCGATCCGGATAAAGATGCCGCGAGAGCCGCACCGTGCACAGGGTCTTTGCATGGAAGTTAAGGCCGGCACGGCTGAACTCGGCACGCAGGAACCCGTAGTCGAAGCGCGCGTTGTGCGCGACAAAGACGGCGCCATCGAGGCGGTCGTACAGTTCCTGGGCCAGTTCGGCGAACGACGGCGCGCCGCGCACCATGTCATTGGTAATGCCCGTCAGCCACTGGATCTCGGCCGGGATCGGAATCCCCGGATTCACCAGCGATGACCACTCGGTGACGCGGACAGCGTCGCCGTCGAAGTCGACGCCGACCAGGCCGACCTCAGTCACGCGCTCGCGCTCCGGACTCGAGCCGGTGGTCTCGACGTCGATGAAAGCGAGGCGGGGGGCGAGGACAGGGAACATCGGCATAGCGGGGCGGGTGGGGATTATCGGGCACCGGGCGCGTGGATGGACGGCGGCGGAAGCGCGGGGGCGGGCATACTGGCAGCATCAGAATGCCGGCAACTCACGAGGCGGCCGGCCAGAACACGGAGACTCGCAATGAAAGACGGGACTGCTGCAGCACCGTCCTCCCCCGAGCACGGCAAGGGCGAGCGCCTGGCGCAGGTACTCGCATTGATCGAGCAGCACCATGGCGGCGCCGAGCGCGCGCTGTACACGACCTTCTGCCACGGATACTTCCGGCAGGTCGATCCCGAGGACGTGTGCGAGCGCAGCGCGGAGGACCTGTACGGCATGCTGCATTCGCACCTGCAGTTTGCCCGCGAGCGCGATCCGGGCCGTCCGAAGCTGCGCGTCCTCAATCCTACGGCGCGCGACGCCGGCTTCGCATCGCGCCACACGATCGTCGAAGTGGTCAATGAGGACATGCCGTTCCTCGTGGACTCCTCCTCGCTCGAGATCAACCGGCAGTCGTTGACGCTGCACCTGATCATCCACCCGATCTTCGCGGTCAAGCGCGATGCCGCTGGGCGGCTTGAGGCGCTTGCCTTGCGCGAGGAGCAGCCGGCCTGGCCGCGCGAATCGTTCATGCACCTCGAGGTCGATCGGCTCGCCGATCCGGTGGCGCGCGCCGGCCTGGCCGAGGGTATCGAACGCGTGCTGGGCGACGTGCGCGCCGCGGTCGAGGACTGGAAGGCGATGGTGGCCCAGCTGCGCGCGGTGATCCGGGAACTCGATGAACGTCCCCCGCCGGTACCCCGCGAGGAACTGGCCGAGTCGCGTGCGTTCCTGCAGTGGCTGACCGAGGACCACATGCTGCTGCTCGGTTATCGCAGCAATGACCTGCGCGAGCACGAGGGCGAGCTGGAACTGGTGCGCGTCGAGGGCACGGGACTCGGCATCCTGCGTGAGGTGGGTGCGCCGAAGGGCATCTCCATCAGCTTCTCCACCGCGCCGCGCGGGATGCGTGAGCTCGCCACGGCGCCCTCGCCGATGCTGCTGGTGACAAAGGCGACGACGCGCGCGACTGTCCACCGGCCGGGCTACGTCGATTACGTCGGCGTCAAGCGCTATGACGCGGGCGGTGCCGTCATCGGCGAGCACCGCTTCGTCGGGCTCTTCACTTCGGCCGCCTACAGCACGCGCGTGACCGAAGTGCCGCTGGTGCGCGGCAAGGTGCGCGAGGTCACCGAGCGCGCCGGTCTGGCGCCGTCCAGTCATCTCGGCAAGGCGCTGACCCACATCCTCGAGACCTATCCGCGTGACGAGCTGTTCCAGATCACGGTCGATGAGCTGGCCGAGGCCGCCAACGGCATCCTGCAACTCGGCGAGCGTCAGCGCTTTCGCCTCTTCATACGACGCGACGCGTTCGAGCGCTTCGTGTCGTGCCTGATCTTCGTGCCGCGCGAGAACTACACGACCGAGCTGCGGCGCAAGTTCCAGTGGATCCTGCTCGAGGCCTTCAACGGCTCGGCCGCCGAGTTCGACGTGCTGCTCACCGACGCGGCGCTGGCGCGCATCCACATCACGGTGCGCACGACCCCGGGCCGCATTCCGCCTGTCGATCGCCGGGTGCTCGAGGGGCAGCTGGCGGCGGCGGCGCGCCGCTGGGAGGACGACCTGCGCGAGGCGCTGCATGCGGCCATGGACGAGTCCCTGGCGGCCCAGTCGCTGCGGCGCTACGGTGCCGCGTTCCCGGTGTCCTACCGCGAGCACGTCGATGCGGGGAGGGCCGTCGAGGACCTGCAGCGCCTGGAACGGTTGTCTCGCTCCGGGCTCGTGCTGAACCTCTTCCGGCCGCGCGGTTCGGCGCCGAACCGCCTCGGCTTCAAGATCTACCGCGACAGCGCCCCAGTGCCACTGTCCGACTCGCTGCCGATGCTGGAACGCATGGGTGTGCGGGTACTCGCGGAGCGACCGTACGAGATCACACCGGACGGCGCGGAGTCGATGTGGATCCACGACTTCGAGCTCGAGTCGCCGGGCTGCGACGAACTGGATATCGATGCCGTCGGACCACTGTTCGAGGACGCGTTCGCGCGCGTGTTCGACGGTCGCGTGGAAAACGACGACTTCAACCGGCTGGTGCTGAAGGCGGGGCTCGCCGGCGATGAGATCGTCATCCTGCGCGCCTACGCCAAGTACCTGCGCCAGATCGGCTTTCCGCTGTCGCAGCCGTACATCGAGGCGACGCTCGCGACGCATCCGCGCATCGCCGGCATGCTGGTGCGGCTGTTCCGGCTGCGGT